>Ga0115001_10004351_pt1 | contig 10423 bp, 2 predicted proteins | sample ArcticOcean_MG_C_12_FD_89869 | JGI IMG/M metagenome (GOLD analysis project Ga0115001, IMG submission 89869) | Marine microbial communities from western Arctic Ocean - ArcticOcean_MG_CB8_130 | ecosystem: Environmental > Aquatic > Marine > Oceanic | place: Arctic Ocean: Canada Basin | collected... | reverse complement strand
TTCTGATTCGGGTTCTGATTCGGGTTCTGATTCGGATTCTGATACCGTATTAGATGATAACGATACAGAAGACAGTATCGATAATGACGAAGATTCGGATAGTTTAGATTTTGGAAGCGATGATGATAGTAGTGGCGATGATAGTAGTGACGAGGGTCGAAAATCATTATCAAGTATTACTAAAAACCTACCCCTATATGAAAAAATAGCAATAATATTAAATAAACACCCCAAAGATATATATCGTATAAAAGACACAGATAATTGTGTTCGAGATAGAATATTTTATGACGCTGATGATAACATATTTTCGGATATTGTAAATAGAAAAATGAAGAGCCAATGGTCGAAAGATTGCCGCTCAACGTTGGCTCATTATGATAATGCCCGGATTCCTAAAATTATAACAGAAAAAAAAAAAGAATATATAGACTCTCATCATAAAGATTCTTATAATAATATCAAAAAAAGACAAATAGAACCACCCATATTTACAACAACTATACTTAAAGTAAAGACAAGTAAAAACGATTCAGATTCAAATACATATACGAATACATTATTAGTAAAATTAATTAAACAAACGGGCGACAATATCGATTTTATTAAAAGCAAGAAGAAAGGTGCTACGGCACCACGTGACTATATTATAAAATTAGAACATAAATCCTTACACGTCGAACAATTTTATACCCAACATAAACATTCTAATAAACAAATTTCTTTATATAATATGACCCAATCATTATCAAAAGAGTATGTAGATACAAAATGCTATATTCAACCCAAACCTAATGTGCGAAAAGTGGTATCCAATAATAAAACAATAATTACATTAGATATAAAATCTCAGCCATCAAAAACAAAAGATCAATATTATATATTTTATACCATTCAATTATCAAATATACAATTGTGGACTGATTTTGAAACCGCGCGCGCTGCATATGATATGGCGTCTAGAAGTGGAACAAGTGGAACAAGTGATACAGATATTACAAAATATGAACAGCTTATGCAGGTAGCTAAAAATAAGTATCTTACAGATATGAAAAAATACGTAATATTAAATTACAATTATACAAGTAATGAAATTACAATTGAAGAATCTTTGGTCAAAGATGATTTAGTAGGTTATTCATATGTAATATATGAGGAGGGTATAGATTGTGGGGGACGTTTAAAAGAAAAAATAGACGAATTAAGTTCAAATGATGCTTTTAATTTAAAAAAAAGAGCCACATCATTGAAATGTAAATCATTAGAACTTTCTAATGATGTGAATGGAGAAAAACGCTATTACGTTTGCCCTATGATATGGGATACGCATGAAAACATTTCACTTAATACAACAGATTTATACGATTCAAGCAATCAGATACTTACTCCTGATGATAATAAAGATTGGAGAACTATAAAAAATATAGACGGAACTCATAAAGATATTAGTGAATTAAAGGATGTTCATTTTAAAGGAACGAATAATGAAAGTCATCGAAATATTTATACAACACCCAAAGAGATGCGAAGGAATATTCCTACTCAAAAAAAATCAATATTATTATCAGGAAAACGGCACAAGTCCTATTATAAATATCCTGGATTTATACGTATTAAAGATACAAATGATTTATGGCCTTGTTGTTTTACAAATCGCTCAGAACGAGTAGAAGAATGGTTTAAACCGTCTCACACGAATATATATAAAGAATTAAAAGAGACAAAGATATCAAAAAAAAATACATTAAATCATAATGAATTGGGCTATATAAGTAAGTATTTATTGGAACATTTATATATTGATCGCTATGAAATAAACAAACATTATACAACAGATGAATTGTTAAATGGTGAAAAGCACAATATATATAATATTATTCCGGGAAAAAAGGATAAAGATGTATCGAAACGAACGGGATATATATCTGAACTTATACACGTAGCCCACGAAGATAAAGATCCTTCTATGATACCATTATTAGTTCGTAAAGGTATATACACTACAGATAATAATTCATTTTTATTGGCTCTAATTGAATTGTTACCAGAATCCACCCAAATAAAATTTGGAACTACTATTCAAGAGCAGATAAGATATTTAATACGACAAATCATTACACATTTAACAGAAAAAGAATTTAAAACATTAAACAAGGGCTCTATTGAACTAATGTTTAGAGATAATCATTTACATATATCATCCTATCAAAATTTTATAGAATATCTATTAACAGGAAAAGAAACTGAAAAAAAATATTACGATTTTTGGGATTATTTAACCCGACCACATGAGTGGTTGTTTAAAAAAGGGTTACGGTTATTAATGTTAGAAAAGGAAATAGTAAATAAAGGGAAAACAGCTCAAACTGAAGAAGAAGAATATAAATTAGTTAATCCCTATTTTTTTGATAATCAATTGTATAAAAAGGACGATGTCCCATTTGCCATAGTTATAAAATATACAAAACCTAATGGAAAAGATAATTTTGAACCTGTACAATTATGTTGGTCCCAAATAGTCGATTGTAATGTACATAAATATTTCCCTACATTTACACTAGATGGAAGTCAAAGTGAGACAGAGATGAATAGTCACGATTGGTTCAGTATGAATGTATTTAATTCTACAAAACCATATGATATTTATAAACAAATGATGGATATACAAAAACAAAAATATAAAAAAACAGCTGTTGCGCCAGAAATCTCGGGATTGGCAACATTATTTATCGATGATTATATATTACAACAAATAAGTGATGTAGAAGAATATACGGATACAAAATCTAATTTAAAAAACAAATTAGATATATCGATAAATGATAGTGTAAAAAATGATTTAAAAAATAAAATTATAGAAAATATAGATGCGTCTATAGAAAGACAAAAAAAAGACAAAGAGATATATACAGGAACAGGAACCTATGAAAAATTAAAACAATATAGACTTGATCACTATAACATATCGTCTAGTAATTTAGACGAATTAGTAACTAAATTTTTTAATATACAATTATATGCGATTTTATTAAATATCTATAACTATTTTGAACATGTACAAACATTGTTTGATAAAATAACAACTATGAATATATTAGATGATACACGTTATACATTACATGATAAGCAAATAGATAATTCAAACATTTATAAATACATGATTATAAATCATTATAATAAAGTAGTATTATTACAACAACAAGATAATACCTTTATACCCATATATAATACCCAAATTCCAAAACAATATGGCATACCCACTCTAAATATAGAAGATATATATAAACAGATCTATAAGGACCTTTTGCCCGTTCAACAAGAGGATCAGGCTCAACAAGATGTTATTACATTACCAGATATAGAATCGCAATTAAAAATATTAAAAAAATTAAATGATATAGCCTTTATGCTTATTGTGGATGATGAAACACAACCAGAAAAAATATACGGCATTATTGATTCATATAATAATATTATACCTGTTGATTACACACGCTCATCGTATAATTATAAAAAACATGGCGAGTATAGTTTAAAAAGTCATAAAATTATACTTGCTGATTTATCTATAAGCGATTTTAATACTCGTCAATTAAATAAAAAATATAAAAATGTTTTACAATTTCAAGATATATATACTCTTTTACAATCAATAGATTCGGAAGACATATATACTATTTCAAAAATATATTGTAATAAAAAGGACTATTGTATTGGAATAGAAATAACAAAACATACAGTTGGTTCAGATGACATCTATATATATACCGATATTGAACCTATATTATTATCAGAGCTACGTGTAGTAGAAGACTCAATACCTTCTGTAACAACCTTACTAACTAATAAAACATTATTAGACACTGATGTGGGCTATATAAATACATTAACGGAGGACGAGCTATTAACAGAATATAATATGTTGTACAAACGTTCTGGTTTTAGATTAAAAGTTGATCCTAGTCGTTATTATATGTGCGGAGGACGTACGCGCACCACCGCACTATTAGATACAGCAGATACCGCCGACGATACACCGACTATACCGACTATATGTGGATTTATACTTGGAAATGGAACAAAAATAAAATTTATAGAAGAAGAGATTTTTAATATATTTGATCCCATCGTATCGGATGACGCCGTCCGCTCAGATACACTACCATCAACTAATGAATATCATATCACAACATTGCGAAATTATAAATTTATTCATACGATAAATTTTTTGGATAATATGTATTATACGAATCGTTATCAATTAGATGATAGAATACGTTCGATTAAAATTATCAAATATTATGAAGAAATACATACAATCGTAAATGTATCATTAAAACGGTTTTTACACAATGATATTAATAATAGTATATTAAAGGACTATATTAAAGATATAGTGTACTCTCAACACTATAATAAAGAAGAAAAATTCTTATTGATTTATCCATTTATAAAACATATTTGTGAAGAAATATTATTTGTTAAAATTCCGTATAATAAATATAATGCTAAAAAAATATATAAAATGGATATCGAAGATTTAGATAAATGCTATAATATTAAATTAAAAGATAGCTGTACTACAAATATATGCTCATTTGTATCTAAGGATGATACGGCGCATGATATAGTACCTGATAAAACACTATTACAAAATTTTATAGATAGTATGAATGAATATGCGGAAGCGGATGACAGTGAGGATATAGATATGGCATATTTACAACAAAATTATAGTGACAAAATAAAAGTAATTATTCCAGCAATGCAACATCTTTTATACAAAGCCAAATATATTAATTGTAAACAATTGATATATGAATTATATGGTACAAATGATTTTGATAATATAGTGTACAAATTTACACACGTGTTAGTAAATGATTTTATCAAGCAAAAAAGTATATTAGAAGGAGAAGAATTAGTAAAAAAAAAACAACACTATGTTGAACACGATGATGAAAAAAAATTTGATGAAAATGATATAACCATCGCAAGTGTTAATACAATTTTTAAAAATAAATCCAAATATACATATGATAGAGAAAAATTAATAATGGATTATATCCTTGATTGGAATCATAATACCTATATACGTATTAACACCCACAAAGAAAAAGTCGATATCGTTCGTGTATCGGTGAAAGAAGTTTTAAAATTAGATATTTCAAATATATCCTTTTTAGGAAATATTTTAAAAAGAAAAAGTGGGGTCAATAATGAACACTATACTATAGATAAACAAGCAGAAACTATTTTATTAGAATAAAAATATCGTATGATATTTTTTATATACTAACAACATAACAATAATTGATATGATTAATAAATATATTATTATTTTTTGTATTTTATTTTTTTGTTTATAATACGTTATGGATTCTTTCGATTTACTATATATATTTTTATATATTTGTTTAAATTGTTTATACGTAATTGTTTTTTTTTTAGTATCTTGATTGACAAGATTATGTATTTCAAATAGCCATTTGGTTAACGTTTCTTTTGATTCTAAATAAAATTTAATAGGAAGATTGTTAAGATGTTTTTTTAAATGATCTTGACATACGCTACACGGTAATACGTTTGCTAATGCGTAAAAAAAATCAGAAAACTCATTTTTATCTTGTTGTGTAGGTTTTTCGGGATAATTAAAGGTAACTGAATGTAATAGGGTCCAGGCACCAGGTCCCCAAATATGCGGGTCCATTATAATAAGTGTATATAATATAATTAATATTTTAATAATATATTTAATACACTATTTAATATATTATTTAATACAATATTTAATATACTATTTTAATATAATATTTTAATATAATATTTAAAAATATAATTAGTAATACTATATACGTAATACATATATTGATGAAATCTATAGTAAATAATAAAAAGGGTCGGTCTATTTTTGATAGTCGGAAACATAAGAGTACACATAAATATAAGCATATTCGATGTAGTAATTGTAATGAAATGGGTCATATTATCCGCGTTTGTGATAAGCCTATTAATAGTTACGGTATTATATTATATATGATATCCGACACGAACAACATAAAATATGTAATGATATGTAGGAAACATACCATAGGATATATAGAATTTATTAGGGGAAACTATAAGAGTGATAATACTAACTATTTACAACAAATTTTTAATATAATGACGACTGAGGAGTTATACAATTTGAGTACCTTAGATTTTAAACAATTGTGGAATAAATTATGGAATCGTAAACATAATTTAAATTTAGAATTTAAAAAATCTAAACATAAATTTTACGATTTAAAAAATGGTAAATATTGTATTACATTAGATCATTTAATACAAAATGCGAAATACAAGTATACGACACCAGAGTGGGGTTTTCCAAAAGGTAGGAAAAACATTAACGAAACAAATAAAGAAGCATCTATCCGAGAGGTATATGAAGAAACTAATATTACACCTGACAATTATAAATTTAAATGTAATGCGAATCAAGAAGATATTGTATATAGCGAACTATATAAGGCATTTAATAATAAAATCTATAATTTGTCATATTATTTGGCGGAAATAGACAATACAGTTGATACAAGTATTGATTTTAATAAACATCAACAAAATGAAATAAGTAATATAGGATTATTCACCGCAGATGACATAAAAAATATGATACGACCGTACTATAAAGAAAAAATAAAATTAATAAAAAATGTGGATATATATATACGAACGCATTTATTAGATTAAATAAACTCTTTAAATAAAATCTTTAAATAATTTAAATAATTAAAATAATTAAAATAATTAAATATAAAATATGTGTATATTTTATATTTGTCTATTGTAATGCAAATACAAAAAACATGTAAAACTAAGGAAAAACCTAATGTACAACAAATAAATGAAGATTTGAAAACCTTTATTTATAATGACGATAATATTAAACAAACTATCGATCGGTTGGTTCTATATAAACAACAGCTATATAATTGGCTATGTTGTTATGAAACAAATAAAAATCAAGCTCATATGTACGAACAATTGTATGATAAAGTTAATAATAAATTAGAAGAAGGTCTTCGTTTATTTTTACATACGCGCGACATTTCCGCAAAAAAGGTAAAGAAATTTAAATATTATCCTGATATTTTATATAATCAATTTAATACATTAATTTTTAATAAAAAAGAGTTTAATATTAATAAATTAGAAGCCTATACGGATAAAATATTAAAGTTAAGAAAAGAGAATGAAAATTTTAAATTAACTAATACGCAAAATTTTATTAAATCTTATATGGATATTGATACGCCCTATAATGGCATTTTATTATGGCATGGAGTGGGTGTAGGTAAAACATGTGGCGCGATTTCAATAGCAGAAAACTTTAAAACAATTAAAAATAAGAAAATCATTATTGTATTACCTTCTGAGACATTGGAACAAAATTGGCGAGATGAAATTATAAATATTACAAAGGAATTAAATAAAACCCGTCACGATGCGAATGTCCAATGTACATTGGATACATATTTAAAAGACTTAAAAATAGATGAATGGAAACAACTGCTAGAAACACGTCCAGATGGCACATATGATTTAAAAAAACGAGACTTTAAAAGTCCCTATAATACAAAACTAAATAAATTACATAAACATGTAAATACATTAATCGATAAACATTATGAATTTACAACATATGGAAAATTATCAAATGCCTTAGCAAAAAAATGTAAAGCAAAATCGTATTATGAGCAAATTGAATATATAAAAAAGACCTATTCAAATAAAGTGTTTATTATGGATGAGATTCATCATACGCGAGACAATACACCAACTAAAAAATCTAAAAAAACTAAAAAATCTAAAAACTCTAAAAACTCTAAAAAAAAAGATAATATGGGTGATACAATGGACGAAGAATATGAAGACGATATTGTTTCCGTTGAAAATTATGATGGTAAAAAAATACGACCCTATTTAGAGATGATCTGTCGATATTCAGAACAGACTCATATGATATTATTATCGGCGACTCCTATTTATAATAATCCAAGTGAAATAGAATGGATCTTAAATTTATTATTATGGAATGATGGAAGAGGACCCCTACAAAATATATTTACATCGTCATCAAAATTGGAACAATTTACCGATACCGCTGATAATATTAAATTATTACAAGATAAATCAAGAGGATATATATCTTATGTTAGAGGCGAAAATCCATTTACTTTTCCTATAAAATTATCACCTAGGATAGAAAATATAAATGGTCCTTGGGATGAAGAGGCTACAGAGTATTGGTATCCGTCCGCGTGGCGAAAACCCATCTTTCCTAATAAAGAAGGTGTATTAGAACCGATACGCAATAATACAATTCCCTATTTTTATCCTGATGTGTTTGAAGATAATCAAGCTCAATTATTTTTACCACAATTACAAGAACTTAAAAAAAGTTTATATACAGCTACTTTATTATCAAGGTATTCAAATATAATATATCCTTCTACGGACGATGATAATATAATAGGTACTTTTAATGAGCATTTTAAAAAAAAACGCAATGGTTATAGTTATATTAATCCGGATAATACTATTATGAATATACATAATACGATTGATGGAATCGATTATGGATTAAAACAACATTCTATTAAAATATTTAATATTTTAGAGTGTATTCGTACATCAACACCTATAAAAAAAAGTGGCTATACGAGTGGAGATATACTAAAAAATCCAGAGGATCCTGGTGGAGGAATTATATTTGTGTATTCTAAATTTAAAACGTTTGGTGTTATTCCTATGGCCTTTGCCCTAGAAGAATTAGGATTTAATCGTTTTACAGTAACTCGCTCAGGTGTCCCATCTATACCCAATGATACTTCAAAAAATATATTAGTACGTTCACGACCAGATGAAGAACGTTTTTGTGCGTATAATAAATGTCAATTCAAGGATATTGAGCCGAGTAAACAACACACATTTACACAAGCCAGGTATATATATTTAGATGGAGAAATGGATAAAAAAACATTAAATTATTTAGTAAAAGAGGTAAAAGGTGAAGGAGTATCCAATCAAACGAATACATATGGTCAGCATATCATGGTTATTTTAGGAACAAAGGTTGTAGAAGTAGGTATATCTTTTTTTAATATTAGACAAATTCATATAATGGAAGGTTGGTATCATTATAATGAAATGATTCAAGTCGTTGGCAGAGGTTCGCGTAATTTTTCACATAAACGATTAAAAAAAGAATATCGTAATATAATGGTATATTTACACGTAGGTACATTTAAAAAAACACTCAAAGATCTGGAAGACAGTGGGGGCACTGGAGAAGAAGAAGGTAGTGAAGAAGAAAGCACCTCAACAGAAAGCATCACCATTGATACTATCGATGAATATTTATATAAAAAATCATACATTAAAAAAAAAAACATTGTCGAAGTTGAAAAAATATTAAAACAAGGATCGATAGATTGTCGATTAAATAAAAAAGGCAATTTATATATTAATGAATATTATGGCACAACCTTGACCACAGGCAAAAAAGCCATTATCGATTCGATGGGAGAACGGGTAAAAAGTAGTATTGAAGATAAACAATATTCTATTGGTTGTGATTTAGGTGAATGTATTTTCACATGTGATAATGAAGATAGTGTCGAACAGGTAAATATGGATACATTTAGTCATACCCATAATAAGAAATTTATTACACAAACAAAATTATTAATTAAAGATTTGTTTAAAAAAAAACATTATTATGAGTTAGACGATATTTTAGAAAAAATCCATAATCATTCAAATTTTTTTGGTTACACGCTAACAGATGAAAATAAAGAACAAAATAATAATATAGTATATGCTGCTTTACATGATTTATATACCGATAAAGAACATATATATCATAAGAAAAATAAAGGATATTTAACAATGTTTATAATTGACTTACACGATAAAGAACAATCATTTTATGTATTTCAACCTCTTATTATCGATGAGCACAATATTAAAACATACTCGTCTATACATATAGAAGAATTTAAAAAAAATTATAATAAATATATTAAAAGAATACATGAAAATAATAAAAAAATAGATGAACTAACCGAAAAGAGTAAAAAAACAAACACATTATTTTCAATTACCGTACAATTAGAATCAAATAAAGAATTGTATAAAAAAATAAGCACACTCTTTAAAAGTAATATTGACCATCAAGACATATCAATGCCTATTAACTATCGTAATCAAAATAAAATAAATAATATAACAAAAGATATAGAATTATTAAATAAAAGTTATAATAAAATAAAATTACAAGAACGAAGACAAGCAGAAGAACGTGAGCAAGAGCAAGAGCAAGAGCAAGAGCAAGAGCAAGAGCAAGAGCAAGAGCAAGAGCAAGAGCAAGAGC
>Ga0115001_10004348_pt1 | contig 10429 bp, 12 predicted proteins | sample ArcticOcean_MG_C_12_FD_89869 | JGI IMG/M metagenome (GOLD analysis project Ga0115001, IMG submission 89869) | Marine microbial communities from western Arctic Ocean - ArcticOcean_MG_CB8_130 | ecosystem: Environmental > Aquatic > Marine > Oceanic | place: Arctic Ocean: Canada Basin | collected... | reverse complement strand
CCGTGATGTAGGTGAGCTGGGTCGTGTTACCGACCATCTTGTAGTAACCACGCTCCTGCTCCTTGGAAAGGGTGAGCTGGTTCCACAAGTGCATCCAGTCGCCGTATTGGCGGTCGATGCGCTGTCCTCCAATCTCGACCTCAACCTGGGAGATCATCTGCTCTCCTGGGAAATCAAGCCACCGGGCGTAAACGCCATTGTTGGCATAGCCTGCGTTTCCAGAGTTTGACATGGACTGGTTGATCTCAGGAAGCGTGACCTGAAGGTAAGTGCGGTAGGCAAGATCGCCATTTCGGCTGATCGTGCATGTTACACGGCGACCGAAATCGGCCTGGCCGTTGAAAGTCTGTTCGATAGACTCCATGGCAAAGTTGGTGTGGCGACGGTATGTGACCTTCCAGAAGGTAATCTGAGGATTACCAGTAAGATACACATCCTGTGCGCCGTAAGCTACGAGTTGCATTAATCCTCCTCCCATTGTTATACTATTGCTAAAGAAAAAAAATTTACGAGAAAACAATTAATTCATTCAATTAATTCATTCAATTAATGTATTAATATCCATATTTTTTTCAATAAAATTCCTTACATACGTTTCAAGATATACTTCTTTCTTGCCTTCATGTTTCTTTGAAAAAATATACTTATCATCTTTTTTTTCAACTCTCCACCCCGATTGTACGGCGTTGTAGATAAACGCCATTTTTTGAAGTTTGACACAATCCATTTGCATATTGGGCTGTGTATCGATCATAATGGTATCCATTAAAATTAACCAAGAAAACAATTACTAATTCTAAACCCGCATGTATCCTATTCGATAATGTTATTGACTTATTATTAATTAAATAAGAGCATCTTTAATATTATAGGAAATGCCTTCTTTCAAGCCCAAAAATGCAAAAAAAATTATTGTCTGTAAAAAGACAAATACAACTCTTGATGGGAAACATAAGGAGTTACTAGAAGAATTCAACAAAAAATACACAGAAGTACTGCCCGAATTGCGTCGTCAAAGAAAAACGATAAGACAGAAACTATCAAGTAAATGTATTTCTGTAGAAGAAAAACTCGAATTTGAAGATAAATTAAAGGAAATAAAAGAAGAAATGAATGTAATAAAACGTAGCGAAAAAGAATATCTTTTAAACAACTCGAAGTATGTATTTGAATACTTTGAAAATAAAAAGAAAATTGCTGAAGGAACCAGTAAAACAACGATGCTTGACGATTTCTTCAAGATAAATAAAGATGTTGTTGACATGGGTTTAAAAGACAGAACAAATTTACAAAAGTACCTAACCAACGTTGATGAATCATTTTTAGATATAGGAAATTTTGTAGTACAGACAGACATATGTAGTTTTTGTGAAAAGGGGGAAATGATTCCTATAGATCATGAAGGATTGCTCGTCTGTAATGGATGCTCGCATAGCATTAAATACTTAGTAGAAAATGAAAAACCTTCATACAAAGAACCACCAAAAGAAGTGTGCTTCTATGCTTACAAACGAATCAATCACTTTCGTGAAATATTAGCACAGTTTCAAGCAAAGGAAACGACACAGATTCCTGATGAAGTTCTCGAAAATATCAAACTTCAAATCAAGAAAGAGCGAATCCAGTTGATACAAATCACAAACAAAAAGGCAAAAGAAATCCTCAAAAAACTTGGATACAACAAATATTATGAACATATACCATTTATTAAAGACAAACTCGGAATAAAACCCCCGATAATGAGTCAGGACCTGGAAGAAACCCTTTGTAACTTATTTATGGATATACAAGGACCATATGCTAAGTATTGTCCAGAAGATCGTGTTAATTTTCTTAATTACTATTATACTGTCTACAAACTCTGTGAATTATTGGATCAGCGTCAGTTTCTTCCCTACTTCCCAATGCTAAAAGATAGAGAGAAACGTATAGAACAAGATGAAATATGGAAGAAAATTTGCGAGGAACTCGATTGGGAATTTATTCCAACAATATAATTGAGAAATATGGTATTCTTATAAGAAATCAGAATATCATATATACATTTAACGGGGGAATCCAACAAGGTTGGCGCCCATGCCGAAGCCAGCACCCGACCGAGCGCTTACTCCCATGCTGGGCACGTAAGTGTCGAGGATGCTGAAAGTGGCAGCAGCTGTGAGGGCAATAAGTGCTACCTCATCTAAATTGAGTGATCGCTTTGGGATTGCGAAAGCGGCGATTGCGACCATAAGTCCCTCAACGAGGTATTTGATTGCGCGCTTCATGAGCTCTCCAAGATTAAGTCCGTCAACAAGGTTCATATTATATTAAATACCGAGAAAAAAATATATCTCCATTAAAAATACTTAAAATAAAACATACTTATTGTTTCATAGATGGCTAACTTCTCTAAAGATATGTCTCTGAGACCTCCTCCTGGAACAGAATGTCAGCTTGACCTAGATGGATCAAAAAATCCTAAATATGTTGACCTCTTAGATGAGGATAAACCAGTAGCAGGACAGAAATTCGCATGCGTATCATTTTTATCACCTGAAGCAATTATTCGCAGTAAAGAGCTTTTTTGTTTCGACGAATTCCTAAATCAATGGGAACTGAGCAAGTCTTTGGAAAAATATACCCAGTTTATGAGTTTTCTTTCATTCAAGTATAATTTGAATTTTGACGACTTAACGAAGGATCTACAGGAGTTCTGTACCGAAGAGAAGGGTAACCTCTTTAATACCGGACTCTCTGATGAATATAAAACATTCATAGACAATAATGAAGAACGTCTCACTGATTCTTTTAATGACGCACATAATTTCCAAACGAGTGTGCGTGGTCTTAAAATTCGCGGAAGCTATCCCAGTCAACAAGAGGCGGAGTTGCGATGCAAAATGCTCCGCGAGGTTGACCCCAACCACGACGTCTTTGTTGGACCCGTCGGAATGTGGATGCCATATCATCCCGAAGCATACAAAACTGGACGTGTTGAGTATCTCGAAGACGAGCTTAATCAGTTGATGCATGAGAAAAATAAGAACGAAACTTTGGCGAAGGTAGAATTCGACAAACGCATCAAAGAGACAAAGGTGAAGGCCATGGAAGAGAACAAGAAAAAAGCTATGGAAAGTGGAAATCTTCTTACACAAACTCTTGACAAGGACGGTAATCTTGTAAGCGTTAACAACGTCAATACGATGGAAAGCACTATGCCTGAAGATGTTTCCGTGGCTGATATTCGTAAAGAGCTTTTCGAAGACGATAATGTTGTAATTGACTATAAGGATTCAGACCATGGACGCAGCGAACTTACAGAGAATAAAGATACTACTGATAAGCCCGTTGAAATTAATTTATCTGAGGACAATCCCACTACAAAAGTTCAAAACGATGAAAACATTTCAGACGAATAAACATCAAAATTGATGCAACTTAGATATTATATTTATAAATATATAAGTTGAATGATGAAAGAAAAAAAACCTAGATGCTGTGTTGAAGGATGCAATAAAAAAATACCAGTTGTCGACAGATTAATGTGTATGTGTCACTGCGGAAAGCATCACTGTATAACTCATCGTTTTCCAGAAAACCATAATTGCACTTACGATTTTAGAAATATAGTAGACAAGGACGCTGCGATTGAAAAAATAAAATGCGTTGCGCCTAAGCTTACCAGCGTGATTTCTTAACGCTTATCTTTGGGCCAGCACCACGCTTCTTAGAACTGTTTGGGTCGTATGAATCATCCTCGTCATCGGAGTTAAGATCTTTCGAGATATCCCAAAACTCCTTAGAACCCAATTTGAAGTCTCCGTGAGGCTCAGCCTTATACCAAAATATCTGATCTTGAAGTTTATTTGATTTCGCGTTGTTATTCACTACTAAACACTCATAGTTTTCAGTACATTGATCCATAACTTGGCAAAATGACTCAAAAGTGGGAAACATTCCTGCGTAATTCTCCCAAATGCGTTTTCTATTTGACAAATAGGGTTCGCGGAGAATGAAAACATAATCTATATTCGTTCTTAAATTTGGCGGGATACCAAGAGGGTATTGCATTGTGATTATAAGCATAATCTTCCAATGACGTCCATTCATAAATAGCAAACGCATCATTTTATCTTTGGTCCAAGTTGCATCATAAAGACAATCATCAAGAATGACGAAAGCGCGTGGATCTATATTTGTCTTTTTGTAAGAAGCCAATTCCTTTTTTACTTGCTTTAATACTTGCTTTTGTCTTTTAAGAACATTCTCAATGATCGCAGTATTGTATTCGTCATGAATAAATAATTTTGGCACATGACTACCATAAAATCCGTTACCCGCCTCTGTGCCTGATATAACAGTTCCAATCGGAATATCTTGATGATAGAAAATCAAGTCTCTTACAAGATAAGACTTACCTGTGTCACGTCTTCCTATTAAGACAACAACAGGTCCGTTATTCTCATCAGGGTTGAACTTAATGTTTCTCATATCAAATTTCTTAAGTTCTAATGTCATCTATAACGCTTTCAGAAAAAAAATAAAAGTAAAAAACGCATTTAATTAGTTTAAATATTACATAATTTATGTGTAAAAGAACTAATGGACCTGTCCTATAAAAAAAACGATAATGCTGATCTTTTTTCTACTTTAGTAAAAAAGGAGCTATTAAATGTCTCGGGACCCCAAAATTATGTGCCTCTTTATTCGAAATTTTTTACCCTAAGCGATAATAATTTTAATAACATAAATTTGAACAATTCTCTTTCACTTGTAAGTATAGAAAATCGTGAGAGTGAAAATAAATACTCTGGAACGGTCATCGATGAAAAGGGTGAAACTAAAGAGAGCAAAATATTTTTTAAATTGAGCCCACTACTCGACCCGACCAAGTACATGATTGGAAAATATGATCTCTCCAATACCAATCTTCTAAAACTTCCATTATTGGGTGATGACTCATCTCATCCAAAGGTAAGAGACCCAAACAATTCAGCTTATGTAGATAGTTTTTTTACTTATCTTACAAGCCAATTACTACACAAACACGCATTTATACATGGTGTAGATTTCTTCGGTTCCTTTTTGGCCATAAAAAATGATTATTCAGTCAATATCTCCGATGATATAGAATATTTGAATGAATCTCCCTTTTTTCATAAGAATAAGGGCTCTCTTTTTACAATAGATAATACTTTTCAAATGGATTTTTTAAACTACGATACAAGAAACTACAAGAAAAAATTAAATCTATCACCCCTTGATTCAGACAGCGCTCATATCGAACTCGCTAATATTGATGATTTAGAAAAACTTGGAGACATATTTTATGAAGGAGAGAATAGTGCGATCGGTAATCCACCATCTGTCATCTTCGAAAACCATAATATAAAAAATATTGAATCGGCTAGCAGCACCGCTAGCGATTGTTCTTCAAGATCATCAAATACGGACAACGAAGATAGTGAAAATGATGAAGATAGTGGAAATGATGAAGAGAATGACAGTGATGACCAAACTTCTTATAGTGAATGCTCTACGGCAACAGAAGATGAGTTTACAGCCAAGTTAGCTTCTTTTCCAGTTCAAGTAATTACCCTAGAACGATGTGAAAAAACCCTCGATTCGCTCATAGTTAATAATGAGTTATCAGAAGAGGAATGGACTTCAATTATCATTCAAATTCTTATGATTCTAATAACATTTCAGAAATCATTCGGACTTACACACAATGATCTGCATACTAACAATATTATGTATATTAGCACTGACAAACAATATCTCTTTTACAAAGTTAATAACAAACACTACAAGGTCCCAACATTTGGAAAGATATTTAAGATTATTGATTTTGGGAGGGCTATCTATAAGTTTCGTGGAAATATTATTTGTAGCGACAGTTTCCATTCAAAGGGCGACGCTTCAACCCAGTATAACTGTGAACCATATTTTAATGAAAAAAAGCCGAGATTAGAACCGAATTTAAGTTTCGATTTATGTCGACTCGGTTGTTCTCTATTTGATTTTATAGTAGACGATATTGAAAAGATTGACGAGATAAAGTCTCCTATAGAAAACATCATAATAAACTGGTGCAAGGACGACAAGGGGCGCAATATTATGTATAAGAATAATGGAGAAGAGAGATATCCGGAATTTAAGTTGTATAAAATGATCGCAAGAACAGTTCATAACCATATACCTCAAGAGGTTCTAAACAACCCATACTTTGAGAGATATCAAATATCAAAGAAAAAAATAAAGACGCAGAAGATTATGAACATCGATCTGTATCCATCCTATATAGAATTAAATCCGAAAAATTGAAATAAAAATTGAAATGAATTTAAACAAATAATTCACTTCAACACTAATCATGGAAAACTCCAACATTACCAACGACTCCAACATTAACAACGACTCCAACATTAACACCGACTCCAACATGAGCGACAACACACTCCACCGATTCCAGGAGCAAACTTCGCATACCACTATGTTCTATACCATCGTGGACGGCATGAAATTCTTCGAAAAAGATCCGGACAATTTCAGCTGGGGGAATCTGATGCAGAGGCTCGAGAAGCCCACCGCTTTGAAGGGATACACCATCTACTCAGGACAGTATGTAGAACATGACCCTTACGCTAATACTCCGACAATGAAGTATGTCATGGTTGATGGAGACAAACAGCTTATGTCCGGACAGCTTATGCTCCTCCGTTCTAATTCCAATCCTGATGGATTCCTTTAAATAAACATAAACACAAACACAAAAAAAAAATTAATACATTAAAATAACCAATATTTTTTAATGTATTTAGAACTCGGGGTTACCAACAAAGACATTTGTTGATTTTTTTCCCATAGTAGTTATTGAACCCATTTGGTCGATGATGAACATTCCGGCGATGGTGCTAATATATACTATAATAGAATCTCTAAGCAGTTCTTTAACAGGGCGTGCCTCTTTTAAAATCATTCGCATTTCTACAAATTTTATTAATGAATATACGACCGCAATAATTCCAGCATTCGTAAATATGTTGTTCATTAAACTATATATGGATTATCTGAATAGATGTTTTACGCAATTTTCTTAAGCGAGAATCTCTACATCTTCAAGGATTGGTGGATTTAAATGTGTCGACGCTCTATTAAGATCATTGATATCTGTCATCTCAAGTTTTACCTCATCACCAATAGTTAGACAATCATCATCATCCTCATCATCATCCTCCAATTTGCGCTTTTCCGCCGCCACCGATGCTATTTGCTCCAATCGTTCTATTGTCTTCGGAGCAGTGACATTCATTTCATTACCTCTAATGTCAACAGCCTTATCAATATCTGAAAACCCAATTGGAGTCTTTGTTACATTAGAAGACTGAGCCATTGTGGCTAAAGATTGTGGACCAACATCTGTCACAAGACCAGAGATAGCAGGGGACGGTGGCGGTGTAGGTGCCGCACTAGCAACTACAGGAAAAAACTCCGGAGTAGGAGGAAGAGGAGTCGCAACAGGTGAATCAACCATGTCCGACTTCACAACAACCGGTGTCACATTTTCAGAAACCACAGAAGAATCTTCTTCTTTTACTTCTTGGACAGGTTCTGGTTCCTCCTTAGGTATCAATACTTCCTCCTCTTTAACATCGACACCTAATTCATCCGTCTCATCCAAGTAAGCCCTAAGAATAGCTTCTACCGGCATACTATCTCTTACTGAGTTAAGAATACATTCCTTAATGATAATTTCTAGCTCACGATTATGCTTCTGTATTTGTAAAGGAGAAATGTGTTTCTCAAAAAGGTAGATATTTGTATAGAGCTTCCGTGCAACATTTGTATAGACTGTATGTACGAAAGTATCGGCAGATGGAACATCTAGATCCACCTTTTTTTGTTTCTGTCCTACGCGGACACATGTAAGGGCTTTAAGCTGGATTACATGTACGCATGTAATGAGTTCTTCCAAATAACCACATCCTGACGTCTCGCAAATACGTTCTCGCTCCGTCTTTATAATACTAGAATTCCATTTCGGTACTCGGCTTAAAAATGTCTGAAATGTCATTAAATATTTATCTTCTTCATCATTTTCTTGACATAAATTCCATGCTTCGTCAAATATTGATTTAAGACCTTCGATTACTGATGGAGTAAGTGTGTTCACAAGACGTGCGCACCACTCATTTTTGGATTCACCTAGGCTTGTAACAGAATAATCGTCCATTTACATAAATGATAGATTTTCTAAATCAAAATCAGAACGTATAAACAAAAAATTAAACATAAAAAATATAAGAAGTCTCTCATTTCTAAATTCCCTCTTAACTTTATGAAATGCCAGCAAAAGCTGATATTTCTTCTTTTCGTCAATTTTTGACTTCTCAACATAATCCATAATATCTAATCCACTATACCCTTTCTCATACAATTTAATTGATAAATCTAACAGACTAGAATAATCCTTTGCTGTTTGTTTTTCAATAATTTTCTTTAAAGTAACAGATCGTTTATGCTCTACTTGTTCCATATTAAAACAATTATTAAGACCATACTTGTGTAGATTCGTTTTTTCACCAGAAATAATTGGTTCAGATATAAAAATCTCACAGAATCTTGAAAGTATTGGTTTGAGAAGTTTATACTTGTCCTCGACGATAATGAAAAAACGGGTAGTGTGACTAAATAGCTCTATACATCGGCGAAGTGCAGACTGAGCATCAATAGTCAGTTTGTCAGCATTTGATAGTATAATCGTTTTGAAGTGTCCTGAACCCTTTATATTAATATGCGTTTTTGCGAAGAATTTCAACTCCTCACGGACAAATTTAATACCTTTTCCATGCGCACAATTTACATTCATAACATATGCTTTTGTCAATTCTTTACTCCTGCCGTATATGTCCCGAACAAAATTATGTACGATTGTTCTTTTGCCACTTCCGCTTGGACCATGGAATATAATATTTGGAATTTTGTCAGTTTTAAGAAAAAAATCAAGCTTTTCTGAGATAGTTTTATGAAGTACAATACTCATTATTTGCCTTTTCAATTAATATATCCAATATATTTAATACATTATTACTTGTATATGATAAGTGAGCCAGACCCTGTCAATATTTATTTATTAATAGGTTATAATATTCCTCATAGTGTTGGAATTCCTGACTTGGATACGACTATAGGCGATCTCAAGACCTATATTAGGCGTAATTTAGTAATGAACACAGTAGAATGGCGCGACCAAGTCCAAGACACATACAATTTAGAACTATACAAAGCAGACAATTGTAGAAATCTTAAAAATAGTGAAACATTGGCTGACCTCATCTGCGAGGGGGAACTATATAACAACGAATGTATAAATATACATATAACACTAAACAACAAGGAGAAACAATGTTTCATAACAACATTTTTCAGTAATATAATGAAATCTAGGACTAATCATAAAAATTTCCCTGAAGCGAATCATAATTATTTGTTTTCTTGGGAGACATAGTTTTCTCTCCATATATTAAATATGACTGAGAAGGCATACATTCCGGAAGGTAAAGACATTCTCACTGTAAACGGTTGTACATGTAAAAGCGAGTATAAGTCCGAGTCGGGAAACTCGTATAAAAATGCCTGCAATCTTGATGACGCGACAGTCCCTTGGTGTGTTGTGGAAGGGAAATGTGGGAGGCTCCTCAATAATGGGAAACTCAAGGGGAAGTGGTGGGACCAGTGCGCTGCTAAAGGCGAGGATATCACCCCCATATACGGAAAAAATTATTTTAACCAGAATCTGAAAGGCATCTTCATATACATTGTCATTTTTGTCATCACTATTCCTATTCTCATGTATAGATACGGATTTAACGAGCTCCTCGAAGTCTACATGCCAAATTTTGATCTGTTGGCTACAGCAGTGTCTTTCGGAGGCGGACCAGGAAATACTCGTATCTTCCAAGAGCTATACAATACGAAGTCTGAGAATCTTCTAGGACAGTTAAGTACCCTATTTATCAATTATATGTCTCTACTAGGACTCACTTATCTGGTTGCCCGACGAGTAAATCTTACAAAATCCTTGGCAAAGGGTTGGGGAATTGGTTTTGTTATGCTCCTTCTTACTTATTTAATTCCTAACGCAATTATAACATTTATCCAGCACAAATTTGCTGACTATTTTTTCAATCTGAAGACGGGTCAAAATAAGACCCTCTTTGCCTACTTTAGTATTGTAGCTGTTGGGTTAGGAATAGCAGGAATATTTATTTCAATAGAAAAAGCTATTGTGAAAAATCATAAAACCCTAATAGATCCTTTCGTTAAGAATATTTTACATATAACCGACATTTTTGATAAAATCTTTAAAATATAGAAATTTTGTGATGTTGTTTTTATAATACGAATTATGGTATTATAAAATTATGGTATTATAAAATTATGG
>Ga0115001_10004339_pt1 | contig 10444 bp, 10 predicted proteins | sample ArcticOcean_MG_C_12_FD_89869 | JGI IMG/M metagenome (GOLD analysis project Ga0115001, IMG submission 89869) | Marine microbial communities from western Arctic Ocean - ArcticOcean_MG_CB8_130 | ecosystem: Environmental > Aquatic > Marine > Oceanic | place: Arctic Ocean: Canada Basin | collected... | reverse complement strand
GAAAATGATAGTAGAATCATCGCTTCCGCGACTGGGGCCAATTCAATTCGTGGTATGTCAGTCAACCTTCTATACCTAGACGAGTTCGCATTCGTAGATAACGCGGAACAATTCTATACATCAACCTATCCTGTTGTTACCTCGGGTGGTAAATCAAAAGTTATTATCACATCTACAGCTAATGGTATTGGAAATATGTTCCACAAATTGTATGAAGGGGGTGTTAATGGGAAGAATGAATATCAACCCTACACAATCAATTGGTGGGATGTGCCTGGAAGAGACGAGAAGTGGAAAGCTCAGACAATAGCTAATACTTCTGAATTACAGTTTGAACAAGAATTTGGTAACTCATTCTTAGGTACAGGAAACACATTAATTAGTGCTAACTGTTTATTGGGTCTACAAGGACATGACGCGTTATGGACTAAAGAGAATGTACATCTATATCAAGAACCCAAAGTGGGAAATACTTATATAATAACAGTCGATGTCGCTAGAGGTAGAGGACAGGATTATTCCACTTTCTCTATTTTTGATGTCTCAGAAAAACCCTTCAAACAAGTAGGTATATATCGTGATAACATGATATCACCCCTCTTATTTCCAGATATTATAGCTAGATATGGTAAGATGTACAATGAAGCGTTGGTTGTTGTAGAAAATAACGATCAAGGTCAAATAGTTTGTAATAGTCTTCACTATGATATAGAATATCCCAATGTATTCACACAATCCTCAGTTAAATCGAGTGGAATTGGTGTGATGATGACTAGGAAGGTCAAACAGATAGGGTGTTCAACACTCAAAGAGTTGTTGGAAGAGAATAAGTTAAGAGTAATAGATAAATTTACAATCAATGAATTAGTCACATTCGTGGGTAAAGGACAGTCTTATGAAGCTGACGGAGGTAATCATGATGATTTAGTCATGAACCTAGTCTTGTTTTCATGGTTTGTCACGACCCCATACTTTCAGAGTCTAACAGACATTGAACTTAAGAAAATGTTGTATGACGAACAACAACAAATGATAGTAGATGATATGGTACCTTTTGGTATCATCGATAGTGGTGAACATATACCAGAAACCTATAAGGAAGGTGGTGATATGTGGACAGTTGTTGGTGATGTTAAACTTTACTAAATTATAAATACTAGTTGAATAAGAGGAATAATTCTCTTATTCGTTTAATAATAATTTTTTATAGCTATAAAAAATCAATTAGGAGATAATTAAATGGCATTTCAAGTTTCGCCTGGTGTACAGGTTCAAGAAATCGATGCTACTAATGTTATTCCTGCGGTCTCAAGTTCTACAGGAGCGTATTGTGGTTATTTCGGGTGGGGGCCATCCGAAGAAGTAACTACAGTAAGTTCTGGTAAAGGACTTGTTGAATCCTTCGGGGAACCCGCTAATACAGATATAGCAGCAGAGCATTTTTACCCTGCAGCTAACTTTCTGAATTACGGGATAGACTTAAAAGTAGTTAGGATAGCAACCACCTCAATGGTGAATGCTACAACAACAAGTGGTCAATCTTTATTAGTAAAGAATTTGACTCATTATCGTGATAATTACAACACTGGTGCAGCCTCTGTTGGAAATTATGCAGCACGATACGCAGGAATTTTAGGTAATTCACTTAAAATTTCAGCATGTGGTGGAGCATCAGCTTTCGCCGCTACAACCGTTACCACAACTAATGGGACAACAGCCATAGCAGGGACTTCAATAGAAGTAACTCTAGGTGAAAAGTTCATAGTAGGTGACATTATAACAGCAATTGGAAGTGATACAACTCGATACAAAGTATCAGTTATTACTTTTGACTCAGGTGCTACAGGCGCCGCTACAGTCACACTTGCACAAGAAGACGATTCCACTCAAGGATTGGCAGTAGCTGTATCAAGCTCAGCTAATATTTCAAGAGAATGGGAATTCGCTCAATTGTTTAACAAAGCTCCTGGCACATCTACATACGCGAGTACTAGATCATCTGCTGGTGTTACTGATGAGTTACATATCGTTGTTTTAGACGAAGATGGACTTATTTCTGGAACTCCTGGCACTGTGTTAGAAAAATTTGAAGCTCTTTCAAAAGCTTCAGACGCTAAAGATGAGTTTGGAACTACAAATTACTATGTAACTGTACTTCAAAATAAATCAGAGTATGTTTACTGGATGGATCATAGTAGTACTATGGGTTCAGCTGGTTCAGCAGCAGCTGGTGTAACTTTCGGAACAGGTACTTTACCAGATTCACTTTCATTTACGAATGGTGCAGACGGTAATCAACCAACAACAGCTCAAAAAATTACAGCATGGGATACACACTTTGGTAGTGCAGACAATCAGGACATATCTTTATTGATATCAGGTTCTAGTCAAGCAGACAATGGTAGTGGTGCAGCAGTTGTAACAAGAGCAGAAGCAACAGCTTATTACAATCAGTTAATGAACATTGCAGAAGACAGAAAAGACTGTGTAGTCTTCTTCTCTCCAATCAAGTCTGATGTTGTTGACTCAGGAACTGCAGGAGCGACTAATGTTAAAGCAACAGCTGATACATTAAATAGTTCTAGTTATGCATCTATGAGTTCTAATTGGTTGTATCAATATGATAGGTATAATGACAGATATGTTTATGTACCAGACAACGGTTCAGTAGCTGGCTTATGTGCTAGAACTGATTACACGAATGACGCATGGTATTCACCAGCAGGATTCAACCGTGGTCAGATATTCGGAGTAACAAAATTAGCGTTTAACCCTACAAAAGCTCAAAGAGATACTCTCTATAAAGCTAGAGTTAATCCAGTTGTTACATTCCCAGGTCAAGGAACATTATTATTCGGTGATAAAACACTTATGGCGAGTGACGCAAGTGCATTCTCAAGAATTAATGTTCGTAGATTATTTATAGTGTTAGAGAAAGCGATCTCAACAGCAGCTAAGTTCCAACTATTTGAATTCAACGATTCATTTACAAGAGCTAATTTCAGAGCAGCTATTGAACCTTTCTTAAGACAAGTTCAAGGTAGACGAGGAATCTATGATTTTTCAGTTATCTGCGACGAATCTAATAATACTGCAGGTGTTATTGATTCTTCACAATTTGTAGCTTCGATTTTTATCAAGCCAGCAAGAAGTATCAATTTCATAAGTTTAACCTTTGTTGCGTCAAGGAGCGGTGTAGATTTCGAAGAAGTCTATGGTGCTGCTGGAATCGCAGAATCAGCACAATAGGAGGAGTAGAAAATGGCAACTATAGACCAATTTAAAGCAAACCTTATCGGTGCAGGACCAAGGAATAATAGATTTGAGGTATTCATACCTAGAACAGGAAGTAAGATACAGTTTTTATGTAAAACTGCAGCTTTACCTGGACAAACTATTACACCTTTAGAGTTAAAGTACAAAGGGTTAAGTTTCAAACTAGCAGGAGACAGAACTTTCGAAGACTGGGCTGTTACTATCTACAATGATACTGAATTTTCAGCTAGAACAGCTGTTGAACAATGGATGCAAGATATTGTACCATTAGCAGATTCAACACTTGCTTCTACTGGATATGAATATATGGTAGATAAAGCGACCGTAACACAATTAGGTAGAGACGATGCAGTCTTAGCTACTTATGAATTTTTCAACATGTGGCCTACAACTTTAGGTCAGATAGAGTTAGATACAGAAGGTGGTGATGCATTGACAACTACTGATGTTACATTTGCTTATTCACATTTCGAAAGAGTAGTTTAAATAACACTTTTGAAGTGATATAAATATAAGTATGGAACTTTTCGGAATAGAGATAAAGAGGAAGAAGGGAGACGAAGCTCGCATACAGAGCTTCGTGCCACCTCAAAATGATGGGTCGGTTATTGAAATCGGCAAAGATAAAGGTATGGGTGGATTCGCTTCCACTGGTGGGGTTATTGGACAATTTATTGACATGGAAGGCGGTGTAAAAACTGAAGCTGACCTAGTCGGTAGATATAGGACAATGGCACTAGTACCTGAATGTGATAGCGCGATTGAAGATATTGTTAACGAATCATTGTCTTCAAACGATTTGGATGCTCCTGTAGCGATTAACTTGGATAGAGTTAATCACTTTTCAGATGGTATCAAGGATAAAATTCGTACCGAATTCGACGGAATTCTTGAGTTATTAGGATTTCGTGAACTCTCACACGACATATACAGAAAATGGTATGTTGATGGGAGATTATACTACCATAAACTGGTAGATAGCAAGAATACTAAAAAAGGTATTGTTGGATTGAGAGGAATCGACCCTCAGAAGATTAGAAAAGTAAGAGAAGTCGATAAGAAGAAAGACGAAAGAACTGGTGTAGAAATCATTGGTGAAGTTAAAGAGTATTATATCTTTAATGAACAAGGGTTTGACAAGAGTGGTAATAACACAGGTCAGACAGTAAGAATAAGTCCTGATGCTGTAACTCATGTAACTTCAGGGTTACTTGATTACAATCAGAAAGTTGTAGTTGGATATTTACATAAGGCTATGAAGTCTGTAAACCAACTAAGAATGTTAGAAGATGCTTTAGTTATTTACAGAATATCAAGAGCGCCAGAAAGGAGAATCTTCTACATTGATGTCGGTAACTTACCGAAAGCGAGAGCAGAACAGTACTTGAAAGAAGTACAGACTAGTTATCGTAACAAGTTAGTGTATAACGCTGACACAGGTGAAGTTAAAGACGATAGAAAGCATATGAATATGCTAGAAGATTTTTGGTTACCTCGTAGAGAAGGTGGCCGAGGAACAGAGATTACGACACTACCAGGTGGTCAGAATCTAGGTGAGATTGAAGATATTTTATATTTTCAAAAGAAATTGTACAAGTCTCTAAATGTACCAATTTCTAGGTTAGAGACAGAAACAGCGTTTGCTATTGGTAGAGCGACTGAAATATCAAGAGATGAAGTGAAATTTTCACGATTCGTTGATAGACTTAGACTTAAATTCTCTAGGTTATTTGATGATGTCTTAAGGACTCAACTGATATTGAAGAATATTGTATCAGAAGAGGATTGGATAAAATCAAAAGAGTATATCAGTTATGACTTTCAAAAAGATGGTCATTTCGTAGAACTCAAAGACGCTGAGATATTGAGAGAAAGAGTTAATACTCTGGAACAGTTAGACCAATTCGTTGGTAAATACTACTCACAATCATGGATTAGGAAAAATGTTCTTAGACAATCAGAAGCTGAAATAAGGGATATCGATAAAGAAATCGAAGCCGATAAAGCAGCTGGTGGTGATGAAGAAGAACCAGAATTTTAGGAGTAAATTATGACAGACAAAACAAGAAATTTCATTGACCAAGTGGTTGACGGCAATAATGTAGAAGCTGGTGAGACATTTAAAAGTGTCATGCAAGACAAACAACTAGATGCAATCGATTTGAAAAGAGTTGAACTGCAATTAGATTGGATGAATAATAACGAACAACAAGAAGGATAGTAAAATGAGTTGGACAAGACCTGGCCAAGGATATACTTTACAAGACTCTATATCAGAAGAAAAAATGGGATTGCCTACAATGGCTATTAAACCTATAATGAAAGATATTGAAAAACTGATGAAAAAACACGATGCGTATGTTAGTAACAAAGATAAAGATGTTACAACAATCTCATCTCCAAAACCTATGAAAAGTGGGTTTACTAAAGATTTAGAAAAATTATTAAAAATCAAAAGGGTAAATTTGATGAATTATCAAAAATGAAAACATTTGCAGAACTAAGAACACAGTTAGACGAAGTTAACTTCAAACAAGATATGAAGAAAAATCATCTTTCTGCTACGAAGATTAAAACTACAGAAGTTCATTATCATTCTGAAAAGAAAGGTTCTAATAAAGTTCGTGTGTTTGTTAAACCTAAGTCAGCAAAAGAATTCGAAGAACTAGGTGTATTTAAAGACATGAATACAGCTAAGAAGTCCGCTGAACAGTTTGTTAAACTCATGGGTGAAGACATTGACGAAGGTGTCAGTCTTTGGAAAGAGTTTAGAGAAAAGGCTGAAGAATCAATTATCAAAGAAGATGATTCACTTCATGAAGCTATGCTTACTTACAGAGTTCAGAAAATGCAAAAACCTGAAATTGATAGATTTAATTCAGCTGGTAGAATGATGAAATTGAAAGTCAAATTCAATCATGGTAGAAATGATTCATTAATAGTAATGACAGGTACTAAAAAACAACTAAGAGATTTTGATGCAGTTGCTAGAGGTAAATCCTCATACGGTGACCCATCATTAGCAATAAAACACTTTGATGAAGACAATTTAGACGAATTTGGTACACCAAATATGTCAGCTGCACAAAAAGCTAACTTGCGTCGAAGTATAAAAAATAGACAGAATAAGAGGTAAATATGAGTTGGACATCACCAGGACATGGTTACAAAATGATGATGGAAACAACTTATCTTCGTGAAGAAGTAATTGAATACGAAATTGAAAAACTTAACAATACTATAGACGGAAGAGCTGAGATAGATAAATGGAATTCAATTGGAAAAAAGATGGGAGTAAAAGTAGTAATTCAGAATTTCCCAAGGAAAGGGGGTAACCCTGTAGTGGTAACAATGACGGGCAATAAACAGAAACTAAAAGACATGGATAAATTGGCGAAAGATGAAAGTCTCATTGCCAGCAACGATTGGAGTGTAGTCAAACATTTTGACGATAAAGCGTTAAAGTACTACAAACAACGCAGCTTGTCAGGTAAAGCGTTGAAGAAAAGAGAAGTCTACTTTCAATCAAGAGATAAATAAGAGGTAAATATGAAATTAATATCAGAACAATGGTCAGATGATGTAAATTATCTAATCGAAGAGGATCCTAAGACAGGTAAGAAACATGCCTTTATCGAAGGTGTTATGCTTCAGACAGAAGTAAAGAACAAGAATGGTCGCATTTATCCTAAAGAAGTAATGCAGAAAGAAGTCGCGCGTTATAACAAAGAATATGTTGAACAAAATAGAGCATATGGGGAACTAGGTCACCCTGAAGGACCAACAATCAATTTAGAGAGAACATCTCATCTAATAACAAGTTTAAAAGAAGATGGAAATAATTTCATCGGAAAAGCAAAAATCTTATCTACCCCTATGGGAGAAATAGTCAAGAACCTTCTTAACGATGGTGCAAGACTAGGAGTATCTAGTAGAGGTATGGGTTCACTAAAGGCCGACAAACAAGGTGTGAATATGGTACAATCCGATTTTCAGTTAGCTACCGCTGCTGATATCGTTGCAGACCCTTCAGCACCTGATGCTTTCGTAAATGGCGTCATGGAAGGTGTTGAGTGGATTTATGAGAACGGGTTGATCAAAGCGAAAAAGATAGAAGAATATAAACATTCTATCGCTCGTGCGAGAACTCATAAACTTCAAGAAGTTAAATTAAATGTATTTAATGACTTCCTGAAAAATTTATAATACATAAATACTATTAATACAATATTAAAGTTTTATAAAAAAGGAGTATTCTAATGTCAAGTTTAGAAAACACAATAGGCGAAGTAATCGCAGAAGCAGCTGATATTCAGCATAAAGTCCCTGGAAAAGGTGACTCAGCTCCTGCCGCTATGTCTAGTCCTGATGCAGACGAACCAAAGAAAGATTCAGAAGCAGCGAAGAAAGCCGGAGATGCAACTAAACCTGCACCGAAGACTAACAAAGCTGACAACGGAGATTCAATGGAAGTGGCATCTGATGGCAAAACAAAAGTAGAAAAGGGTAAAGCAGTTAACCAAGAAGAAGTAGAATCTGATGAAGATGTTGTTTCTGAAATGGCTGATATGACTAAATCTGAAATGCTTAAAGCAGCTGTAGAGAAAATGAAAGAAATGTCTGGAAAAGAACTACAAGCTATGTATTCCAAAATGGAAACATCCGAGAAAGATGGCGAAGAAGACGAACAGTCCGAGTCACTAACTCGAAATGCTATAATTAGAAAAGTAGTAGAATCCCTAAAAGATCAAGAAATTTCTGAAGTCACAAACTTCATGGCAGAATTAGATAACGATGCTGATGACGGTGATTCAAAAGAGAAATTGAAAAAGACCACTAAAACTGAAGAAGATTCAGTTGAAGAAGGTGAACTTCCTGATGCTTTGAAAAAAGCGATCGCTAAGAAAAAAGGCGAAGAAGAAGAAGAAGAAGTCAAAAAAGAAGAAATTGAAATCGACATGACAGATGACATCAATGCACTAGTTGCTGATGAAGACCTTTCAGAAGAATTCAAAGCAAAAGCTAAAACAATTTTCGAAGCTGCTGTTGCATCTAAAGTCAAAGAACAAATGACTGAAGCTGAAGCAAAGTTAGAAGAAGAAACAACACAGAAAATCGAAGAAATCAAAGATGATTTGACCGAGAAAGTAGACAACTACTTGAACTATGTTTCTGAATCTTGGGTTACAGAAAATGAATTAGCTATTGAGAGAGGACTTAAGTCTGAACTCACAGAAGATTTCATTAACGGTTTGAAAAAACTGTTTGAAGAACATTATGTTGAAGTACCAGAAGACAAGTTTGATGTAGTTGAAGAACTAGCAAACAGACTTGACGAAATGGAAGATAAGTTGAACGAAGAAGTTGCTAGCAACATTGTAGCTCAACAAGATATCGAAGAACTTCAGCGTGAAAAAATTATTAGCGAGTCATCTAATGACCTTGCTGATACTCAGGTGGAGAAGCTAAAAGCTTTATTAGAAGATATAGATTTTGAAAATGTAGAGAATTTCGTAGAGAAAGTATCAACATTGAAAGAGTCCTACTTCGGAATTAAAACTTTAGAAGCTGTCTCTGACGATAGTACTGTAGTAAGTGAAGATGCAGACTTTTCAGGTAAAGGCGATGTCGCACAACCAATGAATGAGTCTATGTCAAAATACACTTCTGCATTAAGTAAATTTTCTAAGCTTGACGCTTAGAAATTAAATAGGAGAGATAAACAAATGTTTATGTCAGAAAACTTACAAGAAAAATGGGCGCCAGTCCTCGAACATAAGGATCTTCCGAAAATTGAAGATAATTATAAGAGAGCAGTGACTTCCGTTATACTTGAAAACCAAGAAAGAGCGATTAACGAAGAAAGAGGTGCGATGAATGAAGCACTTGGAGCTGGAACTGGTACTGTAGTAGGTACTGGAGCAACTGCAACTGCAGATAATTGGGATCCAATTCTTATTTCTTTAGTTCGTAGAGCGATGCCAAACTTGGTAGCCTATGATATATGTGGTGTTCAGCCAATGACAGGACCAACTGGTCTTATCTTTGCAATGAAAGCTAGATATGTTGATAGTACAACTACTGTTGATAGAACAGAAGCCTTATTCAATGAAGCCGATACAGACTTCAGTGGAACAGGTACGCATGCGGGTTCAGACCCATTTGCATCTGGTTCAGCTAACAGTGCCGTACAATCAGGTTACACAACTGGTGCAGGAGTTGCAACAGCAACTGCTGAGATCGACGCTACGATTCCAGAAATGTCGTTCACGATTGAAAAAGCTACAGTAACAGCAAAAAGCAGAGCGCTAAAAGCTGAGTACACAATCGAACTCGCACAAGACCTTAAAGCAATTCATGGTCTTGACGCTGAAACAGAATTAGCTAACATTCTGTCTGGTGAAATCCTTGCGGAAATCAACAGAGAAGTTGTTAGAACAGTTAACACTCAAGCAAAAGTAGAAGGACTAGCGTCTGAAGCTAACTTGACTGGAACAGCTGTAAACGGACAATTCAACTTAGATACAGATTCTTCAGGAAGATGGTCAGTTGAAAAATTCAAAGGTCTTATGTACCACATTGAAAGAAATGCAAATGTTATTGCACGACAAACACGAAGAGGTAAAGGTAACTTTATCATGTGTTCAAGTGATGTAGCTTCTGCTCTAGCAATGGCTGGTGTACTAGATTACGCACCTGCATTATCAACTAATTTATCAGTTGACGATACAGGAAGTACCTTTGCTGGAATCTTAAATGGTTCTATCAAAGTGTATATCGACCCATACTACACTAAAGTCGCACAGCGACCTACTGGTGTAACTGGTGGTGAAGGATATTGCACAGTCGGTTATAGAGGAACTAATCCTTTTGACGCTGGTGTGTTCTATTGTCCTTATGTACCATTACAAATGGTTCGTGCAGTTGGTGAAGATACTTTCCAACCAAAAATCGGTTTCAAAACTCGTTACGGCATGGTTTCAAATCCATTCGTAGGAGCGACTCCGGCTAGTGGTTTGGCAACAGCTAACACTAACTCTTACTACAGAAGTTTCGAAGTTTTAAACCTTCTATAAGCAAAGTAGTAATAAAACAAATTTTGTTTTCAAAGACCCCTTTAAGGGGTCTTTTTTTTGGCATAAATATAAGTACAATGAATGAAACCTCT
>Ga0115001_10004330_pt1 | contig 10452 bp, 6 predicted proteins | sample ArcticOcean_MG_C_12_FD_89869 | JGI IMG/M metagenome (GOLD analysis project Ga0115001, IMG submission 89869) | Marine microbial communities from western Arctic Ocean - ArcticOcean_MG_CB8_130 | ecosystem: Environmental > Aquatic > Marine > Oceanic | place: Arctic Ocean: Canada Basin | collected... | reverse complement strand
TTCACTCTAGAACTCACATGTCTGTCACTCCATACATGTGTGGAACGTGCAATAAAGCGTGTTTGAGTGCGCAAAATTTGACACTTCATCTTCGCACGCATACTGGCGAGAAGCCGTTCAAATGCAGAGAGTGTGATAAAGCGTTCAATCGACAAGGCACTTTGACTTTGCACTCTAGAACTCACATGCTCGTCACACCATTCATGTGTGGAACGTGCAATAAAGCGTGTACGAGTGCCACGAATTTGAAAACACACTCTAGAACTCACATGCTCGTCACTCCATACATGTGTGGAACCTGCAACAGAGCGTGTTTGACTGCGCAGCATTTGACAGTTCATCTTCGCACGCATACTGGCGAGAAACCGTATCAATGTCACGTTTGCGCGAAAGCGTTTGCGCAATTCGGTGCTTTGGTTACTCACGCGCGCGTTCATACCGGCATTCAGCCATTTAAGTGCGATTGCGGGAAAGCATTCAAAAATCATAGCGGTTTATCATATCACAAGCGAACTCAAAAACATTAGAAAATATAGAAACATACACATACACATTGTTAATAACAGAAGAGAAATACACACCTAATATATATTCGTAAAGCTCACTCGTGTAAAGACAAAGACTTTCCCATCTCAAATTGAAATTAAAATTCAAATCTTCATAATGACACGCGCGCTCACAACTTTGAAAGATTAAGAGATCTCAAAAGATTAAAATACAAACTAGTAACTACTAACAACAGCCAATCAGTCCTCAACAAAGATGCCGCAATCGGCTATTTTAATAACCTTTAGCGGCGTTTCTATCATATCACTCGCATCTCGCGCTAGCGTGTCGTTAATTTTCTTCAATAATTCTATACCTTTAAATACTTTACCGAACACGACGTGTTTCCCATCACATTGCTTCGCTTTATCGAGCGTGATGAAGAACTGCGAGCCGTTTGAATTTTTCCCGGTGTTCCCCATTGATAATATTCCGATTTCGTCGTGTTTTAATTTCAAGCCACCTTGTTCATCCTTAAATTTCTTCCCCCATATCGATTCGCCACCGGTTCCATTGGAGTGTACGAAATCTCCGCCTTGCATCATGAACCCCTTCACGACTCGATGGAACACTGAATTCCTGTAGTCATATTTAACGCCACCGAACGTCTTCGAACATCCTCGATCGCCTAAACAAAGATGCAAAAAATTCTCGCACGCTAACGGGCTTTGCTCCCAAAACATCTCGAACACTACTCTCTCCTTTTCCGCTCGTTCGCACTCGATCTCGCCTCTCTGAGACCATTCGTAGTCGTTCTCGAACATCTCGCGTATTCGCGCTCGTTCGCCGCCGCCTAACTTTTTAATGTCCTTCGATGTCCAGTTATATCTTAAATCAGTGCTTTCAACGAACTCAGACGCTAACGAATACTTTTCTCGATGGTTATCTATATCGATATCGATAAACACGTACTTCGGCCGCGTTACGTCGTGCGGCATTATTTTCTTTAATAAAAATAGTTCAAATCAAACCAGTTTAACAGCTGTGCTTAAAGGAACTGAATCAATGAAATATCTGAAATCTAATCAGCGCGCGCGCGGTTCAATTATCTAAATCACCTAAACTATCAAATCAAGTCAAAACAGAGTAACGATGATACCACTAAACTAGTGCTTATAAAGGTCGAAAATTGTACCACGGTTTACTGTAATAAATATAGTAATTAATTGGTTATTTGCTGCTCTATTTATTAAAAATGGTGTTTTCCGCGCGATATTTTTTTTCCTCCTCAGCACAATTTTAAAACACCTAATTGATATCTAAAAGATATGCTGAACATGTTAACGAGCAGCAGCAGTATCAGTAATCACTGTAACGGTCGAATATTAAAATGGAAACAACGCGCGAATCGAACGAAATCGAGGAAAAGTATCGTTGATAGTAGCAGTATTAATAAAAACAGCGCGACTGCGATTATGTCCTCAAGAGAGCTTCGAGGACCGTACTCTGATGGTGTTTCTGAAAAACAAAAAGGAGAACTTATGATAAATATGAATGAAAAGAGAAGAATGATCATCGGCGCTAGCAGCAGTAGCAGTAGTGGTAATAGTAACGATGATAATGATGATAGTAGTAATAATAATAGCACCGAAGAAAACGGTGATGATCGACAATCTTTTCTGAAAATATCTGTAGCGTTTTATGTACTGATGTTTCTTGGGAGCGCTGTTGGGATGGATTACGCGAACGTACATCCGTCGATGATAGAGCAAGTGCAAATTTTGAATTTAGATATTGGTACGATATGGTCTCTGCCTTTATTAGTTTCGCTAGCTTTCGTACTCGTTATAGATGAACGCTTGGAGTTCGTGAGAGAGGTGAAGGAGATGTTTACGGAGAGCGTGATCCCGCAAGTCGCTTCGGGGGGAGCGAACGGGATTTTGTTGTTAAGTTTAGGCGCCGGAATCGGCGAAGAAGCTTTGTTTCGAGGCTTTTTAATGCCTCTGATATCGAATAGCGCGATTCAGAACGGTTTTGTGAACGAGGATTTAGCTGCGAACGTTTCGTTATGTACGACGTCGATCATTTTTGGATTATTACACGCAATCACACCGGCGTATCAAATATGGGCCACTATAGCTGGGTTTTTGTTTGGATACGAATATATGAATGATGGTTTAGGAACAGCCATGTTCACGCACGCATTTTATGATTTTATTGCGTTTGCTTTCATTATATTATTGTGGGGGAAGAGAAAAGAAGAGAAGACGCAACAAGAAATCATTTAAAAACTTATTTTAACATTATGTACAAGCAAGCACACTTTAAACAAGCGCGCGCTGCGCCGTGATTTCTATCATTATCTACAAAATTCTAATTATTCTAATGTGTAATTTCTATGTAAGCTATATAATTAGTTCTTTGAAGCGCTGTTTGTTTTCTTCCCACCATCGCTTCGCTTCTTTGTCGTTGAACACTTTTTTAGAGAAGCGAACTTTTTGGAGAATTTTACTTTCGCCGATTCTTGAAAAAGTCATGAACACGCCTGCTTCGACTTCTTCGACCCATTCTTTTGTTGCTGTTATTGTTTTCGTTGGCGTTGATATATTTTCATTAACAGCAGTTGCCTTTTTTTGAGCTTGTAGCTTTTGTTGTTCCGATGGTGGTCTTGTCGATGTAGTTCTCGTTAACGTTGCACTCAGCGGGGTTTTCACGATATCAACATCCGACGAGTTTGTCGTAGTTGAATTCATTCGAATCTTCTTATTAAAAGCAGGATTCAACGGTTGTTGCTGTCTTGAGTGTCTGCTTACTACTAATACATCAGATTGGTGCTTCTTTGTTATTAGAAGTTTTTGTTCTTCTTCCTTGTTCTCGTGCTCCTTCTTCTGATGTTGCTGTTGCTCACGCGCCTCTGCCGTTCTCCTCGCGTCTTGTACGTTTCGTTCAACAAGTTGAACCAAACGTTCTTTACTCGTCAAAGATGGCGCTGGATGAATATTATCTTTTGAAATATCAAAGCTCTTCACATCATTCATTATATTCCTGCTCCTAATCACGCTTGGTTGCGGAGGAGGAGATTTTCTTGGCATAGGTATTGGCGACGTTGGAGATGATGGCGGCTCTGCTACGTAATCGTTGGATTTAAAATCTTCTCCGCCTTTAGTTTCCTTAACCACATCGATATTATTATTAGTAGTAATAATATCATACGTTCGAGGTGAAGCCAGTGAACGTAAACTCGCTGAAAGACCACGTAAAGTTGTCGCAGCAGCCAAATCTCCTTTTGTAGAAGAAGGACCGATTGAGTCATCACTACTCAGTGTAAAAGATCCTAATTTCTTATTGCGTCCATCATCGGCATTCTTCTCGCCATGAGTCGTTATCACTGAAGTTCTCTTACTTTCTGCTGCACCAGCTGCAAATGACTTGAGCTTGGCGAGGCCTCCTTTTTTCTCTTTTTTTTTTGCGTCGCCTCCCGTCGATGTTTTTTTCTCAAAAGAACGATTCTTTTTGTCACTCCCAGCGGCGACTATGGCAGCAGTCACGTTACCACCGCAGGTTAACGACTTGATAGAGAGCTCACCAAGACTGACGATTTCTACCGGAATTGCAGCTTCACGAAGTGATCCGTCGCCGATTTTCCCAAATTTATTATTTCCAATCGCAAAAAGTTTATTCTTCAAATCACCTTCGCTCGTTTTTTTACTCCCTTTCCTCGTCGCAAACGCAGCGCGCGATGAAGCGACAAACATACAGTAATCTTGCCCAGATTCGATTTGAGTGATGATTAAATTATTACCCAATTCTGCCCGAGAAAGCTCGGGAATAATTTCAAATTCTTTCGAAGAATACTTCCCAAGCTTACCGGAGATGAAAACGTCTCCATTTGCAGACATCAAAATCGTATACGCCGCACCGCATGCTACTTTCATTATAGAAGTACTTGCAATGTACGTAAGCTCTGAAACTGCATTCTCACCGTTGCTGCTGCTAAACGTCGTCGGAGCAACTGTGATGGAAATTTTAGTTGGTACTTTAATCGCACTATCGACACGACACCCTAGCTGTCCCTCGCTTCCGTCTCCCCAAGCGTAGACATCACCGCCAAACGCATCCTCAAACACTTGCTCGTCATTGTTTACTTTATTATTTGAATTTTTTTTCGCGCCATTGTCTTTTACGCATGCCATCGTATGCCAGGCACCGCACGAAATCGCCGTTACAGTCTTGCCAACTAAAGCCTCAACTCGCTTAGGTCTCGCAAGCGTTCTCGAATCGTTTCCGTGTCCCAAGGCAAAAAAAACGCCCTCGCCCCACGTATAAACGCTTTCTCCAAAATCGCAAATAGCCGCGCAGTGCACTGGGCCACACGAAATTTTCGTCACTTTACGCGCACCTAAACATTCTAAACTTATTGGAACACTAATCACTCGAAAAGAACCTTTTTCGACCCATCCAGTTGTCCCCCAAGCTTTAATTTCGCCGTCTCGAGTTAACGCAAGGGAATAATCGTCCCCGCACGCGCAATCGATAAAAAAAGATTGATGAATATCATCCGTAGGAAATGACAATCTCATCGGGTAGGGCACATTGCCTTGGTCTCGGTAATCGCGGAGGTTACCCGCTGCGAGAGAATCGCCGCACTGCGATTTTTGAGTATCGCCCCAATAATACAATACGCCTCCTTTCGAGATTGCAATGAAGTGCGAGCGACCGGCGGAGATTTTGACTGGATCCAAATGTTCGAACCCTTTTCGAATAGAGGGAATCAAAGACAACGAAGAAGAAGAAGTTTGAATTTCCTCCCCAGCTAAGCCTTGAAATTTACCCCAAATGTAAATATCTTTCGGTCTCGAAAAATGAATTTTCTGTGTTGTTGTTGTTGTTAGTTCTTGCGACAAACTTCCTCGACCGGTAGACGATGGCGCTTGACCAGATTTGCGAGAATTACCGTAACTAGACGTAAACGCATCATCTTCTGAATATATAGACGAAGACATTTGAGTAGAGCGATCGAAGTCTTCAGTATCTACCGAACGCGCTTTAAATAACTTCTGTTCAGTTTCAGTCGTGTTGTTCAGTGCGCTGGAATTGATTTTATTATGTTCCCCTACGTCAACACCTACAAACTCATTAATAAATTTATCGTCTTGTGTTGATAATCGCGCTGCGGAGAGTCGTCGTATGTGCTTAATCGTCTTACCGAAATCCGCTCCGTCCTTTGCCTTTGGCGACGGCGAGTCTTGTTGTTGTTGTTGTTTAGCTTCGACGATAACAGCAGTAGCGGCAACTATCGGTGTTATATTATTTGAATCGTGTTGTTTTTTCTCATTATTATTATTATGATGATGATGATGATGATGATGATCATCATCGTCATCATTATTATTAACACCATCGTCGTCGTTTGCGTGGTTATTTACATCGACGCGAAAACTCTGTCTTTCTCTATTCACGAGCGATTGTGAGTATTTCAAACGTAATGCTCCATTACTATTATTATTATTACTATTACTATCATTCGTCGTTGTTGTTATTGTTACATCCTCATCGTCGCCGTTATTGTTATTATTATTATTATTATTATTATTATTACCGTTGTATAAAAACAACCCTTTCGAAATCAACAACGCGGTTTCGATACCGACGACCCATTTATCTCTCGCACTCTCGCTCTCGGCGACTAAATTTAAAGTCCTAGTCGTCTGCGTCGTTTTCTTTCGCTGTCTCGACAAAGAAGCACTCTTCTTCCTCTTCTTCAAAGAATTCGTTCGGCTAACAACGTCCGCGTCCGCGTCTGCGCCGTCTGCGTCTGCGCCGTCTGCGTAATATTCTAAATAAAACGAACACTCGTCCTTATGCAAGTCAGGAAACCTCCTAAATATCTTCGACCGATCGCGACCTCTGACAACTCCTATAACGTTCAAGAAATCCACTGCCTTCTTCTGATCCCTCCTCTTCTCTGGATTCGTCCATTCGATCTTCCTAAAGTCCACGGAGACCTGTAAACGAACGCTATGAGGTTTCCCCCTTCTTCCATACTTTACCATCCGTTCAGTTCCTCTCACGCATAACGTCATTACTTCCATTCTTTCCTGTTCCGTCACTTTATTCATCGTAATACTGTTATCATTCATCTTCGCTTAATATAATAGTTTTTCTGATGTAGTTTGACTTCTTCTTCTTCTTCGTTCTTCGTTCTTCGTTCTTCTTCTGTTTCAGTGCACAAAAAAAAACATGACGGCCCGTTTTACTTCTGAAGCAAAAGAACTAATCATGGACTCGCGCGAGTGAATCAAAGGCCTGCGCACTGAATTGGCAGAGTTTTTTATTTATGCACTCGCTCGAAACTCGATTATTATTACGAATTATTCGCGCAGTAGACGATGTACAGAAAACTGTCGAAAACACGAGAGAGAGTAGTTATGGGGAGTTCTGGTGGTTTAGGGTTTCAGATGTACAAAATCCATTTAAAATGATGAGTTAATTAATAGTATTCGTTGGGTTTGAAAGAAAACGAAGAGCGTGATAAGAAAGACGTTAATTCTTCTTCTTCTTCTTCTTCTTCTTCTTCTTACTGCAATCGCTGGTGAGAACGAGACGTTTGAAGTTGTTTAGGGTTTCAGGCTCTTTTATTCCAATTTCCAAAATCCATTTATTTAAAAAGGGGTTCTTTTTCTCTTTATCGTTTCAAGGGCGCGAGTTTTAGTTAATTAATAGTACTCGTTAGGTTTGAAACAAAACGAACGGCGCGATAAGAAAGACGATAATTTTTCTTCTTCTTCTTCTTCTTCTTTTAGTTCTTCTTTTAGTTCGTTCGTCCAAGCATATTCACAAATAGTATAGGCAACAAAAATGGCCTTGAACGATATCGGGAACGATTTGAAACAACTCGCGACAGCTGAAGATGGAACTTCGATTGGAAGAAGAACTGCGAATACGAACACGAATGCATCGGTTTTAAGGAAATCGAACATTACTAATAACAATAATAAACCAACAAATCAAGATCAGTTCATGGCTGGTAAAGAACGCGCGCGTGATGATGCGATCGTTACTACTTCTTCTTCCGGGATGATTAATCAACAGGAGAAGCATTGGCTGGTAAGTTTCGTATCTCTTAAACGGCTTTTTTCTTCAGATTCTTCTTCGTTTCAATGTTTTTGATTCTTCGCTTTTCTTCTTGTTTAAGATGTAGCACAGTGATGATATGATAAATCGACATTCATTGACGACGTTCTCTCTCTTCTTCTTCTTCTTCTTATCATTATTATTATTACTATTTGTATTAATGTGTGTGCGCGTGTGTGTGTGTACGTACGCATACGCATAGCTGGATGATTTCGATATCGGGAAACCTTTAGGGCGCGGAAAATTCGGCAACGTCTACTTAGCGCGCGAGAAGCAATCAAAATATATCGTAGCCTTGAAAGTTCTGTACAAATCGCAATTGCAAACGTCTCACGTTGAACATCAATTGAGACGCGAGATTGAGATCCAGTCACATTTGAGACATCCGAATATCTTGAGATTGTATGGGTATTTCTATGATCAGAACAGGGTGTATTTGATCTTAGAATACGCGGCGAGGGGCGAGTTATATAAAGAGCTGAAAAAGGCAAAGAGGTTTTCGGAACAACGAAGTGCGACGTATATTGCATCGCTCGCGAGAGCGTTAGTGTATTGTCATAAGAAGCACGTCATTCACAGAGATATTAAACCAGAGAATTTATTGATTGGTATTAAAGGCGAGTTGAAAATTGCCGATTTCGGGTGGTCCGTGCACGCGCCGCATTCGAGGAGACAAACGCTTTGCGGAACTTTGGATTATTTACCGCCAGAAATGGTCGAAGGGAAAGATCACGATCATTGCGTCGATGTGTGGAGTTTAGGCGTCTTAGCATACGAGTTTCTCGTCGGCGTTCCTCCGTTTGAAGCCGAAGGTCATTCGGAGACGTATAAACGCATCTGCAGAGTAGATTTGAGGTTCCCCGAACACGTCTCGAATGACGCGAGAGATTTGATTCAACAATTACTAGTGAAGGATCCGAAAGATAGAATAAGTTTAAGAAAGGTGACTGAACATCCGTGGATTTTAAAAAACGCGCAAGCAACGGGTGTGCCTCTCGGCGAAGAAACAAAGATGTAGTCTCATAATAAAGAGAGAGAGAGAGAGAGATAGCACCGAGTGATAATATACTATTATAATAATGACAACAACAACATCAATAACAACAACAACAACAACAGTAATGGCGAAAGTGCTATATATATACATATATATACATATATATGTACCATACCAGTAGAGCAGTAATATCATTAATATTACGCATTTTTATATCTTTTATCACCGCTCGTTATCAAAGATTGGAAAGTCTTCTCCATCTCGATACCCCAGCGCATAACGCAAATATGTTATCGTCTTGTTCACAAAGCCTTCCTCGGACATTGCTTCTATGTATTTATACCTCGCTGGATTTTCCGAGGTGAAGTGTACGTTATTTTCAGTCTCGTTCAGATTCCAAGTTTTCGCGTCGTGTTGCGTTGCTATTCTCGTTAACTCTTCAATACTTTCTTCTGGGAACTCGAGAAACCTTAGAATATCATCCAACTCGTCGAAAAAGTTCTCTAATCGAACGTTTTTTGCTTTGATATCAATTTCACAATCTTGCGCAGCTAATCCAAGCATTCGAAGCTCGTCATCTGCAATTTTAATCTCGGCGAGCAACGCTTCGGCCGGGTTATCCTTCAAGCGTAAAATTGAATCCAAATAAGAGCTTCCGCCGCCGCTTCGTTTATGATTATTATTATTATTATTATCTTCTTCTTCTTTATACACTTCATCACCGACGCGAACTTCACGAAGCCACGTTTCATCCTCTGGATTTTGCATGTGGTATAAACAACCAGAAACTAATGCGTCTCGCGGGTCTCGAATTAGGTGAATGATTCGATACGAGTCGCCATAGAAATTCGTCAACGATTGACACTGCCTCGAATGGCGATGATATTTCCGAGTTCGATCGTTTGAAGATTCATAGTAGTATCGATCGTTTCCATCGATTGGAAAATATGTCGGAATCGGTTTCGAGAAATGATAATCGAGAATAACATCGGCGTCTAAAACCATCGTCGAAATGTTAGGCGGTTGTAAGTAAGGAAAATCCTCAAAATATCTCACGTTCAAGAAATTATAATCAAATTCTTTCGAAATCGAGTCGAAAACATCTCGCATCAAAGCCGTTCCAGTCTTATGATGAGTGCCAATAATGCGACGAAGTTTCTTCTTATTATTATTATTCGTCTTCTTCTTGGAACCGTCTTCTGCCGTAATAGGTTTCTCCGTAATCAACCGTCTCGCGCTCGATCGAAAGTGCTTCCTTTCTGAAATAATCCCTCTTCTCGCAAACGCGCTCATCTTCGCTATATCTTTTACGTTCTTCTCCTTACTGTTTTTCGCCATTGCATCTATGTACGCGTACTTTGGCATTGCGTATTTCATTTTCACTCTCTTTACATTTTTCACCGGAGAGTGTAAATACCTATGCGAAGAGAAAACGCCTTGATTGTTCGAGAATATCTCGCATTTTGCATCTTCTTCTTCGTCGTTCTCGTCAGCGCTTTTACTGCTGCTGCTGGAACCATGAACATCATAGAACGATTCCGTCGCGCGTTTGACCCAAAAGAAATCAGACGCAGGTCTATTCTTCATCAAATCTGCATCATCATTTTCCGATCTTTCTGCTAAAAAATTTCCCTCGTTGTTGTATTTGCTCAGGAAAAAGCCCGATACGCGCTCGTTCAAGAGCGTGAGATGCTGACGCTGATTAAGAATCTGATACGCGCTATTGATGTAGTACAGGATGGCCAGTGCGCTGATGAATATTATCAGTGCTTGCGCGCTCGTGACGAGGAAACCACCACGAGCGGGCATTATTATTATTATTATTATTATTATTA
>Ga0115001_10004326_pt1 | contig 10461 bp, 13 predicted proteins | sample ArcticOcean_MG_C_12_FD_89869 | JGI IMG/M metagenome (GOLD analysis project Ga0115001, IMG submission 89869) | Marine microbial communities from western Arctic Ocean - ArcticOcean_MG_CB8_130 | ecosystem: Environmental > Aquatic > Marine > Oceanic | place: Arctic Ocean: Canada Basin | collected... | reverse complement strand
TCATAATTAGGATAGTGCATAGATGCTAACTCATAAGGATCATCACTGATACTTAGGAATTTCTGTAAACCAAGAGATATTTTAATAACTTGATTTAATGTTTCTTCTACATTTTGTAATGTAAAAGACATTGCTTCTTTTTTAGTTACATAATCACACCACAATTCTTTATCAGGAAATGCTTTTGAATATACTGCTAACTGTCTTTGATGTGCTTGTGAAAATTTAGATGGTCGTATACCTGTGGTTTTTAAATCTCTTATTGCATCTTTAAAAACAAAGTCTATGTAACCAAGAAAAGGTGTTGGTATATCTTCATGTATAGAATAATAAACTTTGTGCTGATAATGTTCTGGTTGACCAAATTTTTCATATACATTTATTGCTTGTTCATAATATGAACCTAATGAATTTCTTTCTTTTTGTGCTTTAATATCTTCCATTGATATATTGTTTTCAATACATTGTTCATTAAAATTACTATATAAAAATTCATCAGCAGCTTGTTGTGATAAATCTTTAGTTGTTATTTTTTTACTTAATGCAAATTCTACTGCATTACCTCTAAAGGCTCCTACTCCATAGCTTCCTTTCATGCCACATAAATATGTGCCTATAAATAAAGCTGGATCACTTATCCACAGATTAATTTTACTTGGGGATAAATGTTCAATACCATGTCTGGTAAAAGGGTTATTACTTTTCAATATATTCTCCTGTGCTTGGTTATTCATTATTCGTTAGTATTTGTTTTAAACATTAATAAAATGTTTGTAAACCATTTAATTTGGGTTTTTTATATTTACAAACTTAAATTATTATTTTAATGTAGTTTAATTAGTACAGGAGAAATAAATGCAGTTAAAACATTGGATAAAAGTCAATGGCTATACTTATAGGTCATTTGGTCAAGAAATAGGTATTGATTTTAGAAACATAGAAAAATGGTCAAGAGGTGAAACTTTACCTAGATTTAATTTTGCAAAAAAAATATTTGATTTTACAAATAATGAAGTAACTGGACATGATTTCTATGAGAAACAAATTCAACGCAATCAAACAAGTTTATAAAGGAATTAAGTTTGATTCTAAAAAAGAGTTTCATAGATATTTAGAATTAGAAAAACTTTATAAACTAGGAATAATAAAACAACTAGAGGTACATCCTAAATATGATTTAATGGTTAATGGAGTAAAGATAGGAAGATATACTGCTGACTTTAGATACTTACATAATGATGAAACTGTAGTTGAAGATGTAAAGTCAAAAGTAACTAAAACTAGAGATTATATGTTAAGGAAGAAAATTCTAGCTACATATAATCCACCAGTTTTGATAAAGGAAATTTTTTAGCACAGGAGGAAAAATGTCGTGGTCAGCATTAAAATGGGCATCTGAAACAAAGGTTGGGAACAGCACAGATAAGTTGGTATTGATAATATTAGCAAACTTTACAGATGCAGAAGATACTTGCTATCCATCACATAGGAAGATAGCAGAGTTAGCAGAATGTAGTACAGACACAGTTATAAGATCACTTAAAAGATTAACTGAAAATAAATTTATTGAGTCACAAAAGAGATTTCAGTTAACAAGTAAAAATAATCAAAGGCAAACAAGCAATATCTATAAACTTAATACCCCCTTGCATATTGCAACCCCACCCCCCATGCAAAATGCAACACCAATAACCATTAATAATAAAAACCAATATTGTGAGAAGTTTGAGTTATTCTGGAAGGAATACCCATCAAGACCTAATGATAATAAATTTGGAGCATCACAAAAATTTAATACTATTATAAAAAATAAAGAAATAACATTTGATGAACTTATGCAAAAAACAAAATTATTTTGTAAGAGTCAACAAGGAAAAGACAGTAAATATATTCCTCATGCAAAAACTTGGTTGGTACAAAAAAGATTCTATGATATTCAAAAAACACAAATTAAAAAAACTAATTTAAATATGTTAGTTGGTTAAATGCACAGGAGACAAAATGAATACTCAAAAAAATAAAAAAGAATATGCAAATGATGAAGGTATATTTTTACCACATTATGAACTAGGAGAACATAGAATTGTATGTCCAAACTGTTCATCAAGCAGAAGAAAAAAACATGATGAATGTCTTACTGTAACAACAACACATGATTCTATATTGTGGTTTTGTCATCATTGTGAATGGCAAGGAGGAGCAAAAGATAATGATGTTATGTCTACATATAGCAATAAATTAAAATCTGAATGGCAACAGGGCAATTTCCCACCTAAACAACAACCAGCACCAGTTGTTCCAATAATATCAAATCAAAACCATGAATTATCTGAAAACTCAAAATTGTGGCTACAAAAAAGAAAAATAAGTTTAGATACAGCACAAGTATTTAAATTGTTTACTAAGGATCATAAACTTTGCTTTCCATATTATTTAGATGGTGACCTTGTTAATGTAAAAAGTAGAACAAGTGATAAAAAGTTTTTACAAGAAAAAGGTGCTACAAAATGCCTTTATAATATTGATATGTTAAAAAAACATTGGGATAATAATCCAAATTATGAAGATTATGTGCCACAAAGAACTAAAAGTGTTATATTTGTAGAAGGTGAAATGGATGTTCTAGCTTTATATGAAGCTGGATATAAAAATGTAATTAGCTTACCAGATGGAGCACCTCAAACAGCAAAATTTAAATCTGATGATAAAAGGTTTCAAGCCTTTGAACATTCTAAATGGATTTTTGATGCTGATGAAGTAATTGTAGCTACAGATGCTGATGAAAATGGCAAGGCTTTGAGGTTGGAGATTATTCATAGATTTGGCAAAGACATCTGTAAAGTTGTCAATTTCCCTAGATTAGATGATTGGCAATGTAAAGATGCCAACGAATGTTTGATAGAGTATGATACCAAAACATTACAAGAATGTATACAGTATGCAGAGGAATTTCCAGTACAAGGATTACATGGAGTAAAAGAGTTTCATAATGCAGTACAAAATATTTATGATGGTAATGAACAAAAGGCATTTAGCACAGGTTTCAAAGAGCTAGATAAAATATATAAAATAATGCCAAGTACATTTAATTTAATAACAGGTATACCTAATCATGGTAAGAGTAACTTTCTAGATCAAATACTTTTAAACCTTGCTGAAAATGAAAACTGGAACTTTGCTGTATTTAGTCCAGAACATTCTACACCTAATCACATAAGAAGATTATTAGAAAAAAGATGTAGAAAGCCATTTGATATTGGTATGACTGCTCGTATATCTCAAATTGAATTAAATGATGGTATAAACTTTTTAGATGCACATTTTAGATTTATTGAAAATACTGAAGAAATACCAAACATAGATTTTATATTAAAAAAAGCAAAACTAGCTAAACAAAGATTTGGCATTAAAGGATTGGTCATTGATCCTTTTAATCAAATATCACCAGACAGAGATTACTCAAAACGAGAAGATGAACATATAAGAGATATAATTGCAAAATGTCAGCAGTTTGCTAGAAATCATCAATTAGTTGTTTGGATGGTTGCTCACCCTCATAAATTATATAGAAATGATAGTGGAATAATACCCCCACCTGATCTTTATCAAGTAAGTGGTTCAGCACATTGGGCAAATATGAGTGATGCAGCAATAGTTGTACATAGAGATTTTGAAGATGATACAACAAGAATTATAACTAGAAAAATAAGAGAGCAAGGTGTGTATGGACACATAGGAGAATGTTTCTTTAGTTTTGACAGTACAAGACGAGTTTATGAAGAAACATTTGATAAAAATGAATAATGTGATACCATTTATAAAGCATGGGAGAGCCAAATGAAGACACAACTATTAGATATTAATACTATTACCCCTTATGCAAGAAATCCAAGAAACAACTCTATGGCAATAGATTCTGTTGCAGCAAGTATAAAAGAGTTTGGTTTTCAGCAACCTATAGTAGTAGATAAAGATAAAGTTATCATTGTAGGACATACAAGGCATCTAGCAGCAAGGCAACTAGACATTAAGACTGTTCCTGTGGTAATTGCTGATAAACTCACTGATGCCCAGATTAAAGCCTATAGAATAGCTGATAATAGAGTTAATCAAAATGCAACATGGGATTATGAATTACTTAAAATTGAATTTGAAGAAATACCTGATGAGTTATTATTTGCTACAGGTTTTGATGAAGGGGAGTTAAAATATATAAATGATGGCTGGGATTCTAACCATGAGAAGATGGAAAACATTGATCCTATAGATTCTGTAGATTTAGAAAAAATTATTGTTAAATGTACAAATGAACAAAAACAAGAAGTATATGAAGCAGTAAGTAATGCAGTACAATCGTTAGGATATGATGATGTTGAAGTTGCCTAAGGCAAATATATTAGTTGCTTTTCCTTACTTTAGCAAACAAATACAAAAAACATTAGATAATACTGATCCAAATGATTTTAGATTAATAATTGATTCTGGTGCTTTTACAGCATGGAATCTTAATAAAGAAATAAGTTTTGATGATTATTGTACATTCTTAAAAAATCTACCTAAACATTGGGAATATCATGCTGTTCAAATGGATGTATTTGGCAACCCAGAAGGAACATATGTTAACTATAATAAAATGTTAGATATGGGATTTAATGATATAATGCCTGTTTTTACAAGAGGTGACACCACAGAAAGATTAGAAGAATTTTATGAAAAAACTGACTACATAATGTTTGGGGGCATAGTCATAGGTGGAAAGAATACAAATTATATAAGATGGTTTCATAATCAAAATAAAAAAAGAAAATCACATTGGTTAGGTTTTAACAACACAGAGTTTATAAAACATTATAGACCAGAATCAGTTGACAGTAGCACATGGAACAATGGTCAGAGGTTTGGCAGATTAGATTTATATCAAGGGCATGGCACATTTGACAGCACACAAAGAAAAGATTGGATAGATGAGCCAACACCTAAAAGAATTAATTTATTAAAAAAATTAGGATTTGATCACAAAACAATTTTAAAGTTAGCTAAAAAAGAAGCATGGACAGGTGGTAGTCATTCAGTTTTTCAAAAAAAAGATGAGCATAAAGGACTTGCAGCATATATAAATAATACAAGTCATTTAAAAAGAGCAATAGATATTGAAAAAAATCTAGGCACAAAAGTTTATTTAGCTTGTGGCAATCATTCACAAATAGAAAGTTTGCTACATTCTCATAAACTACTAATCAATAATAACTTAGTATAAAGGAAATAAAATGAGTGATACAAAAAACCTAACCTTACTTGGAGCAAACACAACTGATTATTCTGCTGACTACAACCCAGATATATTAGAAACATTTGATAATAGATTTCCACAAAATAAATATGAAGTAAAATTAAACTGTCCAGAATTTACACATATATGCCCTAAAACTGGTCAACCTGATTTTGCAACAATTATTATAAAATACTGTCCAGATAAATTACTTGTAGAAAGTAAATCATTAAAATTATATTTATTTGGATTTAGGCAACATGGATCATTCCATGAAGATTGTGTTAACATAATAGCAAAAGATTTATTTGATTTAATGCAACCTAATTGGTTAGAGGTTCATGGTGACTTTATGCCAAGAGGTGGAATTAGTATTATCCCTACTGCAAGATTGGAGAAGTAAATGAAAAAAGCAATGGTAATTCTTAGTGGGGGGCAAGACTCTACCACTTGTTTATTTTGGGCATTAGAAAATTATGATCATGTAGAAGCTATTACATTTGATTATGGACAAAAACATATAATTGAAATAGCAGCAGCAAAAACTATAGCTGAAATGGCAAATGTTTTACATTATACAGTAAAGGTACCAAATATTTTAAGATCAAGAAGTCCTTTAGTAGATGAAAGTCAAACATTAGAAACATATGATAATTATGAAGACATGGACAACATTATAGGTGATAGAGTTGAATTAACCTTTGTTCCTATGAGAAATGCTTTCTTTATAACAATAGCAGCAAACTATGCTTTGCATAATGATATTTATACTTTGGTCACAGGTGTTTGCCAACAAGACAATGCAAACTATCCTGACTGCAGAGAATCATTTATACAAAGTCAAGAAAAGACTATTAATGAAGCATTAGGCATAGATAATTTTAAAATTGTAACTCCATTAATTGATATGACAAAAGCAGAATCAGTTGAGTTAGTTAATGGTTTAGCTATGTTTGGTGAGAATAAATGTATGGATGCACTAGCATATAGTCATACTTGTTATTCAGGAGTTTATCCACCTTGTGGCAAATGTCATTCTTGTGTCTTAAGAGCATATGGGTTTGAACAAGCAGGAGTTGATGATCCATTGATAGTTAGAGCAGCAGAGGAACAAATGAACCAATAGTAGAGGTGTAATCATAGGCAAAGGGTTACTTTCCACCCCTTGTACCTCATTTAAAAAGGAAAAATTATGCACAGTTACAACAAAACATTAAAGAATAAGTTAAAGCAACAAAATATTAATTTTAAAGCAAATGATAATATATCTGAGCACATTACAGAAAATGACTTAAATATCATTAGAGAAAATGTACATACAGCAATGCTAGGTGTATTAGATGCTTTAGTTATAGATTATGAAAATGACCACAACACACAAGACACAGCAAAACGAGTTGCTAAGATGTATGTTGACGAGATTTTTAAAGGCAGATATTATCCTATGCCTAAAATTACAGATTTTCCAAATGCAAAAAATTTAGATGAACTTTATACAATAGGACCTATTACTATTAGATCAGCTTGTAGTCATCATTTTGTACCTATATTTGGTAAAGCATGGATAGGTGTAATACCAAGTGATAGGGTCATTGGCATATCAAAGTTTAATAGAATAACTGATTGGATTATGTCTAGACCTCAAATACAAGAGGAGTCAGCAGTACAATTAGCAGACATCATAGAAGAATTAATAAAACCAAAAGCATTAGCAGTTATTATAAATGCTAGTCATATGTGTATGACATTAAGAGGAGTTAGAGAAAATGACTGTAATATGGCAACATCAGTTATGAGAGGTTTATTTAAAAATGATAGTGATGCAGATCAGAGTTTCTATCTATAATTAAAGGTCAGGGATTTAAATGAAATATATATCTACAAAAACATATAATCAAATAGCACCTGTTGCTTATAGACAATGGAAAGCTGATAGTCATTGTAATAATATACATGGATATGCTTTATCCTTTCACTTTGAGTTTGAGTCAGAAACATTAGATGCTAGAAACTGGGTTATGGATTTTGGTGGCTTGAGACCTCTTAAAGACAAACTTGAAGAATGGTTTGACCATACATTGTTATTAGCATTAGATGATCCACACTATGAGGACATAAAAAAGCTAGGTGAACTTGGTCTTGCAAAAATCACAGAAGTAGAAAAGACAGGATGTGAAGGTATAGCTAGTTTTCTATATGAATATGTAAATACAATCTTTCTCCCCAGCTATGGTGAAAAACACAGAATATGGTGCTGTAAGGTTGAAGTAAGAGAAACAGATAATAATATGGCTATGGTAAAAGGAGAAAGACATGACATCAATTAGAACATTAGATAAAGCAGGATCATTACCTAAAGGAATTGATTTTGGTTTTGATGCTGAAATACCTGTAAATGAATTTTTTCCTACAATACAAGGAGAAGCTAAGTACACAGGCACACCAGCTTTATTTATTAGATTGCAGGGTTGTCCTGTAGGTTGTGGATTTTGTGATACTAAATATACTTGGGATATAAACAAAGAAGATGAAACAAAAGATATAAATGAAATAATTGAAAAGAAAAATCTAGATCATAGTAAAAGTGAAGGTAATGCAAAGCACAAAATATTTAATGTAGATGAATTGCTACAACTTTGTATTGATAATCAACCAGATCATATTGTCTTTACAGGGGGTGAACCTTGTATGCACAATTTAAGAGGCATAACTACAGAGTTAGATCAATACACACATAAAAATAGACAAAAAAGGTTTACAACACAAATTGAAACAAGTGGAACATTTAAAATAAATTGTGATCCAAGAACATGGGTTACATTAAGTCCTAAAATAAATATGGCAGGTGGTTTAGATGTATTAAAGTCTAGTTATGAAAGAGCAGATGAAATTAAATTTCCCATAGGTAAACAAAAACATATAGATACTTTAATGAAGTTAGTAGATGATTGGTATTTTCCTGATCATGTACAAATATGGTTGCAACCATTGAGTCAAAGTAAAAAAGCTACAGAATTATGTGTTGAAACAGCTATGAAACATAATTTTAAATTAAGTTTACAAACTCATAAATATGCAAATGTGAGATAATTATGGAAAATTTTTATTTAATGCCTGAATTTAAAAAAGCATTTTTAGGCACAACTATTCCAAGAACCAATATGCCTACAGTTGCAGTTTATGATTTTGATAAATGTCTAGATATAATTATGAAAAGAGATAAAGTAGAATATGATGAAGCTATGGACATATTTTATTTTAATACAGTAAATGCTGATATGGGAGAAAAAACACCTGTAATTCTACAAAGACATAAAGAAAAAGAAATGGAGGATTGGGATTGGGATGAGTAAAAAGAAACCTAACCAACTAAAAAAAATAGGTAGACCTCAAATAGTTATTGATGAAGATTTATGTAAGAAAGCAGAAACACTTGCAGCACAAGGTTTAATAATGGAACAAATAGCAAATGTTTTAGGCATGAGTGAAACAACATTATATGATAAAAAGGACAAGTTTTCGGAGTTTTCACAGGCTATAAAAAGAGGAAAGGATAAAGGAATAGCTACAGTAACAAGTGCATTGTTTACTAAAGCTAGGGCAGGGGATAATACTGCTATGATTTTTTATCTTAAAAATAGAGCAGGTTGGCAAGATAAAATTGAAAAAGAAACTATTATTGAACAAAAGCAAATAATTGATTTAACTAGGATAACTGATGATGAACTCGGCAGACTTAAACAAGTCCTTACCAAAGCTTCTACAACAAGTGGAAGCAGAGGAGATGAAAAGGTCATTGAAGGAGTTTACGAAAAATAGTTGGCAATCAATAGAACCTAATAGACAGTTCTATGATAACTGGCATATTGATGCAATAAGTGATCATCTTCAAGCAGTAGTTGAAGGTGACATAAAAAGATTAATTATAAACATACCTCCAAGACACATGAAATCAATAAGTGTAGCTGTTGCTCTACCAGCATGGGCATGGACAAGAGACCCACATACAAGATTTCTTTATGCAAGTTATGCTGGTTCATTATCTATCAGAGATAGTGTTAAGTGTAGAAGATTAATAGATAGCCAATGGTATCAACATTACTTTGGTGATATGTTTGACTTAACCACAGACCAAAATCAAAAACAAAGATTTGAGAATAACAAAACAGGACAAAGAATAGCAACATCAGTTGATGGAGCATTAACAGGAGAAGGTGGAGATATAATTGTAATTGATGATCCTCACAATGTTAGAGAAGCAGAGTCTAGTGTAGTTAGGGAAGGTGTGTTAGAATGGTGGGATCAAGCAATGCAAACCAGATTGAATGACCCAAAAACTGGTGCATTTATAATTATTATGCAAAGAGTGCATGAGAATGATTTAACTGGTCATATATTAGGGAATGAAAGAAATGCTTGGGATCATTTATGCTTACCTGCACGATATGAAAAAAAACACCCCACCCCCACTAAATCATCACTTGGCTTTAAAGACCCAAGAAGACAAGAGGGTGAACTCTTATGGGAACAAAGGGTTGATCAAGAAACTCTTACAAATCTTGAAAAAAGTTTAGGAACATATGCAAGTGCTGGTCAATTACAACAAAGACCTATGCCTAAAGGTGGTGCTATTCTTAAAGCAGAATGGTGGACACCTTGGGAACATGAGAAGTTACCAGACATAGAATACATAGTACAAAGTTATGATACTGCATTTAGCACAAAAGAAAATAGCAGTTATAGTGCAAGAACAACATGGGGAATATTTAAACAAAATGGTCAAGTAAATGCAATAGTCATAGAAATGTGGTATGATAGAGTAACATATCCAGAATTAAGAAAGTTGGCACAAGAGGCATATGATGATTGGCAACCAGATGCAGTGCTAATAGAAAAGAAAGCAAGTGGTCAAAGTTTGTTACAAGATTTAAGAATGGCAGGAGTTCCTGTGTTAGCTTATAATCCAGACAGGGATAAGATTGCAAGAGCCCATGCTTGTAGTGCATTGTTAGAAGATGGAAGAATCTTCTTTCCTAAAGGTAAAAAATGGTGTAAAAATTTAATAGATATTTGTGCAGCATTTCCTGCTGGTGATAATGATGATATAGTAGACACTTGTACACAAGCATGGTTAAGATTGAGAAAAGGTTGGTTTATAACTCATTCAACAGATTATGAAGATGATGACCAAG
>Ga0115001_10004325_pt1 | contig 10463 bp, 9 predicted proteins | sample ArcticOcean_MG_C_12_FD_89869 | JGI IMG/M metagenome (GOLD analysis project Ga0115001, IMG submission 89869) | Marine microbial communities from western Arctic Ocean - ArcticOcean_MG_CB8_130 | ecosystem: Environmental > Aquatic > Marine > Oceanic | place: Arctic Ocean: Canada Basin | collected... | reverse complement strand
TATTATCCAGATAAGTATTATGAAAATTTAAAAAAAATTATTTCAGATAAAACAAAAATACCAGAAGATATGTTAGGTGATAAAAGATGTTTTAGTAGTTTGTGTTCAAATTCAGAAATGACAGATACAAATTGTCCAGATTTAAATATATTAACATGTATAAATAATGTAAATTTTAATGGTAATGTCAATAATAGTGGTAATATAAATATTAATCAAACCGAAAATTGTAAACAAAAATATAGTGATATGAGTAAAGGCAAATCACCAGGATCACCAGGATCACCAGGATCACCAGGATCACCAGGATCACCAGGATCACCAGGAGATTCTACATTTACAAAAACTATTAAAAATTTTCAAAAAAATAATAAAACAATGTTTATAGTAATAATTATTGTATCTATATCGTTTTTATTATTATTAATTATTGGTATAATTGTTGCAATTAAAAGAAAAAAAGTGAGTTCACAAATGTCAACAAATATAGTTCCACAATTTCAAAATTAAAAACTTAAATAAATAATATACAAATTTAAATTTGAAAAATACATAAAGTTATATCGATAAATTATAATTAATCATATGTCTGAATTATCAACTGAACCGATTATTCAGGCATATTTCAATCAAGAAAATATATTATCAAAACATCAACTCGAATCCTATGATGATTTTATTGAAAATATTTTACCAAATATATTAAATCAATTTTCACCAATTGTTGTAAATATGAATGATAGTAAAATTAAATGTATTAAAATGCATTTATTGACAGACACAATTATTATTGATGATTGTAAATATAATGAAAATAATGGTGTTGAAGAAACATTATATCCAAATATTGCAATTTTAAGAAATTATTCATATGTGTCAAATATTTTAATTGATATTAATATTTCATTAGAAATTGTTGAAAATGGCAAAACAACTATATTTCCAGACAAACAATTTAAAAATATAATAATTGGTTCGGTGCCAATTATGGTTGGTTCAAAATTTTGTATGAATACCAAATACAATCGTCAACCATCTTGTAAATACGATATTGGAGGATATTTTATTATTAATGGGAATGAAAAAGTGATTATATCTCAAGAAAAAATAGCATCTAATATTATCCAAGTATTTGAAAGTAAAAAAGATAAATTTTCATATGTATCTGAAATACGATCTATTAATGAAAATACATTTTGTATTCCGAAATGTATTAGCATTAAAATTACAAATAAACCAAGTATTTACAATAATGAAATTTATATTAATGTTCCAAGTATTACAAATCCATTACCAGTGTTTGTAATATTTAAATTATTTGGATGTATAACAGATAAAGAAATATTATATAACATTATTGATAATTCAGATGAAAAATTAGATAAAATCATGACTAGTATATTATTACCATCATTTGAAAAGATACAAAACATTACAAATGAAATAGATGCTTACAGATTTATTATTGATAATCTAAATACAAATTATTATAATATATCGGAAGAAAAGAAAATTGAATATATCAATAATAATATAATTGTAAATATTTTGCCACACATTAAAACAAAAGAGAAAAAAGTATTGTATTTAGGGTTGATGATTAACAAATTATTAAAATGTTATTTAAAAATAGATACTGTAGCAGACCGTGATAGTTATATTCATAAAAGAATTGAAACACCTGGAATATTATTAGCAAATATTGCATATTTATGTTATAATAAAATTTTCAAAGACTCAAAAGTGTTAATTAAAAATGAAATTGAAACAAAAATGTGTAATATTTCACAAGATGTTGTAAATATTATTAATGAAACAAACTTTTCAAAAATTTTAAAAACAAGTTATTTAGAAACTACTTTTAAAAGTAGTTTAGCAACTGGAAATTGGGGTATTAAAAGCAATGTTTCAAACAATAAATCAGGTGTATCTCAGGTATTAAATCGTCTAACATATTCCAGTAATATTTCACATATTAAACGGGTATCAACTGGTGGGGATGTAACTGGTAAATTAATTCCTCCGAGAAAATTACATCCAACATCATGGGGATATATATGTCCATCTGAAACACCAGAGGGACAATCTATTGGTCTAGTTAAAAATTTATCAAATTCGTGTGAAATAACGCATCAATATAGTTCAGACCCTGTAAGACACTATATTGATGAATATATTGTAAAAATTGAAACAATTGATATATTCACATACGATAAAGTAAAAAATACAAAAGTATTAATTAATGGAGATTGGATTGGATATGTATTAGATTCCACAAGTTTATTAAAAATTTTAAAAACTCATAGGTCAAAGGGTAATATTAATATATATATATCATTTTACATTGATTATAAAAATAACATTTTATATATTTATACAGACAGAGGTAGATGTATTCGTCCATTATTAAAATTGAATAATAATAAAATTTTATATGATAAAGATATTCAAAAAAAATTATCAGATAAAAAATTAAAATGGGATGATTTGCTACTTGAATTACCTGATAAAAAATGTATCATAGAATATATTGATATATATGAAGTAAATAACAATATTATCTGTACAGATATTAATAGTATATCAGAAAAATTATATACAAATTGTGAAATTTCTCCATCATTAATTTTAGGAATTCTGGCATCTTGTATTCCATTTGCAAATCATAATCAAGCACCAAGAAATACATATCAATCTGCAATGGGTAAGCAAGCAATTGGAATTCATACATCTGATATAAATAATCGATTTGATACATTTTCGCATACATTATATTATCCTCAAAAATCAATAGTAAGTACAAAATACATGGATTATTTCAATGCAAATAAATTACCAAATGGTTTAAATGTTGTTGTTGCTATAGCATCATACGGGGGATATAATCAAGAAGATAGTGTATTAATAAATAGAGGATCAATTGAAAGAGGGTTATTTTCATCTACATTTTATAGATGTTACAAAGAAGAAGAAAATAAAAATCAATTAACTGGTGATGAGGATAAATTTTGTAAACCAGATATAAATAATATTTTATTTCCAAAAAATAATAATTACGATAAAATAGAATCAGATGGATTTGTAAAAGAAAATACACCTGTAGATGATAATGATATTATTATTGGAAAAATTATTCCAATCAAGCATAGTGTTTACAAATATAGAGATACAAGTATAAGTGTGAAAAATAATGAAAGTGGGTATGTTGATAAAAATTATATTAATATTAATGGAGATGGTTTTAAATTTTGTAAAGTAAAAATTAGAAGTATTCGAGAACCTCAAATTGGAGATAAATTTTCAAGTAGGCATGGACAAAAGGGGACTGTTGGCATGATTTACGACCAATGCGATATGCCATTTAGTAAAGATGGAATAGTTCCAGATATAATTATTAATCCACATGCTATCCCGAGTCGTATGACTATTGCACAATTATTTGAATGTATTTTAGGTAAAGCATGTAGTATTAATGGATATAATGGTGATAGCACAGTATTTTCAAATATAGATACACACATGTTCAATATATTAGAAGAATTAAATTTTGAAAAGCATGGTAATGAGGTATTATATAATGGTATGAATGGAGAACAAATACATACAAGTATATTTATGGGTCCAACATACTATCAACGATTAAAACATATGTCGGGCGATAAAGTTCATTCAAGAAGTACAGGACCAATTGTATCAATGACACGACAACCAAGTGAGGGTAGGTCTTCTCACGGTGGATTAAGATTTGGAGAAATGGAACGTGATTGTATGATTGCACATGGTGCTCCGAATTTCCTACAAGAAAGATTAATGAAAGTATCAGATCAATTTGAATGTTATATTTGTAATAAATGTGGAACAATTTCAACTTCAATTCCAAATAGCAATGAATATAAATGTAATAAATGTAAAAATTATTTAGATTTTAGTAAAATATATATTCCATATTCATGTAAATTATTATTTCAAGAACTACAATCTATGAGTATTATTTCAAGATTTAAAATTTAAAGGAATATTTCCTGTTATTTATTAGTAAATAAGTTTATATTTAAAGTTAAAATTATTTAATATGATAAATGACTAAGAATATACAGGCAACACAAAGTAGTGATATTCAAACGACAAAAAATAGCATAGATATTAATCCAGATCATATTTTTGATGTTAAAACTGTACAATCAGTTGCTATTAAAATTTTAATAGAGGCATTAAAAGAAATATTAACAGATGCAAATTTAATTGTAGATGAAACGGGTATTAAATTAGTTGCTATGGATAGTACTAAATCAGTATTGATTTATATGAAATTAAATTCGGATAAATTTGAATCATTTTATTGTAAAGAAAAAATAAGTATAGGGATTAATATGTTTAATTTATATAAACTAATTAAAACCATAAATACATCAGATACATTATCTTTTTTTATCCACAAAGATGATACAAATAAATTGGGAATTAAATTAAATAATAATGAAAAAAATACAGAAACAATATATAAATTAAATTTATTAGATATTTCTCAAGAAGAAATTAATATACCCCCTGCAGAATTTGATTCGGAATTAACAATGCCTTCTCAAGATTTTCAAAAATTAATTAGAGATATGGTTAATATAAGTGATGAAACTGAAATTAAAAGTTCAGGAACTAATTTAATTTTTAATTGTCAAGGTGATTTTGCTTCTCAAACAACTATATTAGGTGAAACACAAAATGGATTACAATTTATACATAATTTGGGAGAAGAATATCTTGTTCAAGGTATATTTTCATTGAAATATTTATTATTGTTTACAAAATGTACACACTTATGTAATCAGATACAATTATATATTAAAAATGACTATCCATTAATTATTCAATATACTATTGCTTCTCTAGGTATTATTAAATTATGTTTGGCTCCAAAAATAGATAGCAATTAATTCTTTTTTATTTTACAATTGTCTGTTACTATATATTTATTATCATAATTTATGTTTTTTGATAAATCTTTAATATTATTCCTGAACCAAATCTTTATTATATTAAATTCTTTTTTAGGAGCAATTGATAATCCATTGATATTTAAATAATTATCTGATTTTGTATGAATATTTTCACTTATAATATTTTGGATTAATGTTAACCAAGTATCTTTAATATCTTTCAAGGGTATTTTAAATGATGCACAACATCCATCGCGATTATCCGGATCTTCCCATGTTGGAAATATATCTTTTCGCATTAAAAAAAACATACTATTTTGTAAATGTTCTATATTTAATACATCTTTATATGATTTATAATCATATAAATTATCGATTGTATATATATTTTTATAACTATTATTTTCCCATGATTTATCTTCAATACCATGATTCCATAAAATCCATGGCGTTTCTAAATCATGATTTTCCATTGATATATTATTTATATAAGTATATTTTAAATATTAATATTAAAAATAAATAAAATAAAATAAAATATTTTGTTTTACAAATAAAATAAAATAAAATATTTTGTTTTACAAATAAAATAAAATAAAATATTTTGTATATTATAAATGTTTCTCGATATAATTACAATGACAATTCTGGCAGTATATTTATACATATTGTTTGTAATGATTGGCAAAGATGATTATTCTAGTATGTTAATCTTAACACTTGTGGTGTGTATCTTATTATGTTGGCGGAGAAGAGGTGGTTTTGTCATAGAAGGATTTCATCCAAGTGAAATGGCATATTTAGATGCACAAAATCCTCAAGATCAAAACGGTATGGCTAGACATTTTGCTTCGGTTGTTGATAGCATTGCAAAAAAACAACAACCAACAAGTGTTCAAAGTGGCATTCAAATCAATAATGATCCCGGATTATTATATAATAATGTAAGTGCATATGATGGTTTATGTTTAAAAACTGGAAATCCTGAACAATGGAGACATAGTCCAGCAAATGTTCCATTAATTAGTAATGATAATTTATATACCATTCAGGGACACGATTCCCCACTAAAACCTGTAATTTCTGATCCATCTAGTTTAAGTGGTCCATCACTTGATGGGACACCAGATCAACCTAATAAAATGTTTATGTTTGCAAATAATCAAAGTTCCCCCTCATGCTGTCCATCAACCTTTTCTACATCTACTGGATGCCTTTGCACAACTGATAAACAAATGGATTTTGTTGCTTCTAGAGGATACAATAATTTATAATTAATCAACATCATAATCATTCATATAATTCATATTTTCTAATACATAATACATAAACATATAAATGTCAGATAAATTTTTTTTAAAGTCATCTTTTGGCAAATTTTTACCAACATAAAAATCACTCATTTCTAAATAAGAATCTGAATATCTCCAAATTAAATCATGGTATTTATCATTTTCTATTTCATATAATTTATCTAATCCATCATACATGGTATATTTTAATTCTCTTGTCACATTAGTTTCATCTAAATCACTTATATTATCTATCGTTTGTTTTAGATGTATATTTAAAATATCACTTTCACTATTTATATCGTTTAATTTTTTATTTAAACTATCAATATCATATTTCATTTATTTAAAGATACGATTATATTTTTAAATAAAATGCCAACAATAGTCAATCTAGAAAACATACACGAATTGACATACAAATTTATTAGCGATAATAATATTGTTGTTTTAAATTTTGAAGAATCTATGACTCAAGTATATTTGGATATGGTTCAAGCAGATTGTAGGTTCATAGTAGATCGTGAATTAATGCATGAAATATTTTGTGAGATTGCATATCGATTGAATCCAAATGATCCATTAAATCGCGATAGATTATTAATGACAATTGGTATGATGGATGATTCTGATTCTGATGATAATTAAATATATATATAATAATTATATGTATAGATATTTATTTTTTATATTATTTGGTATAATAATATTTTTATTATACAATCGTAAAGAAACATTAAATATAGGAGAAGAATGTGAAACTGATCCAGATTGTAATGATGGTAGTGGATATGGACCATCACAATGTGGTTTAGGGCATTGTAAATGTTTAGATGAATTAGAAACTGATAAAAAAATATGTATAGAGATAGATTATGTATTAGAAGATAAATTGAGAAGTTGTGCTACTGGTGAAGATGAAAAACCAATGGTAATAATGTTTGCAAATACAACTAATAATCCTAGAGAGTCAGGTGTATTACCCAAAGATTTTATACCCAAAAATAATCCAGATAAAGGTTGTGTAGAAAATGCATCAGACACGCGCAGAGATTTATTATATGAATTATGTGGAGATGATACGTGTAAAGATAATCATATGTCAAGATATTTTTACACCCAACAATGTCCATTAGAAATTTCATATGATAATCCAATAACAAAAAATTTACAAAATTCGGGATTTGAATATTTAAGAGCATTAACATCAGAACATCATGAAAAATTTAAAAGTGTAATAAAAACTTTACGTAATAAATATAGAGAATTTGGTTATGTTGAAATAAGAATTCCAGAAATAAATATGACATATCAAGAATATTTGATGAAAGAGTTTTTAGAAAGACAAACGGGATATAATGTAAAAACAATTAAATTAGGTATAATGTATGTAAATGGTCAAATATTTTATTTTACCTATCAATATATGAATTTTAGATTTAATATGGAAATGGCTAATGAAGATGATAAAGAAAGGATGGTTAGAGAATATGCAGCATTTGAATTAACACAATATGTAGGAGGACAATCAATATTTCCTAAATTACATATTGATTTTACAAATTTCATAAGATATAGTGAATTATATGATGACTTTGATGGTAGCTATGATGATAAAACAGGAATGGATCTTGCCAACAATCCATTTTTTGATATTGAACAATATGATTTAACAGAACTAAATGATTTAAAGAATCAAGAAAATACACAATATTTAAACTTTTGGGTAATGATCGAAAATTCAGAAGTTTCAAATAGTTTAGGTATAGTAGATATAATACCAGATGAACTACCATCACCAGAATCATTTTATCAAAAACAAAAAGTAGACGAAATATTAACAGAAATAACTAAAGATAAAGGAAGAGCCACCCATCACAAGAAAAATACAAAGGTAAATGTATTCAGCACAGGTGCTATAATTAATTTAAATAACTATAATCCGGAATTAAGTCCTGAATTAAGAAAAGCATATACATACAATATGAAACCGAGTGATGTATTAGTATTTGATACAACCCTAGCACCACATTTTGGCATTCAACAAGAAGAGGGTGATTGGAGAATAAGCGGTGAAAGTAGGTATGCACTATATGGGTTACCATTTGATATTATGAACGTTTTTTATATGTATGGAAGTAAAGGTGAAGAACAAATAGATTTTACAAACCCTCGAATATGGCATACTTGGCCAAATACTGAACCACCACACTATTATTATTTAAATGAAATATTACAATATTTTAAAGAACAATTTATAAGAATAAGAGATTTATATGAACAATTAAATGAATTCGTTGGTAGACCTTTTTCATTAGAATTATTTAAAAGAGTAATGGATGGAGTGCCATATTTTGATTATTTAGTTGATGGAGGTAATTTATTTGAACATTTACTTAGAATATTTAATGAATAATTTTAAATATTAAATTTGGTTCAAAATAAATTTTCAAATTTTAATGAGATAATTGTATATATGATAATACTAGAGGTTGTATAAAAGGGATATAATTAATTTATCTTAATAATTATATGTATAAGTATTTATTTTTTATCTTATTTGGTATAATAATATATTTATACAATCGTAAAGAAACATTAAATATAGGAGGACAAATTGAACAAAGTATAGTACAATTACATGAAATGGTTGTAAGAATATCTATGGGCAATGATCCGGGACATCCGGAAGAACAATTATGTGCTATAAGTGGTGTTGGACAATGTCAAATAATGCAAGATGAAAGGGGTGGTAGTTGTAGTATAAATGCTTTAACAGGATTAGTATATACATCTGCATCATTTACGCCAAAGTATCAAATGTTTTTAAATCGTGAATATGTTGAATTATCGAATACATCAAAACTATTTAATACTTATAGATGTACAATGAATATGCCAAATATGCTTGCTACACTAGAATCAAATAAATTAAATCCAAAAAAAACTTATTCACATACAGTGAATAGTAGTGAAATGTTAAATACAAATAATGAATATGCAATTAAATATTCTAAATTATACCTTTGTTTTTATGATTATAATTTTCAGAATATTATATTTACTAAACAGAATGGAAATATGGAGCATGGACATGCATTTTTAATTTATCGAATAAGAAAAAGAAAATTAGGAAGATTATTAGAATACATGAGAGAAAATCCTATATTATATCCGGATATTGGTAGTCCATCATACAGTGATATATACAGATCATTGCTTATAAAACATACTTCAATGGTAGATGGTAGTTTTGGATTATTAATTATTGATTTTTGTAATAATATTTTTGATATAATAACAGATGAAAGTTATCCTATAACAACACCTGCTCCGGAGGTTAGACAAAGATTAGTCACAACATATACTGAAGATTATAATAAAATGTGGAAATTAAAAATATTATGGTATTGGATAACATATTTTAAAAATATCGTAATATGGGATGGATATACTGATCCTGCAAATACTATAACTATAAATTCAAATGATGATGAAAAAAATACATTAAATCAATTATTATTAGATGTAATCGATTCTTATACATTAACATTATTTACTACTTATAAATTACAAGATTCAGAAGAAATAGAACAAAATGAATGCGAAGAAGTTTTAGATTATCAACGAAGTTGTGGTGTTTTAAATCCATTAGAGGTTGACTAACCTCAATATCTAATTTTGGTTCAAAATAAATTTGAAAATTTTAATGAGATAATTTTAAAACAAATAAAAATATAAATGATGACTTCATTCAAAGATGCTATTGAAAAGAAAAATGTAGATTACAATAGTGGATATGTATGCGAATGTTGTAATCATACAAAGTATGGAAAACCTTGGGTAGTATACAATCCTCAGGTAGTATACAACTCTGTATTTGATACAGAAAAAAACATTTGTAGTTATTTATGTTATAAAAGTATGAATATGGATGACAAAGATTTATGGTCCAAAGTCATTAATAAAGAAGATTTTATCTATTTAAGACCAATTTTACCAAATAAACGGAATGAGTTTGTATTCTTAACAAATAAAGAACTTTTAAATTATGATGATAGTAAATTAACAGAATATTACAATGATTTAAATAATTATTATATGGATAATCCTGAAAGGGCAAGTATGCAAATGGAAATTATGGAAGAATGCTATGGTTCAGATACAAGTGAAAGCGAATATAACACAAGTGATGAAGAATATTTGAGTGATTAAGTATAAAATTTTATATTATTAT
>Ga0115001_10004323_pt1 | contig 10465 bp, 9 predicted proteins | sample ArcticOcean_MG_C_12_FD_89869 | JGI IMG/M metagenome (GOLD analysis project Ga0115001, IMG submission 89869) | Marine microbial communities from western Arctic Ocean - ArcticOcean_MG_CB8_130 | ecosystem: Environmental > Aquatic > Marine > Oceanic | place: Arctic Ocean: Canada Basin | collected... | reverse complement strand
TTTGTAAACGGCATCACACGGTTTGGGTTCGAACCAGAAGGTAAGCTTCGTGATTGGCATACTCGTGTTAACGAAAGGCCGAGCGTAATCACCTGCAGGGAAGCCGCAGAGGAGGTGGCTTTTGATGGACCCAACTCAGATATCGAAGGATTGAAAGCGGCCGTCACGGCCGGTGTGTTTAAACGTGAGTACCGTGATCATCGTTTGGAGTGGATGATCAAAAGCGGCGGCATATCAGTGGTGCTGGATGGTCTTGATAAAGATAACATCCGGTTTACGGGCGTCTTCTAGGATGCCGCGAGTTGCGCGAACGCTTCTAATCATCCAATCAGGAAAATGACATGTTTTACAAACAGATTATGACAGCCGCTATATTGCTCGTCCTGTTGCCGCCTGTATTCGCTAAAAGCCTTCAATCTGCACTAAAAGACTGTGGCGAAATTGAATCTGACGAGCAACGACTCGTCTGTTTTGACAGGCTTGTTGGCTCGCAAACCGTTACGTCTAATGCGGAGCATCAGTCTCCTGCGCCGATAACGGATGAAATTGGACTAGCGACACCAAAGGAAGAGTCTGACCCTGATGTGGAGTATTCGGTGGTTATTACAAAGTGCGAGTCCAGTTCATCGTCTAAACGTCTGTTCTTTTATTTAGACAATGGTCAGGTCTGGCGCCAAAAAAATGCCAAGTGGCTGTCAAAAAAAGAGTGCCAGTCAAACGGTGTGATTCGTGAGGACTTTTTTGGCTTCACGCTGTTTATCCAAGCCATGGACAAATCTATACGAGTGTCCCGCGCTCGCTAAGGGCCTAGACAATCAGGCAGCACCAGCACCAGCACCAGCACCAGGAGTTTATGTGTCTGATCAGCTGATCATTGGTTTCGGGTTTAGCCTGATGCCTGACGGTTCACCCGGAACTTACAATCGAGAACTGGCACACCGGATTCTCCGGGATGTCAAAGACAATGACGTGGCAAGCCTGATCGCAGTTCAGTGGGAAATCGCAGATGCTTTGTGGGATATCGAGCCTGAACGCATGGCAATGTGGGAGTCTCAAAGCAGGTTATTGGTTGTTCAGCCCCCCAGGATTTCCCCAGCGGACGTTCGGGAGGAACGGTTGACAGAATATTTAAACGCCAACTTATCACCATTTTGTTCGGTCTTATCCAAAGAGATGTCCAACCATTTGGTTAAAACTGTGAATGAGGATGCTGCCCAGGTGAACGATAAGCTGTTAGATAAGCTGTTAGATACGCTGTTAGATGAGCCGATGTTTTTTAAAAAGTTTACCGGCTTGGATTTGGTCAACCTTGATCGACCTGAGTTAGGGAGGTTGTTTGGTGAGATACGCGTACTGCCTCGTGATGAGGAATACCCTAAAGGTTTACGCCGTTTTCAGCGTGTGAGAATAAATCGTCTCGTGATGGAATCTATCATTCAAGACGATAGCTGTTTGCAGCGGGGGCAATACCTTAGTACAACAGACGTGATCCACGCAGCATTAGATCATTGCTGTAAAGTCGGGTTTTCTATTGTCAAGGTTAGGGTCGTGGCGCACTCGGAGCATGTCTCTAGATGCCTGCAACAAACCAGAGAAGTCCTGTTGTCGCGAAGTCCTACCCTACACCCTCAGTTAAATTCTGTGCACGCTGACGCTGAGATCCCCTGGGATAAAAATACGGCTCAGGTATGGTGCCGAAGTCTGTCCAATTGGAAAAAATATGAGGCGAAGGTACAGAAATGGATGAAAGGCAAACGTAGCGTCCGCTAAGTGACATCAGTCCGCAATGCGCGTGCAATAAGTATAGAAGGCTGCACGATGATGTGGAAAAAGACAACGCAGTAATCTGCTGGTTACCGCGCACCAACGCATTTCATTCTATGAGCTTAAAGTCATTCTGCCTTCTGCATCATGAGAGCCTCTGTAGAATCAAGATCTTCCCGCAATGTTCTAGCGCCCATAAAATAGTGAAAAGCGGCCCACAGGTTTGCTAAAACACAAAGACAAAGTGCATAACGCAGTGAGTCAATTTCGTAGCCCGGCGAAAGCATGTCGCTTGCGACACCGACAAAGTAGGGGCCCAGCCCCATGCCAATGATATTCAGCATAAACAACAATATCGCGGAGGCGACGGCACGCATGCGTAGGGTCACCAAGCCCTGTGTCATGGCGAATGATGGCCCAAGATACATTCCCCCTAATATCGAAACGACCGCAAGGGCAGGGATGACCGCCCATAAGCCTTCGTAAAGATAGGCAGTAAACTGGAACGGCACCATGACAAGTGTGGACATCCCCGCTATCCACAAATACCACCGTCGATCGCCTGTCCAGTCGCTGATTTTGTCGCCCAGGTATCCTCCAGCAAAAGTGCCTATGGCCCCAACACCTGAGATTACCGCCAGCCATGAACCGACTTCTGTAATGGGCATTTCGTGACTGCGAATCAGAAACGGTGCGTTCCATGTACCAGCGCCGTAGCCGACAAATGCGTGTAGTCCTGCTGCAAAGCCAATGTGCCTGAAGGAGCGGCGGTGCCAGAGAAATTTAAAAACTTCTTTTAATGAGGGCGTTGGCTCCGCTGCTTTAGCGATTGCCGCTTTTACCTCAGCGGTTTCCGATAGGCCTCTGGGTGGTTCGCGAAGGGTGCCCAGTAGTAGGAATGCTACAAAAACGCCGGGCACGCCGACCAGAAAGAATGTCATTCGCCAGCCAAGCTCTTCTGCGCCCCATCCACCGACATAGTTGCCGATCATTGAGCCAAGAGGAATGCCAAGGGCATAAATAGACAAGGCCGTTGCTCTGGATTCGATCGGGAAATAGTCCGAAATAAGCGAGTGAGAAGGTGGGCTTGCGCCTGCCTCGCCGACGCCGACGCCTATTCTTGCGAGCAGGAGCATGGTGAAATTACTTGCTGCCCCGCACAGGGCCGTCATAGCGCTCCAAATTATCATAGAGATCGCGAGCACCTTGGTGCGGCTCCAGCGATCTGCCAAAGAGGCTATCGGAATACCAAGGGTTGCATAGAACATGGCAAAGGCGAGTCCGCCAAGTAAACCCAGTTGCGTATCGGTGAGCAGTAAGTCGTTTTTAATGGGCTCCAGTAGAATAGACAGGATAGACCGATCGATAAAGTTAACGACGTAGCCCAGGAGCAGGACACCCAGTGCATAGTTTCGATATTTCTTTGAATAGATGGTGTTTGCAACGCTAACATCGGACATAGTTGACCTGGGCCCTCTTTGATATTGTGACGTAGCGACAGACCTTATCAGGTTTGAGAACAGGCGCTAGTGACTGGGTTTTTTTTAAAGGTCTGCGCTACGATTTATCCCAATGACGTTTTTGTTAGCTTGGAGCGTCGCACCTGATTATGTGGCGCCTTAAACTATTCAGGTAGTAATGAAGATTTTTCACAGACTCCAACTCCTTATTCCAGCTCTTTATTCAAGCTAAGGAACTTGAAATAAACGGTCCTGTAAAACTCGAGGCTTAAACTCGCGCCTTAAACTGAACAGGCATGCGAGTTAAGCCAGAGATAAAGTTACTCGGCATCCACTCCAGGTCGCCGTTAACTTGGATGTCACTCATTCTTTGAAGTACTTCCCTCAGAATTGCGTCGATCTCGAGTCGCGCAAACCACTGGCCAAGGCAAACGTGATGGCCGCCACCGAACGCCAGGTGTTTGTTGGGTGATCGCGTGATGTCCATTTGGTGCGGATTGGCGAATACGTTTCGATCCCGATTCGCGGCACCATAGTAAAGAACGACTTTGTCACCGGTTTTCAGAGATTTCCCGCGAAGCTCGATGTTTTGTGTGACCGTTCGGCGCATGTAGATCACGGGTGATGTGAAGCGAAGTAGTTCGTCTCTTGCGCCCGGCAGGTGTTTGTCTACATCCGACTGTAACAACGCAAGTTGCTCGGGATTCTTCAGCAGTTCATACATGCCCGTAGCAACCAGGTTACGGGTCGTGTCTCCGCCGGCATCAATCAGCAGCATAAAGAACAGCAGAAACTCAGCGTCCGTTAGTTTCTGGCCATCCATTTCAGCGGCCAGTAACTTGCTGGCAAGGTCCTCGCCTGGGTTGGCGCGTTTGTCATTGATAACGCCCTGACCATACTCGAACATTTTTAAGACGGCACCCGCAATCGCTCCCTCTGGAAGCGACTCGGGCGCGGAATGAATCACCTCAGTCAGTTTATAAAGCTCGCGGCCATCGTTCAGCGGTAATCCCATTAGATCGGCAATCACGAAACTTGGCATTTCACCGGCGATCTCAGAGACGAAATCGCATTCGCCTTTTTCAATCACCGCATCAAGGATCCTGGTTGCGAGTTCTTCAATGCGGGCGGTGTAGTGTTTAGCAGGGCCTTGGGTGAATTCGCGGCTGATGAGCTTTCTATAGGTAGTGTGCTCGGGTGGATCCATCATCAGCATCATCTTCGCGTCGCCAGAAAAGTTCGCCTGTTTGGGGTCGGGGTCCTGGATCATGATGGTCGGCTCAGAAGAAAACGCCGCAGCGTTCCTGCCAATGTCGTAGACATCTTTGTGTGTGGTCACGGCCCAGAAGCCCGGTCCTTCCGGTTCCTCATGCCAAAAGACAGGGTCATGTTCCCGAAGCCAGTCATATTGGTCATGCGGGTGACCGCCTTTGAAACTTTTAGGTGAGAGCAGGTCTATATTCATTTTTTTAGGGCTAATGTAGGTTGTCTGACACTCTATCACGGCTTTTCTCAGAGGTCAGGGCCTGACATGATGTGGGTCATTAGGACAACAGGAGAAATCGATGAGCGAGCCTGATTTTAGTACATTTCCCCTCTGGGAAAGGGGTAATCAGTTCGAAGACTTTGAAGTGGACCAGGTGTTTGAGCATCACTGGGGGCGGACGTTGACTGCAGGTGATGCGATGTTGTTCTCCTCGATCGCGCTTCGATACTGCCCGCTTTACGTCAATGCCGAATATGCTAAATCCGAAGGCCACAGGGATATGGTGGTTGATCCGATGCTGGTGCTTGCGACGGTGATTGGTTTGTCGGTTGAGGACCTATCTGAAGTGGGAGGGCCTTTTCTAGGCGTTAACGGGGTTGAGTTCGGGGCGTATGTATACCCCAACGACACCATAACTTGTGTGAGTGAAGTCATCGACAAAAGGGAATCAGCCTCAAGGCCTGACACGGGCATTGTCACCTGGGGTACCTGTGCCAAAAACCAGTCGGGAGACGTCGTCGTAAAGTACCAAAGAACCAACCTTGTCGCTAAGAGGAGCAGGCATGATGGCCCTTACCAGCGCTAACAATTATTTTGAAGACTTTGAGGTCGGTCAAAAAATACGTCATGCAAGAGGCACAACAATCGATGAAGTTGAGAATCAGTTGCTCACCAAACTCGTCATGAATACAGCCCAGGGTCACTGGAATGAAGATTCTATGAGCAAATCGCCCTATGGCCAGCGGTTGGTTTTTGGTTTTATTACAGCCTCGATGGTGATTGGTCTGGCGACGCAGGATACCGCAGAAAATGCAATCAAGGAGTTGGGGCTGAACAACCTGAAATTTAAAAAGCCCGTGTTTCACGGCGATACCGTCTATGCCTATACTCAGGTGTTGGCTAAGGAAGATACCGGAGAGGGTGGCGTGGTGACGTTTAAACACTGGGGTCTGAATCAGGAGAAAGCAGTGGTGTTTGAGGGCGAGCGACGGGTGCTGATCAAGAAACGAGGCGAGGGAGAAGCCTGATGTCGGATCGAACAGGGCCGCTTAATCATTTGACTATTATTGACTGCACCATGGCGTTGTCAGGTCCCTTTGGGACTGCTCTTTTGGCGGATCTGGGTGCCAATGTCATTAAGGTTGAACCCCCTGCCGGAGACTGGTCGCGAACCGTTCCGCCAATACCGCCTGATTACGCCAACCCGGGCTCAGATGAGCCTGCGGGTGTCGACTTCGGAGGCTACTTCGCATCAATTAACCGAAACAAGCGAAGTATTGTTCTGGACCTGAAAAATCCTGTCGATAAGGAAATTTTGCTGTCGATGTGTGAACAGGCTGACGCCGTTGTTGAGAATATGCGGGCGGGCGTCATGGATAAGCTGGGTACTGGTTATGACGATATACGTAAACGTAACGGCGCTATTGTCTACGGCTGCGTTCGAGGTTTTGGCGATCCAAGGACGGGTGAAAGTCCTTACGTGTCATGGCCAGCCTATGATGTTGTCGCACAATCCATGAGCGGTCATGCCAGTATCACTGGCCCCAAAGATGGTGCCGGTGGGTATCCTGGTGGGGTCAGTGCCGGTGATATTTACCCGGGTACATTGATGGCGTTGGGTGTCGTTGCGGCGATTCTTAATGCCAGGGAGACCGGTGAGGGGCAGTTTCTTGATGTTGCTATGTACGATGCGATGTTGCTGTTTTCCGAGACCGTGATCGCAAACTATAGTTATGGTGAAAAAGAGCTTGAGCCCCGGGGTCAGCATCATCCAAACCTTATGCCTTTTGGGATATTTCCCGCCAGCGATGGTGCGGTAGCGATCGCTGCGTTGAGCTCAAAACATTGGAACATTTTGTGTGCGGCGATGACCCGCCCAGACCTTATCGACGATGAGCGTTCAAAGAATGTGTATAAGCGAAAAACGAATCAGGTGTTCGTTGAAGCACAAATATCCGCATGGACATCATCTGTCAGTAAAGCTGAGATAGTTGCTGCGCTGGGCGGTCTGGTGCCCTGTGGTCCGGTAAACACCGCCAGTGATATCTATAAGGACCCGCACGTAGCGATTCGGGAAATGATTACCCGTTTCCAGTTACCTGGCGACAATCCGGAGGTATCCATCGTGGGATCGCCAATCAAGTACACGAAAACCAAAACAGGTTTCTACCAGAGGCCGCCTTTGCTGGGCGAGCACACTGATGAGATCCTTGATGAATTTAACCTGTCGAGAAAAAAATGAGCAGCACTCAGGGATACATGACGGAAGAACGCAAGCTGATACAAGCTACCGCCAGGGAGTTTACAACCCGTGAAGTTCTGCCGCTTGCGAATGCGCTTGATCCAGAAAAAGGCGAAATGCCCAGAGAGTTGATCAACAAAATGGGAGAGCTCGGGTATTTTGGCATCCTGATTCCACAGGAGCATGGTGGCTTAGGTCTTGGCGTGTTCGAGTATTGTCTGGTGGCAGAAGAGCTCGCCAGAGGCTGGATGAGCGTTGCCAGTATCATCGCTCGGGGCAATAGTTTCTATCGGTCTGTTCCTGGGTTCGGTCCCGAACGGAAAGAAAAAGTTGCCCGCATGGCGGCGGGTGATTATCTGGGCGCATTCGCGATGAGTGAACCCGGTGCAGGTTCGGATATGGCGGCGGTCAGTTGCCGTGCAGTTCGAGAGGGTGATGACTGGGTCATTACCGGGAGTAAATATTGGTGTACCTTCGCTGATCGCGCCGACTTTATCAGTGTGGTCTGCCGAGTAGATTCTGATGGTGAAAGTCGTCAGGCCGGGATGCAAAGTATCACTGTCGAGAAGCCGCGTGGGCAACTGCCCGAAGGCGTCCAGGGTAGTCCGATACCAAAAATTGGTTACCACGGCTGGAAGACCTGGGAACTCCATTTCGATAACGTCCGCGTTCCCGCCATTGATTCGCCGCTGGAAGCGGGTGGGGCAAAGGGTATGGAGGGTGGTTTCGTGGGTATCCAGCAGGGTTTGGAGGTGGCGCGAGCACATACGGCAGCACGGTCCATCGGTGCCGCCCAGGGTGCCATGAATGTCGCTATCGACTACGCTAATGAACGGGAGCAGTTCGGGCAGCCCATCGGTAAGTTTCAGGCTATCCGCTTTAAGGTCGCGACTGCTGCAACCGAAATTGAAGCCGCAAGACAGCTGATGTACTACGTTTGTAATGAAATTGATTCTGGCCGACGTTGCGACAAGGAAGCAGCCATGGCGAAGTATTTTGCAGCTGAGATGTCTGAGCGGGTCACGTCTGACTGTCTTCAGATTATGGGCGGAGCGGGCTACACCACGCACTATCCGGTTGAACGCTACTGGCGGGATGCACGGTTGACTAAAATATTTGAAGGTACGTCAGAAATCATGCAGCGCATTATCTCTGACAGGTTAATGGGCAAGTAGCCCACAAAGGTATAGCGAAATGAGTTTTCTGGTCGGCGTTAAGAAGGTATTCATAAGCCATTAGCAGTAATAGCTCTACGCAGCTCTTTGCTTCAGGTAGACTTCGCCCTCCAGAAATCTAGCATTCTCCCTGAAACTACTATGAGTGAAGTTGCCCCGGAAAATCGGGAAAAAGGTAAGTCCTTACAGCCATTGAGATCGTTGGTGCCGTTTATTGCGCCTTACAAGGGCGTTTTAGCGATTGCTATATTAGCGCTGCTCATCTCCTCAGCAGCGCTGCTGGCGATGCCTATGGCTGTCCGTAATGTTATTGACCATGGCTTTTCTGTTGAAGATGCCGCGAATGTAGACCGCTATTTTTTCATCCTGCTGATATTCGCTCTGGTCATTGGTTCTTTTGGTGCCGCGCGAGCCTACTTCGTTAACTGGCTGGGCGAAAGAGTCGTCGCTGACCTGCGAAGCAAGGTCTTTGCGCATGTGATCTACATGGATCCCACATTCTTTGAAACGACAAAGATCGGAGAAGTCCTGTCCCGCTTGACAGCTGATACGACGCTCATCCAGTCCGTATCGGGCGTTAGTATTTCAATAGTTCTGCGGTCATCGATTCAGTTTGTCGGTGGCCTGGCGCTGCTGGGGTACACCAATATTAAGTTAATGGCGATTCTTCTGCTGATCTTCCCTTTGATTGTATTGCCAATTCTTGGGCTTGGGCGCTGGTTACGAAGGCTTTCGCGCGATACTCAGGACAGAATTGCGGATGCCAGCGGCCAGGCGACGGAAATACTCGGTAATGCGGAAACAGTGCAGTCGTTCACAGCCGAAGGTCTTGAGATAGAGCGATTCTCGGGCGCTATTCAGGAAAGCTTTCTAACAGCGGTCCGAAGAATAAAGGTGCGGGCGTTGTTAACGACCGTTGCGACCGCCAGCGTGTTTGGCGCATTGATCTTCGTGCTTTGGCTCGGCGCGAAAGAAGTTTTGCAGGGAACAATATCCGGAGGTGAACTCGGTCAGTTTGTTTTGTATGCCATGTTTGTTGGTGTTGCCGCAGGGTCGTTAAGTGAGGTTTGGGGCGAGGTGCAGCGAGCCGCCGGAGCGATGGAGCGATTGACCGAGCTATTGCAGATGGAATCGAATATTCGGACCCCTGTAAACCCTGTTGAGTTACCTAAACCGTGTAAAGGCGGCGTCATTTTTGAGCAGGTAGACTTCGGATATCCGTCCAGGAAAAACGAGTTTGCTATCAGGGATTTCTCGCTTGATATCGGTCCAGGTGAACACGTCGCATTTGTCGGGCCGTCAGGAGCGGGAAAAAGCACAATATTTCAATTGTTACTTAGGTTTTATGACCCGCAGTCCGGGCGAATTTGCATTGATGGTGTAGACATAAATCTTGCTGATCCTAAGGACGTCAGGTCTGTTATGGCGATGGTTCCTCAGGATTGTGTGATTTTTGGCGATAGCGCGGCAGAGAACATTCGCTTCGGTCGTCCCGACGCGACAGATACGCAGGTGATCGAAGCCGCTACGGCAGCGTCGGCTCATGGCTTTATTAGTGAACTCCCGGAAGGTTATAAAACCTATCTGGGGGAAAAAGGTGCCAGGTTGTCCGGCGGTCAGAAACAGCGAGTTGCGATTGCTCGTGCAATTCTTGCGGATCCATCTATTTTGCTCTTGGATGAAGCCACCAGCGCCCTGGATGCGGAAAGTGAGCGGCTGGTCCAATCCGCGTTAGATACCTTGCAAAAGAACAGAACCACGCTGGTCATTGCTCACCGACTTGCAACAGTGCTTCAGGCTGACAAAATCGTTGTCCTGGATGCCGGCAGGATTCTTGATGTAGGCAGGCATAGTGAGCTTGTGACCCGCAATGCAATCTATGCTCAGATGGTCGAATTACAGTTCGGAGGATCTGCTATTCCGGCGAAAGCGCGGTCAACATTCATTACCTGACTTTACCCGTTAGTGACGCCATCAGCCTTATCAGCCCAGGTGCGTTTTAATCCGTTCAGAATCACTAGGTTGCCTGACCGCAACAAGCGTCAGGCTTGATGGCATAACAACACCAATATGGGTCCTCCCCCGAGGGTAATCTGGTGATGTTTTAGCGCTCCTTGAATGACACTTGTAAATATTACGAGTAGCATTCCTATAAGAGGTGAACGATGACAAAACCTGTAGCAATGTTGATTGGTGCGACATCCAAGTGGCAGTCTGACGGTCGCAATACTCGAATGGCACATGGTGGGAACATCCCTGACGATGAACTGCCGCTGTCGGCACGATGGGGAGTAGGGGGCGCGATCGCGCTGAAATTTGCGCGCGAGGGATTTCATGT
>Ga0115001_10004311_pt1 | contig 10485 bp, 6 predicted proteins | sample ArcticOcean_MG_C_12_FD_89869 | JGI IMG/M metagenome (GOLD analysis project Ga0115001, IMG submission 89869) | Marine microbial communities from western Arctic Ocean - ArcticOcean_MG_CB8_130 | ecosystem: Environmental > Aquatic > Marine > Oceanic | place: Arctic Ocean: Canada Basin | collected... | reverse complement strand
GCCTTTAGCGCCTCCAGTGATCATTACGACTTTTCCTGAAACAGAGAACAGATTTTCATCATCATAATCATCATCGCAGTCGATTTCTTCTTCTTCTTCTTCTTCTCGTTTGAGTAATGACATTTTGATTATAGTTTTTAAATAAATTAATTATTACGCGCGCGTTTTTTGTGCCGCCTGAAGAACAAAAACAGTTCGTTAAACAGCAACAAGAAGAGGTGGGTACGTGGTTGTTACAAAACGAAAAACCCACTTCTGTACTTCCTCTGTTTATAAGGACGTTTCTAGTTCGGGGCGGTCACTGTCGAGGGGAGATGCAATCCGGCGGGTACGACCGCGCTGACGCGGAAGAGCATGCGGCAAGGTTGTCTAATTGTTATCTATCGCCGAACTTCCCATCGCCTCTCCCATCTTTCGTGTTTTCTCCTCCCACACCGCCTCTAATACTTATCGAAGAACTCTTTCCTAACGTACTTGCGTATTTATCGAAATCGCTCACCCAATCAACGCCAGCTTTATTCCCATTCCCAGTCTTTGCTCTCGACTGTTTGACTTTCACTATTAACGTCTTGAGTCTATTCAATTGCTCTTCAGCGAAAACGGCTTCGTAGTAGTCTTCCGAGTTTACTAACTGTTCTAAATTAACAAAAAATTGATCAATGATTGATCGCGACCATAATTTTGTAGTCGCAGCATCATCAATAGCAGTTAAACAATCGATTAATGCGTCTCTTCGTTTCTCCTCGAAATATTCAATCTCGAGCTCGTTTGCTTTTTCGGTCTCGAAACATTTCATAGCAAATTTCAAAGCTTCTGCTCTTTCTTCTTTAGGAATATCCGCATTTTGTTCTATTTCTTTTTCAATCTTTTCTCTTTCCTCGTTCTCTTCATCATTTTCATTTTCATTCGTCGTCGTCGTTCTTTTTCTTCTTCTCACAGGCTTCGCTTCTTGAAATAGTTTCAATAAGTTCTTCAACGCAAATGAAAACGCATATGAATCATCCGCGAAGACGATTTCGTTCTGTAAAACGCAATATATTCGCCATACTTCCATCTCGACGATCGTTTTTTTATCACTCCCTTGAATCTGTCCATCTTCAATCAATGACTCAAGCGCTTCATAGATCTCTTTGAATCTCTTACTATTCTCTTCCGTTTTCTTCGCTACTAATTTTTCACCTTCGTATATAAAGTAATACGCCTCTACGGCAGCTCTAAAACACAGCATCACTTTCTTTCGATGTTTTCGTTCGATTACATTTCTATGCCGCGTTATTAGTTCCATGAACATCTTCAAACATATCTCGAATCTCGTTTTCATATGTTTCGTTATCTTATCCAGTTTTTCCTCAACCGTTCGTGCAACAACTTCTTCTTCTCGCGTTTTGGGAATCGTCTTCGTCTTCTTCTCGTCCTTAACAGGAACGGAAACTTTTGTTCGTTTATTATTATTATTACGAGTACCAGGTGCAGGCAAGAGATCGAAAAGGCCCATTCGTGGATGTTAATTTCTTAATACGAGCAATAAACAAAGCCCGATGCGCGTTTTGTAAACGAACGGAAGATAACGTTCTATTTTGGAAACAATAACTGTCGTCAGTTTAATAATGCAGCAAAACAGCAAAGCGGCAAGTAATAATAATACTCTCAATAATAATAATAACGAAATGAATGAAATAAACAAAGAACACTGCTATGCACGCGTAAGTAATTAATTGATATTGATATTGATATTGATATATATGCCGAGAATTATTGCAAACGCGAGCGCGTTGCGCAGACGCACGACTGATATTTACTCAACAACAACAACAACAACAACAACAACAACAACAACAATAAACGATAGTACGAATGATGATGATAATAATAATCGATTGACGTTTACGGATTTGGCGTTACCTTCACACATCGTCGATGGACTATTAAAATGCGGCTTCGTTCATCCATCGCCAGTACAGATACGGGCCATACCAATAGAGCGCTTAGGGAGAGATGTAATGGTCCAAGCAAAGTCTGGGACTGGGAAAACGGTCGCGTTTGCTTGTAAGTTATTAGATACATGTTTACTGTCGAGAGAGGAGAAACAAACGATGATTGATGATGATGCCGATGCTGCGATAAAGACAACGACGACGACGACGACGACGACGACGACGCATTCATCGTCATCATCGCAATCATCAGTGAAAGCGATGTGTATTGCACCGACGAGAGAGATTGCGTTACAAACCGCGGATGTTTTACGAACGCTCGCGATTGCGTGCGCGAATAGCTCTAGAGGAAAATATAGACAAGAACGCTTAGCATGTTTCTTTGGCGGTTTGCCAGTTGCAGATGATGGACGTGCGATGAAAAAACGACCGGCGTGCGTCGTTGGTACGCCTGGGAGATTGAAACAGCTCGTAGAAATGGATATTTTGAGAACGGATCAAATACGAACGGTTGTTTTAGACGAAGCTGATCAGTTATTGACGAAGAGTGGGTTCTGTGGAGACGTTTTATTTTTAATACACGCGGCGAATCATAAAAAGAGACAACTTATCGCATGTTCTGCAACGTTTTCGAAAAACGCGAGAAAAAGAATAGAAAGTTTGACGACAAAAGACGGGAAAGCGAGCGCGATTGAAAAAGTAAACTTATGCGAAGAGACTGTTGCTTTACAGGGTGTGAAAATGTGCTATCGCCTTCTAAGAAATAAAGTAGTAGCAGAAAAAGAAGAAAAAATAACAACACTCCCTAGCGAAAGCGCCATCGCAGAAGCAGCGGCAGCGGGACTAGAAGAAGGACGAGTTGATGATGTTGAAATGCACTTACTCGAAGAGAAAGCAGAAAAATGCCTGGACATTTTCAACTCCGTTCGCTTTCATCAGGCCATAATATTTGTTGAGAGCCGAGATCGAGGTGAAAAGTTATCTGCAATCATGACAAAAAAGGGAGGATTTAAAACTGCTTTTACGTCCGGTAGGCTTCCGCAGCGCGAGCGGATGGATGTAATGCAAAGATTTCGTGATTTCGAGCTTCGCGCAATCGTATCGACAGATTTAATTTCAAGAGGTGTCGATTGCGAGCGCGTAAACTTAGTCGTGAACGTTGATTTGCCAAGAGATGGCCAAACGTTCATGCATAGATGCGGTCGAACTGGTAGATTTGGAACTTCAGGCGTAGCCATAGCCATTCTTGAAGACGAAATAGAGTTGAAAACGCTAAAAGATATGCTCGAGAAAACGTCCAAAGAAGAACAACGAGATAACTTATATTCAGCGAATGAAGATGATGAAGAAGAGATAGAGAAAAAAGAAGGAGAAAGAAAAAATAACGACGACGACGAGGTGAATAATAATAATAATAATGATAATAATAATAATAAATCAAATCGTCTCGCAGCGTTTTGTAATCTCGAAGAACTCCCAGAAAATGTTCCAGAAAGTTGGTATGCGTACGAGCTCGAAGAGAATGATGAGGAAAAGCGCCGAGCTCTGCAAATCGAAGAGGAAAGACTAGCGTTAGAAAGTAGCAGCAGCAGCAGTATTAGTAGTACTAGTAGTAGTGAAGAATCAGATATAGAAGAAATAGAAGAAGAAGATGAAGACGATTACGATGATGATGATGAAGACTTTGAAGAGGTGCAAAGGTATTGGCGCGAACATCGAGCGTACGCCTCTTGGTGGTGGTGGCACGAATATCGCCAGAAAGTTGGTCAAATATTTCTACCGCCGCAATATAGCGATAAAAAAACGAAACCATTTGTTTTACCGCCTTTTTAAATTGTATATATATTTTCTCATTGACATTGTCTCTATGTCTCTATTTCTACGGATCTGGAAATATGCGATACGTTGACTGACTAAAAATGTCTATCGAGCAAATTGCGCGTATATTTAACTAAACACTTTTCAAACTTTGCCGTCACTTCTCATTTCGTTCGTCAATCTATATGGTATATCTTTCACTCTCTCTGCTGCTGCTGCTACTGCTGCTGCTGCTCTGTTATTAATACTATTATTACTATTATCTCTGCTTCGTCTTCGTCGTCTTCGTCGTCGTGTTTCTCAAACGTAAGCGCACTCTTCCATGTTCCTGATGAGTACCTTCAACAACTTCCCCGTTCTTCTCGATTTGAATCTTACCTTCTTTAACTAATTCGCTGCACAACTCACGCGTCATATCCATCGTTGACAGTCCCTTAAAACTCCGCCAGTCCTGCATACCCTTGAACACGTGCAGTCGCGGGATCTCTGACGGTCAACACGTCTTCTCGCTCGTTCTCGAAACAGTCAATCGAACGATTTCTCTTTTTATTTTTGCGCGAATTACATCGATCGTATCCTCTACCGCAGCCGCGTTCACTGCGGACGATTTGTTCTCTTTCGGTTTCTTCACCGTTTTTGTTCTCATCACGTCTCCGCCTTCGCTTCGGATTTCATCGCTGTAAAAATATCGCAATAGCAAAGTGATGATGGATAAAATGTGAGGTTCGAATTACAAAGACATCGAGCAGCTACTTTTTTTAGGGCCGAACGTCCACACCACTCGAACTCGAACTCGAACTCGCAGTTCTAGCAGTAGCAGTGCAGTAGCAGTGCAGTAGCAGTGCAGCGCAGTACAGTGCGGTATATCCAATTATAGTACGTTTTTAGAGCGGGCAAGCGGTCTGTGATGAGACCGGTTCTGTTTTTATTTTTTGTGGATTTGTGCTGGTGGTGGTGTGTAGGGTTTAGGGTGTGGAGACTAGACAGCGAAAATTTCATCCGCTTGTTAACCGCTACTATTAATAATAAGGAATAATAAGGACCAAATCTGTTCGAGGCAAGGACCTGCTTCTTAACTCGCGCGCGATCGATCTTAAAACATATTTGAGAGAACTAAATGGCCTCGACGTCGTATTATCGAGTGATCATACAAAGTTCTTCTTTTACGACCGCTTGTGCGGGAACGCAATTTCGAAATGCAGGCGGCGAACCTAAAAAATCGTCAACATCATCATCGTCCACAACATTATCACGACGCAGACGCAGGAATAGGCAGAGGACTTATGCTCACGAAAACAAGAACGGTGAGAATAATGACGAGATCACTTCTGCTTCGTATGCCGCCTCATCGTCTTCTGCTTTAATGAAAGCTGCTTCTCTCGCAGCAGAGCCGAGGCCGTATCCACCAAATCGTCCATATCAGCAAACTTTGAAGAAAGCGTTTACGCTCGCTGGGTACGGGTTACATTCCGGGGAAGATGAAATCGTTCGAGTGTGCCCAGCGTATGCAAACGAAGGTAGGTATTTCGTACGAGTTTCCGATGAACACATCGAAGGAACTGTTCTTCATAGACAGTTATTTATAAATAATAAAGAAGGCGACAAAGAAGATACTACCGATCGAGTCAATGAAGAGGTGAACAAAATGTTATTGGAACGAGCGAAAGCGATGCTTTCGAACGATCCAGCAGATAGAGAGAAGATTTTGGAAAGACAATCGATTTTGAAGCAACAAGAACTCGATAAGTTTGATTTACCGAATCAATTTTTGCAAAACAAAGACGGAGAGATTAGGATTCGAGCAAATTTGGAGAATATGGGGAACAATTTGTTAATATCGAATGAATTGAACGCACCCGGGACGAATGAACGCGCTATTATGAAACCAGAGCATTTGTTGTCCGCTTTAGAAGCGCTTGGGATTGATAACTGCAGAATAGAAGTTGGCGGTACTGGCGAAGTTCCAATTTTAGACGGCGGCGCTTCTATTTGGGTGAACGAAATTTGCAAGGCTGGTGTAGTAACCGCGAGCGATGTGAACGATGCGAGTGGAGAAAAAGTCGCGAAAAAACAGTTCAAGCCGAAAGAACCGATTATTGTTAGAGATAAAGATGCCTTCATTATGTTTACTCCGCAAGATAAGGCGAAGATATCCTATGGCATTGATTTGACGTACAAATCAACAGCGGTTGGAAAACAGTGGTATTCATGGACGCCATTGGAAGATGGAAGATATGATGACGAGATCGCTTCAGCGAGAACGTTTGGGACGATCCAAGATTTCATGGCGTATTATCGTCACGACATCGTCAAGGGCGGGACCGCATCTTGCAGTTTAATCGCAAACGGTGTAGAGTTTTTGAACCCTCCAATGCTTTATAACTGGGAAAACGAATGCGCTAGACATAAAGTTTTAGATTTAATCGGAGATATGAGTTTAATGGCAGAACCTGGGATGTCTGGAATTCCAATAGGACACGTTCTTTGTCACAAGGCCACTCATCAATTACACGCAGAATTCATGAGACAACTCGTAAATACTCAAAGAGACGTAGTCGATTGTGAAGTATGGGTGAGCGAAGAGCAGGTTTTGAAAGCCGAGAGCGAACATCGATCGTTGTTCGATTAAATCGTACGTTTCAATCGTGTAATAAATTGATAATATTAGAAAAACTAACAATAATATAATTTTGTCAGTCACAGTCTGGCAGAATGAACAGAAACAAACAACCCTCGTCGGTATTTTCTTCATATTTATTTGTAAAATATCAGCTCGCGCGCGCGATGAATGTATCTCCAGCCGCATCTCTCGCAGATGACCTCACGAATAACAATACGATGGACTGCGATGACGGTTTCATTGCTAAACCATTGCACGCGTTTTCTGGAATTCTTCGACGTGCGAACAGTTGCGCAGTTCCTTCTTCGTTCGAAACTTCTTTTGATATGAATATTTTTTGTACGACGAACAACGAAAAACAGTCGGTGGATATAAAACAAGAGTCGTTCTTATCCAGGTTCGTATCGTCGTTGCCACCAACGCAAGAACAAAACGATGACGACCTTTTGCAAACATCATCTGCTACGAATACTACAACTGAGGAGACGACGATGATGTTGATGACGCCGAACGAAGTTTGTCACTATGAAACCGATATGAAAAATATGAATAATAATAATATCAATATCAATAATAACGAAAAAAAACAAGAAGGTGGTATCTTATTAATAAGAAGATCAATGACAGTCCCAGCATTTACGAACATATCGGCGGTGGAAGGACAAATGAGCGATAAGTTTCAAAAAGAGTACAACGGCGTTTACAGAAGGCCGTTCGTAACGCGTTGGGAGTCCTTCGTAGAACTGAAAGAAGAAGGGAAGAGAGTCGAGCTCGGGTCGTTTACGACTAGAGAGTCAGCCGCTAGAGCGCACGACGCGGCTTTGATAAAGATAAAAGGCACGAACGATTCCGATGCGATGAAGGAGTTGAATTTTCCATTGAGCGATTACGAGGAAATTATGAACTGTGTGACGACCGAAAATGTGACGAATGATGATTTTTTTGAAGCGATTAAAGAGGAATCTGGAAAAGTTGAGCGTCGCGCGTCGAGATATCGCGGCGTTGTGAAGAGCAAAGAAAACCCAGGGAAATGGGAAGCGAGATTTTTCAACGACGAATAGTACTGCTTCATTCTTTTAATAATATAATTACAATCTCTCTTTCTTTTTCTATTTTTTTATTCCACCTTCGTTTGTTCGATTTTTAATAATATCATCCAAATCATCGATTGAATAGGTCATTGGTGGTTCATCGTACGAGCTTTGACTCCAACCTGTCCTGATCCAAGATCTATTTCCTTCAGTTCTACCGTAACTCGCGTTTGGATTTCTAAATACAGGGGCTCTATAACCGGGAATAAATCCGCTATCGTCGTCCGCATCGTTTCCATAGTGATCAATTGTTCCTCGGCCACTTATCATATCCTTTGAGCGAATGCGCATCGCCTGCGTAGCGATATCTTCAGCCAATCTCGTTTCCATCCCAGGCAAAGCATGCGGTATAGTTGTTTTACCATGAATCCATCGATACATGATGTGCGAAGATAGTTCAATTTGTCCTCGCTCAAGAGAACCGGCGTAGTTGATTCGTAACCTTCGAAGGAGGACGACGAGACGTTCACCTGATCTCTCTAAACGTTTCGTTGCTCCACACTCGTTGAACGCCCCATCCATACTCGAAGAAAGAACGGCACCGTCTTCATCTACTAACATTTCTGATTTCTCGCGAACGAGGAGCGTGAACGTTGGTAATCTGTTCTTCATGTCCTTCTCTCCATGCAACTCTACGTGTCTTTTAATCACACGAATCAACGTCAATAGAGCAACTTCTGCAGCAGCAGGTGGAAAATTGCGCATATCGTATTCAGAATCATTCTGCATGTCAAATTGTGGAACGATTCCAATCGATTGCGCTTCTTCAAATAAAATCAAAGCCTTCTTTGGGTAGTACGTTGCGGCATCTTCGTGGACATTTGATTGATGCGACACCATTCTGGCGAGTGCTTCACCGCCATATTGTCCTGCTAACTGTATTTCTTGATCAGTTGGTGGTCTTAAACATGCGAGCATTGAGGAAAAAGTTTCAACTCTTGGTTTAATACCGTGACTTGTAGCTTCGTGAAATACTGACGTGGCTCGATCGGCCCATTCCTTCCAAGCCGGCTCGGCCACGGAAGATGAAATCTTTCCACTCGTTGTAGTATCTGTAAGGCCGTGCCCGGGCTTATTCGAAGATAACCGCGCTGGGTCAGTCAATGTTCGAATATGTGCGAGAATTGCACCAATGACGGTATTTAAAGTCACTTCTGATGGCGCTATTCCAGCCGCGCGCGAACTTTTATAGGCATCCCAAGCTAATAAACAGTTTCCATGTCGAGCGCAGGAGAACAAAAGTTCTCTCCATGTCATCTCATCGGGTGTATAACCCGCGTATTTCATCGCTTTAACAGTCGCGTATGTTTTTGACAAGTCGCCAGATCTACCAAACGCCTTGACCAAAGCGTTGTATGACGGCAAAGTCGGTCGCAAATCCATATCCAACGCTTTTTGTAACAGTCTCTTTGCGTCTGGCAACGTTGCTGGTTTCTTCGAAGCAGCTAAAATTAATCCTTCAAACGTGATTTCATCTGCCACTTGTCCAGATTCGATTAATCGTTCGTAAGCTTTCATGGCACCATCGAAATCGGCGTCTCTCGCGCATGAATTAATCAAAGCGTTGTAACACGCTCGCGGTACAATTGTATTGGACTTTTCTGCGTCTGATAATACGCGCTCTACAGCCTCAGCATCTCCAGCTCGCGCAAAAGATCCGCACATATTTGAAACTACAGCTGGTGACATCATGGATCCGTTCATTTCCATCTCTCTGATTAAGCTCGCACACATTTCAACGTTTCCAGCTCTGCTCGCTACGGTTAAAATTGTTGCGTATAAAACTGGATCGACAACAACTCTTGGCTCGTTTTGTTGAACTGCTTCCCAGATCTTAAACGCTTTGCGATAGTTTGGAGCAGAATCTTCGTAATCGTATTCAGTTGCACACGCGTGAATGGCAGTTGCGTAAACCGAAGCAGTTCTTGCGACTCCTTTACTCTCCATTTCATCGTACAAAGCTAACGCTCTTTGCGGGTCACCAGCATTCACGCAAGCAGCCATCAGAGACGAATAGGTAACCGAATCTGGTAACAACCCGCTTTTACGCGCTTCGGCGACAACATCAAACGCACGGTCGAGAGCTTCCGACCTCAATTCTCCAAAAGCAGCCGCTCTTCCGCACGACGAAACCAAGCAATTCAACACTCGAACGTCCATTTTCAAACCGTTCTGCTCTAAATTCAAACGTAAATTGAACACTTGGTCCAACGCTTCTTTGATGTAGAAGATATCTTTTTTGTTGTTGGCCTTGAAACCGCCATTACTCGCTCGTCTTCCAATTTCTCGAGAGACTGCATCCATTAAAGCTCCGTAAGTAACGATTGTAGGTTCAATTTTATCCGTTTTCGTCATCGTTTCAAACTGCTTAAATGCCAAATCCACTTGTCCAGCTTTGCTATAGGCAGCGATCACGGATGTGTGTGTGATGACATCGATGGTCAATTTACTCGGATCCTCCTTCATCATCTTGAAAGCTTTAGAAGCCGAGTCGCAATCTCCGTGCGCCGAGCAAACGGCTAATAGTTTGTTATAAATCGTTACAACGTCCGCGTTTGATAGTTCATTTCTTGGTTCTTGCAAAATGAGTTTCGTAAAAGTAAACGCGTGCATCACTGGCGTATTATCTAACTTGTTTGACTTTTCGCACGATACCAAGAAATCAACCGCTCCGTGTTTCCGAATCCTTACATCATTAATTGGAACCTTTGCGTCGCTCAATCGTTGCAATAAATCAATCGCGTCTCCCAATCGATCACATCTCACTAAATCGCTGTATAATCTTATGAAATGTCCAGAATCATACTTCTTCGGTCCTAAACAATCTTCAAACGCTGGATATTTTTTCAACAATTCGTCTAAATGGACTCCGTCTTGTACGCCCGCGATCAGAGGCGCAAACTTTTTCCTTCTCACGTTTGAGACTTTCGATGAAGTTGGTTTAAATGGTTTGTATATTTTCTGTCCATTCACTATGACGACATTTTTATTGTTGTTGTTGTTGTTGTTGTTGTTGTTTTGC
>Ga0115001_10004310_pt1 | contig 10486 bp, 11 predicted proteins | sample ArcticOcean_MG_C_12_FD_89869 | JGI IMG/M metagenome (GOLD analysis project Ga0115001, IMG submission 89869) | Marine microbial communities from western Arctic Ocean - ArcticOcean_MG_CB8_130 | ecosystem: Environmental > Aquatic > Marine > Oceanic | place: Arctic Ocean: Canada Basin | collected... | reverse complement strand
TTCCTATAGAGCCGTGGTAGACCACCACGTTGATAGGCTGGATGTGGAAGCGCAGTAATGCGTGTAGCTGACCAGTACTAATAGCTCAATTGGCTTGATTTATGCACTGAAAAAAATTTTTACTGATTATTTATTTACTTAATTAGAACCATTCTTTAGAATAAATCTATTAATGGGTATAATTAATTTATATTAAAAAAAATAATCTCCAAGATATAGAAATGAAAATTGCAATTATAATACCAGCAAGATATAATTCAAAAAGACTTCCTAAAAAACCTTTACTTAAAATAAATAATAAAACATTAGTATTACATACTTATCTAAGGGCAACTAAAGCTTTAAATAAAAAAGATATTTATATTACAAGTGATAGTAAAAAAGTTTTAGATGAGTTTGAAGGAATTACAAATAATACGATTCTTATAAAAAAAAACTGCCTTAATGGTACAGAACGTTGCAGCCATGCAGTAGAAAAAATTAAGAAAAATTATGACTATTTTTTAATACTATCATGTGATATGCCATTTTTAGACATTGGTGCTTTAAATTATCTTTTAAAAAATATTAATAATTCAAAGAAAAATTATGATGCTTTTACATTACACACATCTATACAAGGTATCAAAACTTTAAAAGATAAAAGTATTGCAAAAGTAGTTGTAAATTTAAATAATGAAATTCTTTATATTTCAAGAAGTCCAATCCCAACATTTAAAAATATAAAAAATAAGCCAAATCAAGTAAAGGGAAAAAAAGATTTATACTCACATCATGGTCTAGTTGCAATTAAGAAGAATATTTTAAGAAAATATAAAAACTTAAAAAATACTAAATTACAATTACATGAAGATAATGAGTGGCTAAAAATTATTGAGCATGGATTTAAAATTAAATCTATTTACTCTAAAAAAATATCACCTGAAATTAATACAAAATCTGATTTAAAAAAGAGTTTAAATAAAATATATACTAAATGAAATTGTATAATAAAAGTTTTTCAATTTTAAATCAGTTAAAATATTTTTTATATGAAACTTCTCGCTTGCAACTTGAAAGAATGAAAAATAAAAAGTCTCATTTAATAAATGAACCGGTAATAGATATCATATTGCCCACATACAATAGATCTTTGATGTTAAAAGAAAGATCAATCCCATCAATATTAAATCAAACTTATAAGAATTTTAGACTTATAATCATTGGTGATTGTTGTACTGATGATACTGAAGCAGTAATTAAAGAATTTAAAGACGAAAGAATTTTTTTTTATAATTTAAGTGAGAGAAAAAAAAGATATCCAGAATCAGTAGAAAATCATTGGTTTTGTGGTCCGGTGGTCGCAATTAATAAAGGTCTTGAATTTGTAAGTGCTGACTGGATTGCAAGAATAGATGATGATGATATATGGGAAAAAAAACATTTAGAACAACTTCTAAAATTTGCGATTAAATATAGAGTAGAGTTTGTATCAAGTCACTATACCGTAGTTGAAGAAGGTAATAATATTTTAAAAGATTTTTCTAATGAGAAACCTTCAATAGGCGGTGTTCAAACTTGGCTGTACGCGTCTTATCTTAAATTTTTTAAGGCCAATATAAATTGCTGGAGAAAAAGCTGGAATAGAGTTAATGATCTAGATTTACAAGATAGAATGTATAAATCTGGTGTAAAAATGAAATATTTATCAGAATCAACATGCATTATAAAACCAAGGCCTGATGAAACTAAAATTGGTTTGAATGCCTACAAAGAGAATAAAAAACAATTTTTAAACAAGTATAAATTCAATGACTGAGACTCAAATTCACAAAACATCCTATAAGAAAATTAAAAATGAAAATTTTGATAATGAAAATAGAGATAATATTATGTTTAAATGGGGAAAGATAGATAATTCTATATTTGAGAACTCATCTGTTTCAAACTCTGATATTGGAGAAAGTCTAATTGAAAATTCAACTTTTAATAATTCAAAATTAGAAAATGTAAAAAATTTTCATGGTAAATTTAATAAGTGTAATTTTAAAAAATTAATTTTAAAAAATTATGATGGTAGAGATAATATCTTTGATGAATGTATTTTTAAGGATATTTTTTTTGAAAGTTCGACGCTTAGAGGATCTAAATTCATAAGTTGTATATTTAAAAACTGTATTTTTGATAATTCTGATTTAAAGAAAATAAATTTTGGTAATTCTACTTTAGTTAATATTAATTTCTTTAAATGTGATTTATTTATGACTGACTTTAGAAGTGTCCAAGCAGAACATGCAAAAATAGAAACTTCTAATACTTTCTTAATTAAGCTTGATAAAAATAACTCACAAAATATCTCTATTGTTGAAAACAAATAATCTTTAAATTGCATAAAATTAGAAAAGAGATATAGATATCTGCATGAGACCTTTATCAGAAATGACAATCATACAAATAGAAGTAACTAATGCTTGTTGGTTAAAATGCTCTAATTGCACAAGACATGTAGGACATCACAAAAATCCTTTTTTTATGGATTTAGATTATCTTGAAAAAGCAATTGATTCATTGGAGGGATTTGAGGGAAATATTGGTATTATGGGTGGTGAACCCACACTTCATCCTAAATTTGATGAAATATGTAAAATGGTTCAAAAAAAAATTCCTAGAAGAAAAAGAGAATTCTGGACAAGTGGATTTCAATGGGCAAAAAAAAAAGACATTATTATGGAGACTTGGGACAAAGATAGAATAGCATATAATGAGCATTCTACACCAGGAGGAAAACACACTCCATTACTAGTTTCCATAGACGAGGTAATGGAAGACAAAAAACTTATGTGGCAAATGATAGATAATTGTTGGATACAAAGTCAATGGTCGGCATCTATCACTCCTAAAGGTGGTTTTTTTTGTGAAGTTGCAGCATCTTTAGACTATCTACTTGAAGGCCCAGGTGGATATAAAATTGAAAAAGGATGGTGGGATAAAAATCCTAAACAATTCAAAGATCAAGTTGATAGATATTGTAGAAATTGCTCTGGTGCCTTACCATTGCCAGCAGATAGCGATGGATATGGTGGAAGACCAAATAAAGAAAAGGTTAATAATTATGACACCATTTCAAAAGGTATGTTGGAAAAATTAAAAGCTGTAAAATCACACAAAGTTGAGGCTGGCCACTACAAGATTTATGATAAAAAATATACTTATGATGATTTAGAGAAATATTCTGAAAACTGGGAACCATCAAAATTTAAACCATTTGTTACTCATGAACCAAAAGATTATGAGGAAAAAGGACCTGATCGAAGAGTTGATCATAGCAAAAGTGGAAAAATTTAAAAATTTTAATTTTATATTTTTTTATTATTTTTTTCTTTAAAGTATGCATTCATTAATATTTAATTTATAAAATGAAAATACTAGTAACAGGTAGCTCAGGATTTATTGGATCACATTTAACAGAGTATTTGGTAAAAAAAGGTTACAAGGTTGTTGCCTTTGATAGATATAATAGCAATAATCATTATGGCTGGCTTGAAAATAGTAAATATAAAAAAAAAATTGAATTTATTTTAGGTGACATTAGGGATTATGACTCTGTGAATAAAGCTATGAAAAACTGCAACTGTGTAATGCATTTAGCTGCTTTAATAGGTATACCTTATTCTTATTTATCACCAACAGCATATATAAAAACAAATGTTGAAGGAACTTTAAATGTGTTGGAATCTGCAAAAAATTTAAAATTGAAACAAGTAATAGTAACATCTACAAGTGAAGTTTATGGAACAGCAATTAAAAAGAAATTACAAGAAAGTGATGAGTTAAAAGCTCAGTCCCCTTACGCTGCAAGTAAAATTGGTGCAGATCAATTATCTTTGAGCTACTATAAATCTTTTGGTTTACCTGTAAAAATTATTAGACCTTTTAATACCTTTGGACCCAGACAGTCTGCTAGAGCAGTAATACCTACAATTTTAAGTCAGGCTTTAAATGGCAATAAAATTAAAATAGGAAACCTAAATGCTACCCGAGACTTTCTTTATGTAGAGGATTTATGCTCAGCTTATGTAAAAGTTTTGAGATCAAAAAAACTTTTTGGTGAGGTCACAAATATTGGAGTTGACTCTGAAATATCAATCAAAAATTTGATCAAAAAAATTTCAAAAATATTAGGAAAAAAATTAGTACCTATAGTTGAAAATAAAAGGATTAGACCAAAAAAAAGTGAGGTATTTAGACTTAAATGTAATAATTCAAAAATAAAAAAACTAACAGGTTGGAAACCAAAATATACAATAGATAAAGGTCTTAAAGAAGTTATTTCATGGATTACAAAAGAAAATAATATTGAATATTATAAACACAAAAATTATAATATTTAATCCTCAAATACAAAATTATTAATGAAGTATAAAAAAATTTCAAAAGAATTGGAAAAAAGCCTAATTAACTTGCCAAGTAGCCCAAATCTATATGATAAAAAAATTTAGAATAGGTTTTTTTGGGGATAATTTATGGGCACACAAGACATTGAAATATTTATTTTTAGATAAAACAATTGGTATTGATTTTATTTGTGGCAGATTTTCAAAAGAGGATAAAGTTTTAAAAAGCATAGCCCAAAAAAAAAAAATTAAATTTTTAAGAATAAAAAATATTGATAATAAGAAATTTATTCATTTCATTAAAAAAAGAAATTTAGATTTATTAGTTTCAATGTCTTTTGATCAAATTTTCGGTAAAAATCTACTTAGAATAATAAACCATAATATAATAAATTGTCATGCGGGAAAGTTGCCTTTTTACAGGGGAAGAAGTCCTTTAAATTGGGTTCTAATAAATGGTGAAAAAGAATTTGGAATAACCACACATTTTGTGAATGAAAAAATAGATTGTGGTAATATTATAGATCAAAAAGTTTTCAAGATTAAAGAAAAAGATGATTATAAGTCAATTTTAATTAAGTCATACAATGAATGTGCTAAAATTTTATATCGATCAATTAAGAAAATAAAAAGCAATAATTATAATACTATCCCACAAAAAAAAATTTCAAAAAAATCGTCATATTTTGGAAAAAGAGTGTCAGGAGATGAAATTATAAATTTAAAGTCATCATCCAAAAAAATTAAAAATTTTGTAAGAGGCTTGGTTCACCCTGGCCCTATAGCTAGAATAGATGTTAAGAACAATCAAATCTGTGTAGAAAAGATAAAAATTTTAAATAGAAAAAAAGAAATTAAAATGAATAAAAAAAGTTTATTATATATAGAGAATAATAAAATTTATATTAAAACAGTAGATAAAAAAATCTTGCGTATAGATAAATGGCATTTGAAAAATAAAATGAATAATAAAGAAAAGTTAAAAATTTTATGAAAACAATTATAATTGCCGAAGCAGGGGTAAATCATAATGGTAGTGTTAAAATTGCTAAAAAACTAGTTGATATTGCAAAAAAAGCAAATGCAGACTATGTAAAGTTCCAGTCATTTTGTCACCAAAAGTTAGTTACAAAAAAAGCTTCAAAAGCTAAATATCAAAAAGTAAATTCAACTACCAATGAGTCACAAGGTAAGATGCTACAAAGACTGCAGCTCTCAAAATCAGGACATATGGAAATCTTGCAATATTGTAAAAAAAAGAAAATAAAATTTTTATCTACTGCATTTGACATTGACAACTTAAAATTTTTATTAAAAAAAAAAATTGATTTTATTAAAATTCCATCAGGAGAAATAACTAATTTACCTTTATTGAAATTTATTAGTAAACAAAAAAAAAAAATTTTATTATCAACTGGAGCCTCAACATTAAATGAAATTTCAAATGCTTTAAAAATATTAAGAATTAAAAATAAAGATATGACAATACTTCAGTGTAATTCTGCTTACCCGACTCCAATTAAAGACCTTAATTTAAAAACTTTAATTACTTTTAAAAAAAAATTTAAGTGTAATATTGGACTTTCTGACAATTCATTAAGCTTAATTGCTCCTTCATCGGCAGTCGCAATGGGAGCATCTGTTATAGAAAAACATTTTACATTATCTAAAAAAATGATTGGACCTGATCATAAGTCAAGTCTTGAGCCAAATGAATTAATAAAGATGATTAAAAATATAAGAGAAACTGAGTTTTCTTTGGGAAGTAAAAAAAAATTAGTGACTAAAAGTGAAGAAGGAAATAAAAAAATTATAAGAAAATCACTTGTAGCATCTCAATATATCAAAAAGGATCAAAAATTAAGTATAAATAATATCACATCAAAAAGACCAGCAGGAGGAATATCTCCCATGGATATAAATAAAGTATTAGGTAAGTCTGCTAAAAAAAATTTTAAAATTGATGAGCTTATAAAAATATGAACAAATCAAAAAAAAAAATTTGTCTAATAACAGGAAGCAGAGCTGATTATTATTTACAAAAAAATTTAATTTCAAATCTCAAAAAGTCAAAAAAATATAATTTATCTTTAATTGTTACAGGTCAACATCTGTCAGAAGTATATGGAAAAACTAAAAACGAAGTTTATCAAGACTTTGGTAGTATCTGTCATTCAATAGATATCAATTTAAAAAAAACAAACTCATCATCATTATTAAATTCAATAGGAGTTGGTATAAAAAAATTTGATAAATACTTTAATCGAAACAAGCCAGATTTGGTTATCTTACTTGGTGACAGATATGAAATGTTACCAGTAGGAGTTTCAGCAATTTTTCAAAACCTTAAAATTGCTCATATTCATGGAGGAGAAATTACTTCTGGTTCAATTGATGATACAATAAGACACACTCTTACAAAGTTTTCTGATTACCATTTTGTTTCTACAAATACTTATGCAAAACGAATTATTAGAATGGGCGAAGATCCCCAAAATGTTTTTGATGTTGGATCTTTAGGAGCAGAAAATTTAAAAAAGATTATTTTAATAAAAAAGTATGAGCTTGAAAAAAAATTATCAATTAAGTTTAGTAAGTATAATTTTTTAATTACTATAAACTCCTTTATTGAAAACAAAATCTCTATTCAATTATTTTTGAAAAACTTTTTTAAAAGTCTAAAAGAATTCAAACAGACATCATTCATATTCACTTTACCAAACTCTGATTTAAGATCTGATTTGATAAGAAAGCAAATCAAAAATTTTACCTCAAAAAATAAAAACTCATATGCATTTAATTCTTTAGGATCGATCAATTATATTTCAACAATGAGGTATTGTGATCTAGTTTTAGGAAACTCATCAAGTGGCATTTTAGAAACCCCATCATTAAAAAAACCTACAGTAAATATTGGTGATAGACAAAAAGGAAGAATACAGTCAAAAAATATAATTAATTCTGGATATACTACTCAAGAGATAACTCATTCTATTAACAAAAGTCTTTCTACTAAATTCAAACAAAGTATAAAAAAGATAAAAAATCCTTATTATAAAAAAGATACAACTCTTAACATTATAAAAATCATTGAAAAAAAAATTTTAAAAAAATCAAAGGAAATAAAAAGTTTTTATGACTTCAAAAAAAAATAGTACTGATTTATTTTGGTGTAAAAAATGTTTGAATAATTCTTTCAGGCCCAGAATTACTTTTGATAAAAGAGATTGGTGTAATGCCTGTCAATGGATGGAAGAAAAAAAGAAAATAAATTGGGAGATTAGAAGAAAAGAACTTAAAAATATAATTAAGAAATATAAATCAAACAATATTTATGATTGTATTGTCCCAGTAAGTGGTGGAAAAGATGGTTCTTATGTGGCCTCAAAAATACGAGATGAGCTAGGTTTAAACCCATTAACAGTTACATCCAGACCTCCACTTGAATTAGACGTAGGTAAAAAAAATTTAACCAATTTTCTAAAACATAATTTTGATCATATACATGTAACATCAAATTATAGCGCTATGAGAAAAATTAATAAGATGGGTTTTATTATGAAAGGTTCACCGTATTATGGATGGTTAACCTCAATATTTATAACAGTTATTAGAGTTGCTCTAAACCATAATATAAACCTCGTATTTTATGGTGAAGATGGAGAAATAGAATATGGTGGTTCAACACAAAATAAAAATGTGCCAATCTTTGATCTAAAATATATGGTTAATAATTATTTTGAGGGAGATTATAAAAAGATTATAAAAGACAGCAAATTAACAAAAGAAGAACTTTACTGGTTCACTTTTTCTCAGGATGAGTTTAAAAAAAAGAATATAGCACTAACACATTGGAGTTATTTTGAGCCTTGGGACTCTTATAGAAACTACCTTTATGCTAAATCAAAACTAGGACTTGATGAACATAAGATTAATAGTGCTGGTACGTTCACTAATTTTGCACAAAATGATCAATCCTTATTTTCTTTACACACATATTTAATGTATTTAAAATTTGGATTTGGAAGAGCCACACAAGATGCAGGAATTGAAATTAGACGAGGTGCAATGACAAGGGAGCAAGGTTTAAATTTAGTTAGACTTTATGATAATCATTTTCCTGAGGAATTTCTAAGTGAGTATTTAGATTATTATCAAATGAATAAAAAAGAATTCTTAAAAGTAATAGATCATTGGGCGAATAAAGATTTATTCAAAAAGGTAAAGGGAAAATGGTTACCTAAGTTCAAAGTTAAATAACTATGAAAAAAGTAGCAATTATTGACTATGGGATGGGAAATTTAAGATCTATTGAAAAGTGTTTAAATTATTTAGGTATAGAGAATAAAATTATTGATGATCCTAAAAATTTAAAAAATTTTACTCATATAATTTTACCAGGTGTTGGTTCATTTAAAAAAGCAATAAGTAATTTAAAAAAAAATAACATGTATGAAGCAATAATAAAAATTTCCAGGAAAAAAAAAAAAAAGATTTTAGGGATATGTTTAGGGATGCAGTTATTATTCAAAAGTAGTACTGAAGACGGAATTACAAAAGGTCTTGGAATAATTGAAGGCAAAGTTGATAAATTTTTAATAAATAAAAAATTATTTATAAAAATACCACATGTAGGATTCAATGAAGTTTATTTTGAAAAAAATAATATTTTTTTTGAGGGCATAAAAAATAAATCAGACTTTTATTTTGATCATAGTTATAAAGTATCTTTATTTAGCAATGAAATAAATCCAGTGTTAACTGAATATGGGGAAAATTTTTTATCTGCATTTAATTCAAAAAATATTTTTGGTGCTCAATTTCATCCAGAAAAAAGTCAATCCAACGGACTTTTAATAATACAAAATTTTATAAAAAATTAATGTTAAAAAAAAGAATTATTTTTTCACTTTTATATTGTGATGGATATTTTGTTCAAAGTAGGAATTTTAATATACAAAAAGTTGGAGATGTAAAATGGTTAGAAAAAAATTATGATTTTAAAAATATAAGTTATTATATAGATGAGTTGATTGTTTTAGATATTTCTCCAAAAAAAAATTTAGATATTTTTCTTAAAAATTTAAATATAATTTTAAAATTTTGTTTTATACCTATTTCCGTAGGTGGTGGAATTGATTCTTTTAGCAAAGCAAAAAAAATTTTAAGAAACGGAGCTGATAAAATTGTTATAAATTCAAACTTGAACTCAAAATTACTTAATGAAATATCGACAACATATGGTCAACAGTCCATAATAGCCTCTATAGATTTCAAAAAAAAAATAGACGAGAACAGAATATTCATTAATAATTCCACTAAAGAATTAAAAATAAATATGAATAAATTTTTAAAAAAAATAAATAATTTTCCAGTTGGTGAAATAATGCTTAATTCTATTGATAGAGATGGAACTGGAAACGGACTTGATTTTTCAATTTTAGAATTCCTCCCAAAAAAAATCAATAAATCAGTTATAATTTCAGGTGGTTGTGGTAATGCTAAGCATATATTTGAAGGAATAAATAAAAAAAATATTGATGCTGTAAGCACAGCTAATCTTTTAAATTTTGTAGGTGATGGCCTTAAATTAGCAAGAGATGAAATTTTAGAGCAAAAAGTTAATCTTCCAGTTTGGGATGTAAAAATTATTAATAAACTTAGAAATAAATTTAAATGAAAATTGAAAATTATTCAGATTATTTTGTTTCAGAAGATCAAAAAATTAGATTAGGAATTATAAAACTTGGTAAACTTGAAAATAAATTCTGCCTAGTGTTAAATAAAAAAAAGGAGTACGTAGGAACAATTACTGATGGAGATATTAGACGAGGCTTGTTAGCAAACTATTCTCTTGATGATAAAATACATAAATTTTGTAATAAAAGATCTTATTTTGTTAAAAAAAAACCAAGTTTAAAAATTTTAAATGTTCTCCAATTTAAAAAAAATATAATTTTTTTACCTCATTTAGATATGAATAATAAAGTTATAGCTCTTTATAATTTATCAAGTGAAAGAATAGTTAGTGAAGTAGAAAATGAAATGCTAATCATGGCTGGTGGGAAAGGTAAAAGACTTAGACCTTTTACAAAAAAATTACCCAAACCTCT
>Ga0115001_10004309_pt1 | contig 10486 bp, 9 predicted proteins | sample ArcticOcean_MG_C_12_FD_89869 | JGI IMG/M metagenome (GOLD analysis project Ga0115001, IMG submission 89869) | Marine microbial communities from western Arctic Ocean - ArcticOcean_MG_CB8_130 | ecosystem: Environmental > Aquatic > Marine > Oceanic | place: Arctic Ocean: Canada Basin | collected... | reverse complement strand
CTAAGGAGGAGTCCCGCCGCCTCGAAAGCCTGGCGATTGAGTATCGCGTGCTTTCACGCAAGGTCGAGGCGCAGCGTGTCATCTTCGAACGCATCTCCTTGCGCTTCAACGAGACCAGTGTCTCGCAGCAGATCAATTCGACTACGATTCGCATTATTGACCTTGCCGCGCTACCAAGCAAGCCGCTCTGGCCAGATGTTAAAAAGATCGGCCTCGCTTCGATACTATTGTTTGGCTTCATCTTTTTCGGTCTGCCCTTCGGCATTGAACTGCTCGACAACCGCCTTCGCAGCTTCGATGACATTGAGCGCTACGTCGGTAAACAGATCCTCGGCGATATTCCGCTAAAAAAGAATATTAGTGACGAGGCGATGGCGCAGCTCAGCGCGTCTAGCGACGTCACCGAACGCGAATCACTCGCGGCGATTTATGGGGCCTTACGTACGAGCCTAGATACCTTCAGTAAGCCACTCAGTTTTGTTGTGACTAGTTCCGTGCCATTCGAGGGCAAATCCATCGTAACGACCAATCTGGCCGCGATTCTCGCCGAGCGTGGCTACAAGACCTTGGTGGTCGACTGCGACCTGCGCCGCCCCAGTCAGCACCGCTACCACAGCCTTGATAACCGCCTCGGCCTGATGGAATGGCTACGCAGTGATAGCGCCATTGCCGAGGACTTGATGGCAGATAGCCAGCTCGGTATTCGTGCGCTCGGTGAGTCGGGCAAGCATTTCCTACTCTCTTCTGGTGGTTCGACCACTCATACCGGTAGCATTCTCGAAAATCCGCGCATGGATCAGCTGGTCTCTCGCCTTAAGCAGGAGTTTGACATCCTGATTTTCGATACCCCGCCGGTCGGCGTCTTCCACGATGCCGCCCTAGTCGGAGATTATGCCGACCACTGTGTGTTCGTCGCCCGCCAGAATGAAGCCACCCGCCAGAAGACCCGCCATTCGGTCAATTTAATGGACCGCTCCCGCGCCAGGGTCCTCGGCGTGATTTTCAATGGCGTGACTAATCTGCGCGCTGCGGCTGGTTCTGGAAGCTATGGAGGTAGCTATAGCGAGCGTTATCAGTATGGCTATTGTAAGGATGCGGAGAACTATCAGAAAGGATACGCCAAATAATAGCCGTATCGCACTAAAACCAACTAGCGGCTGTGCGATCAACAGCAGCCGCGTGCCATGCTCAAGCTCTATAGCCAACGTGAACTTTCTTTAAGTCTAAAATCACCCTCTAAACAGCCCACTTTAAGTCTTTATATTTTGAGTTTACCTCCTTTTCCCTGCCTGCGTGCCATGCTCAAGCAGCACTTCGACATCATCATTTTCGACACCCCTCCTGTCGGCCTGTTTCACGACGCCACACTCGTCGCCAACTATGCCGGCCACACGATTTTCGTCACACGTCAACATGCCACCAGTCGCCAAAAAGTCCGCCACTCGGTCGGTCTGATGGATCGCAGCGAAGCCCCCATCCTTGGCGTCGTCTTCAATGGCTTGAAAAACATCGGGGCTGCATCTAGCTGCGGCGCCTATGGCAGTGAATACAGCTACAGCAAGGACGCGGATAAGTATAAGAAGCATTATGAGGCTAAGTGAACCAATCGCCCTACTTAGCATAAAAAATGATGATAAAAACGAAAAATTTCGCCCCATTCTTGGTCTTTTCGGTATATTTCATAAGCGTATACATAGGTTTCGCGCTCAATTATAATTCTCCAAGAATATGGGCCAATGATTCTCAGAATTTATTCTTACTTTACAAAAACCAGATCCTCTTCACTCAAGTAATATTCTACATGACCGTTTTTGGCAGCTATTTAATTCATCAGCTCGTCACCAAGCAAAAACCTACAGTAGCCCATGATCAAAATTGCGAAAATAAGCTCAACGTATACGCAATAATTACAGGAGGACTTGGCAGCGCGTTACTCATGATTTGGTGCCTAAGAAACGGAATATCCATTGGAGATTACTCACGGTTTTGGGAAATACGACGACAGGTTGGCGTCGTCGAAATCAGCCTTGCAAACAGTCTATTTTGGGTGTGCTGCGCAAGCATGATGCTTATACGAAAACACTCACGCTACCACACTTTGATTATTCTACTGTTTCTCACGCTACCACTTGCCCTAGGCCTTCGTAATTTTGTTTTAATCCCAATTTTCCTGTTATCGATACAACGCTTTTTCAATGCCCAACGAAAAAGCCAGATAACCATAGCTGGCGTCATGGTTTTGTTAATTGTCACATCCTTAGCGATAGGAACTTTTAGAAACACGAAAGACACAAAAGATACGAGTAACTATCTAGATGAAATCTGCCGTGAATTGAACTCAAGTAATATAGCGATGGCGAGGTCTATCCACCTGGAAAATCACTACGGGATAGAAAGTGATGCAGCAAAACATTACTTTAATGGGCTCTTGGTTTCAATCCCTAAAGGGTCGAGTTTCTTTTCAATAGAATCAGAGTTCACTCCATTCAACACACTACTCATCAAGTATTTCAATAAATGGAAATACAAATATGGGCAAACCGAAGGAGGCAGTATTGTCGCCGAAAGCCTTTATTATTTAGGTTATCCGGGCCTGATTTTAGTAGCAATGAGCTTCGGAGTGATGCTATCATGGTGCAGCAATACCTCTGGCTCAACCGCCGAGATATCAATAATTAAATACATGTTAATTTTCTTGTTAACATGGGGCATGAGAAATTCGTTAATAGACATCCTTAAGCCCTTAATTTTAGCGACCTCATTTCTGCTGATACTGAACGGTTCCTATTGGTTAATAGGACAAATGGCATGTCGATTAACGCCATCTAAAAATGAATTTACTAATTAAAATAATAAAAAGACCAATAGTCAGAAAACTAAGCTATGTAAAAAAACATACAAGACGTATGACATTAACTTTCCTATGATATGCTTATTCCTAGAGAGAATATTTGAAAAAAGAAAGGGGCTCATCTTAACCTTTCTCAACCTTTCGGCGGTATCCAGCAGTTTTGGCTTATTATTTATCACAGCTATAGTCTCTGATAAAGAGAATTTGGTTAAAATCAGCGCATTTTTAGCGATAACTGCCCCCCTGTTAGCTGTTACTTCCCTTAAGTTAAGGGACTATCTTCTAACAGAAAAAGTCCCGCAAGAGTTACAAAACTCTATACTTTCAATTTCTATCCTCACAACCCCCATCTCTTTCTTTGCAGTCTTATTATTCATACAGCACAGTTTGGAAGTAAAAACATCGCTCATTTTAGCACTCGGTGGTTGGCGAATTACCGAAAACTTAAGGGACCTTACAGGTATATACTTCTTCATAAAAGACAAATTCGCAAAAGCAATACTTTGCACCTTTGCGTCTCACATTTCATTAGGCGCTTACATAATAAGCCTGTTTTTCGGATCTACAATGGAGTTTGCATTTATACTGGCCCTATGCATTTCACTGCTGATTACCCTTACATTTTTAACGCCAGAAATACCCAATATTTTCATAAACTTTGGCCCTAAAAAAATATTAGGAGACCTAAAAATCCTTTTAAAATTCTCCTTTATTCTTTGCTTCGTCAACTCGATCTATCTATGGATATTTAACTCCCCGAGGATTTACGCGATGAAATTCACTGACTCTTCTGACGCAGCTCCAATCACGTTCGCCTACCTCTTCTTAATCCCCATCTCAATAGTTGTTAGCTCAGTGGTATTAGGTAAATTACACTCCGACAAAAGAGACAACCTAAACCATTTATCGAAGTACACCTTAACCCTTACGGCGACGATACTCTCACTCCACTACCTGACGAGTCACTTACACTCATCTCAGCACACAGCATTTACTAGCCTACTCTGGATCACGGCCTATTCACCTTTTATCCTAATTTCGATAATAGGGACTCAACTAGTTTTTAAGAAATACATCCGTGAGCAAGTCGTCATTCTGAGCTTCGCCGCCCTACTTGTATATCTAACCCACCAAAACTTAGATCTAAGCTCCAAGAGCTTAGCCTCGGCACATTTAATTATAAATCTATTCATACTAATTACTTACAATTTCGCATACAATAACCGATCCAAAAAATGCAAACAGTAATACACTACTTCTCTCAAACGGGAACCGGTGGCATTGAAAGTTGGCTCCTTCGATACCTGACGCTCGAGACAGTAAATCAAAAAATCAAAATCCCAACTCTGCTAATAAGGAAAACGGGAAACCTACATGACGATTTTTTAAAACTTAAAATCCCCATAACAGTAATAGGCAGATTCAGAAATGTGATCAGCGGAATTCCCGTAATCATCAAAACAGCAAAGCAACAGAGTAACAAAAAGAATAAACTCCTACACATTCACGAATATGGTCTTTACGGTCTTTTACTGGCACTACTAGTGAAGTATTTATATGGCTTCAAAATTGTTACACACATACACAACACACCCGACCAGAATAAAGCCGTCTACATCAGCGAAATGATCGCAGTAAACATCCTAAGGGTGATCAGCAGCAATTTCATCTTCTGTGGAGTGCTTACGAAGCAGAAATGGGAAAAGATCACACTTGGAAGAATGAATTCCATTACTGTTCGTTATGGCCTTCCTGAAAGATCAAGAGGTAACTGGAAACGCAACTCACACCCCAATTTTGAATCAAAAAAGAAAAAAGTTTTTATTTTAGCCAGATACTCAAAACAGAAAAATCCGGATTTTGTATTAGATATTGCGAGAGCACTCGCAGATTCTGACATTTCTATTGAGTGGTTTGGAAGAGGCGAAGAAGAACAATACCTAAAAAAACAAATCGAAGAGAGATGCCTGACTGAAAAGCTGAAATTGATGGGACCAATCAACAACCCTTGGGACAACCTGAGGCTTGAAGAATATGGTTGCATGCTACTTCCGTCAAAATTCGAGGGTTTCCCAGTCGTTATAACAGAGGCCATATGTAACGGTATAGATACCATAATTTCTAGTGAAATCACCAACGAGTTCTCAAGTATAGAAACAGTTTCCTATCTGGGTATAAAAAATGAAGACATTCAGTCTTGGAAAAAAAGTATTATGAACAAATGCTCCAAGGTAAAATCAACCAAATTAGATTGGGATAAAATCAAAGATCTAAGAATCAATATCGAGGATAACTCAAATGACATTAACTGCCTATACTCAACAATGTATAAGTAGCAATGAAGGACCACTCCATCCTCAATTCTAACACATAGCAATGAAGTCGACATCGCATCTCTCATTCGTCCAGGCAATCGACTCACTAAGGGGGGGAGGGCTTGGGCTTTCTGCCCAAAATACTTCTTCTGAGCTATCGAAAGCCCATCCAGGTAGTATGCTCCTGACCAGTAGCGGTAAAGATGAGCCGCTTATTGTGGATGAGAACGTGAGAGCATTTTTACGTTACAGCCCGCAGCAGGCGTTCTATTCACCATCAATGTCTGGCATAATAAGGCGCATGGTCCAGACATCCGACATCATACATGGGCATGGCTTTTATACTGCAATTAACGCGGTGGTTGGGCGATATGCTAGGAAATATGAGCGACCGCTGGTCTATCATGCGCATGGCATCCTTGATCCATGGATATTAGAGCGGTCAAAAATAAAGAAGAAGATAGCACACACTCTATTCGAAGACCGCAACTATAAGTATGCAAAATTGTGGAGAGCGCTTACCGATAAGGAGGCAGGCCAAATTAGAGATTTCGGAATTGAGGCACCAATTGTCGTTATACCAAATGGAGCTACAGTCTTGAGTGATGAAGAGATTGAGCTTTACCAAAAGATAGGATTGAAGAATCGGCCTAAAAAGCGGAAACGTCTATTATTCGTGGGTCGGTTGCATCCAAAGAAGGGGCTGCCGATGCTAATAGAAGCTTATCATCTGATCCGTCACGATCTAAGAGACTGGGAACTAAGTATTTATGGCCCAGATGAAGGTAACCATCTCTGTGAACTAAGAGAACAGATGAGCCGCCTGAATTTGGGAAATGACATATCGATTCTAGGCAGTGTTGGAGGTGAGGATAAGCACGCAGCCTTTTGCTCGAGTGATGTTTTCGTTTTGCCTTCGCATTCCGAAGGATTGCCGATGGCGGTAATCGAAGCGGCATCTTATGGCTTACCAGTTATGCAGACTACGGAGTGCAATTTCCCTGCATTAACGGAAGTTGGTGGGGCTTTCGAGTGCTTGCCTAATGTTGATGATATTATGCAATGCTTGCGCAGAGTGACATCGACATCAGAGGAAGAACTGAAACAGCGGGGTCTTGCTGGTCGCCAATTTGTTGCTCAGCGCTATTCATGGACGCAGGTCGCTAAAGATCTACACGACGCAAGTATCCAACATTGCCTATGAATACTTTCTTGTCACGAGTTCGTCTGGATACAGTGGGTCACGACCCGATGGAAATATCTGGAGGTCGTTTGAAACTTTGGGTAATTGCTTGGTATTTGGTTAAGATTGCCTTCATCTCCAGCGCCTTGCCATTGCCCAATCGATTGAAAGCAAGTATTCTCAGGTCATTTGGAGCTTCGGTGGGTAATAGCCTCCTCCTTAAGCCTAAAGTAAACGTGCACTTGCCTTGGAAATTAGCCATCGGTGATTACACGTGGATCGGTGAAGATGTGATGATTATTAATTTTGCGGAGGTTCAGATCGGCTCACACTGCTGCATTTCCCAACGTGCTTTCTTGTGCACCGGTAATCACGACTTTAGAGATCCATCGATGCCCTTCCGTAACGCACCCATCACTATCAAAGATGGTGCATGGGTGGGGGCTCAGAGCTTCGTTGCGCCAGGTGTCACGATTGGAACGGACTGTGTGATCACTGCCGGCTCGGTCGTGCTTGAGGACATGCCGGATAATATGATCTGCTCTGGCAATCCATGTCGCCCGATCAAACCGCGCTGGAAATAAGTTGCTTGAAAATTTTCTTCCACGATTTCGGAGCTTATCCGTTTTTCTTTCCCTGGACGGAACAGCTCGCTCACCGCGGGCACGCTGTGACGCATGCCTATGTCAATATCCTGTCGATTGAACGGAACGTCACGACCGAAGCAATGACTCCGAACCATCAGCGGCTGCCGCTGAAAATGGCCGGCGACTATCATCGGATAAAATACTCCTTTCCCAAACGCTTTCGCATGGAGCGAGCCTATGGGAGGCAGCTACGATCGGTCATAGAGGCGGAGCAACCGGACCTCATCATATCAGCTAATGCACCGACTCATATTCAGGCGCAGCTGCAGTCGGCCGCGCGGGCAGTCGGTGCCAAATTTATCTACTGGGTGCAGGATTTTTATAGCGAAGCTGTGCGTAGCTTGTTGCAGCAGAAGTTCGGCATGCCCGGCTCAGTAATAGGTTCGTTCTTTCGACAATGGGAACGCCGACAACTGCTGCGCGGTGATGGCGTCTTGGTCATCACTGATGCATTTCGTGAACCTTTACTACAATGGGGGATACCTGAAGAGAGGATTGAAACCTTAGAGAACTGGGCGCCGATCGAATCCTTACCGGTGCTCGCTCAGGAAAATTCGTGGTCGCTAGAGCAAGGTTTAGGCGGTAAGTTTTGCTTCCTCTACTCAGGCTCGATGGGGCTCAAGCACAATCCGGACCTGCTATTAAGTCTTGCGGAAAAATATCGGCACGAAACGGATGTGAAAGTCGTGGTGGTCGCCGAGGGAAATGGTGCTGACTATTTGCGCCAGCAAGCAGAGCAGCCTGAGCTGAACGGCACCTTGATCGTCTTGCCAATGCAGCCGGCCGAGCTAGTGCCTGAGGTGCTGGCTACGGCAAGTGTTTTAATTGCCACTCTCGAGCCTGAAGCCAGTCATATTTGTGTGCCATCCAAAGTACTCACTTATTTGTGTGCCGAGCGACCACTCCTATTGTCAATTTCAGGCGAGAATTTGGCGGCTCAAACTGTGAACCGTGAGGGCGCTGGTTTTACTGCAGAACCGAATGACAGCGAGGGATTCTTGTCGCGTGCCGATGAATTGCGCCAAGATCCAGAATGCTGTGAAAGTATGGGACGCAATGCCCGCGTTTATGCAGAACAGGCCTTCCAGATCGAAAAAATTGTCGATCGCTTTGAAGGTTTTTTAGGACGTGTTCTTTAACTGTTTGAATGTGCTTCTAGGTGTTTACTTATCGTAGCAAGTAGCTTCAAGACCGTTACTACCGCAAATGTCCTCGCTGTTGAGATTACACATTCAATTTTCGCGTCTCGATCCCATAACGCGCCGCCACGGATGCGGACAGCAGGAATCCGGTGGCGATCGCAGGGGCCGTGCGCTTCATTTCGATTAATTTAAATTGGGAGCTAAAAGTTAGTTTGCATGGCTTGGCTAAAATCTAGGCCTTGGTAATGACTTTACTTGCACTTATTCTAGTATAGCTTTTCTAGAAAATATTCCCAATGAACTTAAGTGCTAATCCAAATACTACCCCTAATACCCCTCAGATCAGCGTTTCTGGGCTACGGCGTGAGCGCTATCACAAGGGGCGTCAATGGCTGGTGGCTGGATTATTCTTAGGTGATCTCATATGCGTATGGGCCGCGATGATGCTTGGCTTTTACTTGAAGTTTTATACGCCATTGGGAGCGATTGGGATACCAGTGACGGGGGTGATCAAGTGGCCCGTCTACCTGCCGCAGTTTATTCTCGCGGGGCTTTTGTTTGTCGGCTGGCAACTCTACAATGATCGTTACAGCCGTGCTGGTTTATTGGCTTCGCCCCTAGGTGGACTTCGTGAGGCCTTCTTCTGGGGCGCATTATTGGCTTTGGTATCATTGGGGCTAAAGGTTGATCCCGCGATTTCGCGTCTGTTTATTTTGTTTTCGACGCTCACCCTCGCATTTTTACTTCCCCTGTGGCGCTTCGCTTACACGCGGCGCTTCATTGCGCAGAGTAGCTGCCGCGCATGGGTGCAGCGGCAGGTATTAATTGTTGGTTGGAGCGCCCAAGTGCCGGCTCTCTTGCAGCGTGCAGAAGATACTAGCCGTCTCTACCCACTTAAAGTGGTCGGGGTCGTCGGTGACATCGGTGCGACCGAACTAGCAGAAGAGCTTCAGCACTGGCCCTTGGTGAATGACCTTGAAGCTGAGCTAATTGATCTCTTACATGCTGAGCACTATGATGAGGTGATCCTAGCGGAGGGCAGTGTCGATGATGAAGCGGCAATTAAAGTGCAGGAAATCTGCGGCCGTGAGCTGATTGATTTTGCTCTGCTACCCGCTACAATCTCCTCGTTAGCACGCTGCCTGTCCCTTGAGTCTGTTCAAGGTGTGCCTTTGCTGACTCAAAGTAAGCGGCCTCTGGATCGTATTGAATTTGCAATCATCAAAAGAATAGTTGATGTGATTGGTGCGTTGGTAGGCTTACTCCTTTTTGGTCCCGTGATTGCGCTGTTTGCCTTGATTGTGTATCGCGAGTCGCCTGGTGCGGTGTTTTATCGCCAGACGCGCACCGGTCGGGGAGGTGAACCCTTTCAAATTATTAAGATTCGATCTATGCGTCTCGATGCAGAGGTGGGCACTGGTGCCCAGTGGTGCGCTGAGGAAGATCCGCGCCGACTCAAGATTGGTGCCCTGATGCGGCGCCTCAATATCGATGAATTGCCGCAATTCTGGAATGTGCTCATGGGCGATATGAGCCTGGTCGGCCCGCGCCCGGAGCGTCCGGAATTAATTCAGGCCTTTAAGTCTGAAATCGCTTATTACAATATCCGCCACACCGTGAAGCCTGGGATCACCGGATGGGCTCAAGTCTGTGGCTGGCGGGGTGATACCTGCCTGCAGTCGCGTATTGCTTGCGATTTGGAATACATCGAATCCGCGAGTTTATGGTTTGATATACGGATCTTATTAATGACATTAAGAGCCTTCAAGAATGCTTATTAACTCTAGTAACATTTAATTTATAATAACAACAATACGAAATCTCTTTCTATCACTTCTCATGTATGCAGGCACTAGTGCTTTCGCAGATTCAGCTGCTGCAAGCGTAGGAGAAGTAGTCATTGCTTTTTTTAATTTGAAACAAGAGTTGTTGATTATTACGCCTGTTGCTGTCTAAGACGCTAAAGCCATAGCTCTCGCTGCGGGTGTTCCTCTCAAGACGGTAGAAGCCGCAGTTGCTTCAAGGATTGCATCTGCTACACCTAATATTGCACAGTCTCAACCTGCGCACACTAGGTTTTAATTAAAATCCAATTAATAACATCAAATTGACGAATTTTGTAACACCCACATTAAACTTTAGTTTAAAGCAATGAAGCTTCGTCACTCCTTATTTATCTTTACGCTTCTCTTTCTAATCAAAGTATCGATAGCGGAGGCTAGTTCCCGGCAAGACGAAGCGGCCGATGGCAGCGGATTCGAACGTCAAATAGAGCGCTTTGCTCCGGAACTGATCGGTTCGATGGAGCAGCTATATCACGATAAAATTGGGATGTTTATCCATTGGGG
>Ga0115001_10004307_pt1 | contig 10489 bp, 10 predicted proteins | sample ArcticOcean_MG_C_12_FD_89869 | JGI IMG/M metagenome (GOLD analysis project Ga0115001, IMG submission 89869) | Marine microbial communities from western Arctic Ocean - ArcticOcean_MG_CB8_130 | ecosystem: Environmental > Aquatic > Marine > Oceanic | place: Arctic Ocean: Canada Basin | collected... | reverse complement strand
GCGCTTTGCGTCGCGCTTTGCTTTGCTTCGCTCGCGAACCAGTCCAGCAGATCGCTCAACGCTTCGGCTTGATCCGCCGCCGCCCTTGACTGCACGGAGTTTTCAAGCAACCCGTGCAGCGCGTGTAGCCCCCAAACTGACACGACGCTCGGCGCACGGCGCAGAAGCGTTATTAACACGGGAAGCGCTCCCGGGTTTCTTAGCGCGATTTTCTCGGATGTCAGAAAAGTTGAAAGGGCGTCCAGATTTTGGAAAACCTCCGCGTCGTACCCTAAATCGGCGTCCACGGCAAGCTCCAAAACCCGCGCCACCAGGCTTAGCGAAACCTCCCGGTCCGTACCCCAGGCCGTTAAAAGCGCGTTGGACAGCGTTCCATATCCGACCTGCACCCCGAACGCGTCCCTCGCGAGTTCCGACCTTGACAGTAAACTGCGCAGCGTGCGGAGCGAAACCAAAACCACGGATTCGTTTAATGAACCGATGCCGTACTCCCCTGCGGAGTGGAAAAGAAAGTGTCAGCCCCGTATTGGGCGATGTATGGACAAACAGTCAGAGTAATCGGTCTGAACAGTCACCAACTTATGCGCAAACAGTCAGGTCAGTCCTTGGATTGGGAGTTGGGAAAAACCCGCACCGTTCATCGCGCTCGTCACCAACACGTACGCCAGTTGGGTGTTCTGCGTAGCCCCTAGCGCTAGTGCGGTGCGCAACGCGTTACCGGAAGGACCATTCAAGGCGGTGCGTAACCCGCGCAGGATGTCGAACAGCGGGGCGAAGTATTGTGTTTGCGTACCCGCCGCCAGCGCCTGTGCTTCGGGAAGTAGTTGCAGGTACCGCCGAACCAAGCCGTCCCACGCGTCGCGGCGGGTACTGTTAGTGCCGCTGTTCACACCGCCGGTACTGCCATTCGCACCGCCGCCGGAAACGCAGTGACCACCGACAATCGCCACCAGGCTCCTCAACGCCAGCGCGCGCGTGTGCGGTACCCATAACAGCTCGAAAAGCAAATCGTGAAGCGTCGGCGCCAAAAGCGCGGACTCGCCCAGCGAAGCGCCGCCGGTCTCAAGCACTGCGCACAGCAGCGAAAGCACCGCGGTTTGCGCAGCGAGCTTAGAGGAGTCACCGAGATCGGGAAGCACAGTGGTGTTTGTCGCGGCCGCACCAGCGGCTGGGTGCGATCCCCATTGCCGCACCTGCGCCCGAGCTGCCGCGCCCAACCGCGCAGGGCCGTCCAGTCGCAGCAGAACCACGAACGTGGGCCGGGGGGCTATTTCGCACAGCCGGCCGAGCGCCGGCGCCAGAAGCGCCGCGGCGTTCGGTTGCGTCGCTCGTGCCGTGAGCGTCTCAAGAAGCGCCAACACCTCCGGGGCGTTCCCTGACTCGTCGCGCCCTGTCACAGACGCGTTAGACGGATCTGTGATGTGCCCACACACCTCGCCTGCGATGCGCGCGGCCTTGAGCCACAACCCGGCGGCACGGTGCGAAACCCCGAAAAGTACAGAGTACGGCGACGACGTTGATGACATCGTTGATGACATCGCGTCACCAGTGCCTTCGTCCTTGACGTCACTTCCGCTTTCGCAGTCGACGTCCCCGAAACCTCCGTCGTCGTCCAACACCGCGTGCCACGCGTCTGCGTTGCGAAGCGCATGAACGGTGGCTTTCGGGCGCGCATGTAACAAGTTACCGAGGAAGTACCAAACGTGCGCGCGCAACAGCCGGTCCGCGGCTTCCCTGATTTCGTCGGGGTCCAGTTCGCGGCGGTCACCGAAGGCCGCAGGGAAGGTTTTATTTGTTTCCGTGTTTCCCCCGAACGGATTCCCGGAGGATACGTGGTTACCACCGTTCGACCCCCCACCAAACGCCTTACCAAACGCGTCCTCGGCATGGTAAGTATCTCCGAACGGGTTCCCCACAGCCACCATGAACCCGCCCACGCCCCCGCTCCCGGGTTCAATCGGGGTTTCCGCGGTTTGTTTTTCCGTTTCCGTTTCAGTTTCGATTTCGATTTGCGGAACGGAAACCGTCGCGGAGGTCTCGTCACCAGAAGTACTTACTCGCGGAACCGCTCCAGCCGCCCTGGTGGTTCGCGTGAAGCAGCTCGCTTTGTCCACCGAATTCAGCGCCGCAGCGATAATGACGGGCAACAAGCCTTCCCCGACCACTCGGTCTAGGTTTCGGTCGGTTTCCGCGGCGCCGACGGTGGTGACGTAACCCTCGGTTTCGTTTGCTGAAACGGAAGAGGAGATATTATCGATATTCTCGTCCCCCGCGACGACCAAAAACAGTTCCCGGAACAGCTCAGCGACGACCGACCCGGGAGGCATTGTTTCGGAGTCACGCAACGCACGGTCCACGACGTCATCAAGGTCATCGGTCAACGACTTGTCAGTAGCACCGCCGCCACTGTCACTATCACGTCCCAAAGTCACCGCCCTCAGCTTCCCAACGAGCGTCGCGTCGTCGTCGGTAGCGTCCACTATCGGTTTATTTTCTCCCTGCAACCGCAAAACACTCGCCACCGCCTCCACCGAACAAGCTTTCATCAGCGCCACCAGCGCCGCCCCGAACCCACCAGCCGCGACCGCGTCCCTCGCGTTTTGGCCGTTCCTTCGCGTAGCGCACCGCAGCGCTTGTAAAGCCATGGTGCGCACGCGTGTTGAATCTGTTGACGTGCTTGTGTTTTCGCAAATCGTGTTATTAGCTGTCGTCCCGGACATGCTCTCCACCAAAACCTCAAGCCCGCCTGACCCTCGTAGCGAGTTTTGCGCCGCCTGCGAGAACTGTAACAACGCGCAAAGCGCTTTTAGCGCATTCAGTTCGAGGGTAAGTGAACTTCGCGAACACTTGTTGCGAAGTTCGTTGGTACTTGCACTGAAAGGACCCGCGAAGTGCAAACGCAAAGTGCGCTGCACGCGCGCCACGGAACCCAAAGCGCCGAGCCCACCGGACTCCAGCAACGGCCTCACCGCGGGCGACGCGCCGACTGCTTGCGCGACGGATTGCACTTTTACGTTCCGCTGCTTTGAGGCTTGTTCGGCTGATTTTTGTTCAGCAGTATCGTCCACCACCTCCAGATAGTTGAGCAGCGTTTCCATGAGCACATGGGCGATTCGCTGCAGTGCTTGTACGCGTGTCACGGCTTCGTGTACTGTCTCTTTGTTCGAAAACGATGCCGCGGCACTCGTTCCGCCCGCCCCCGCGGCGAGAACGTTCGTGTGCCGCGTCGCGAGCGTCAAGGTGAGCACGACTTCATCCAGAATCCCTTGTCGAAAAAGCACCGCTCGGTTGTGCTCTGATCGGGATGCAATTGCGACGGCGTTGAAGAGCTGGAAAACGCCTTCGCCTTTGGTGAAAGAATCGCCGCCCCCCCCGCCTTGCAGGAAAGCGCTCCCCTCGCCCACCGCCAGTTGCGTTTCTAATGCTCGCCGCGCGCGCGGCGCCGCGCTTGCCAACTCTTTCAGGACGCTCGTCGGGTGCCCGGTGGAGCACCCGGTGAGGGTGCTTTGACTTTGTTGATGTTGATGCATTTGAATGGGTTCCCTTTGATACTCCGGCAGATACCCCCGACTCTCTCGGGAAGGTCTCCAGGTTTCGTACGCCTCGGCGAACCCGTGCAGGAACGAGGCGAACGCATCGGTTCGCGCGTTTGTGTTTTCGGGGGCGCCCGTGAACACGGCGTATAGAAACGAAACGTGCGCCTCGCGTGGGTCCCGGTTGTCAAATTTGGTTTCGGGAAGGGTTGTTGGGTCGGGGAGGACGCGCACAACTGCTGCTTGTGTGGGGTACACCGCGGTGCCGACGGGCACACGCCCTGCCTGCGCGGACGACGACGCGCCACCCGAACGCGACGTCGCGTTGTTTTCACCGCCCGAGCCAACCATCGCAGTCGCCTCCCTCGCCTTCTCAACCGCCGCGCTCACCTGCGCCAGGCCTTTCTTAAGGAAATCCATCGCCGCCGCGACGTCGATGGGACCACCCGCACTCGAAACCCGGAGACCCGCGAACCGACGCGCGCCACCTGCGCGTCCTCAGATGCCGATGACTGCCGATGCCGAGCGCAATGTCAACTTTTTGACTCTCTCCGCCGAAGAGGCGAAATCGCGATTTTGCGAAAAAGGCAAGCAACGACGGACGTTCCAAGACGGTAGAAGAGGCGACGTCTCCGTCTCTTCGCGTGCAAAGCGCGCTTCGCGGCGCACGCAGCACACAGAGCGTAAATAGAACAAGGCGCAAGGCGCGCGAGAAGCTCGAGACGAGGCTGTTGCGGGAAAGATATGGCCGGGATAAAGCGGTGCTCGCACGGGAAGGAGAAAAGGAAGTGCAAAACGTGCAACCCTTGCCCTCACGGCAGGCTGAAAGGCAGCTGCGCGGAGTGCAACCCGTGCCTCCACGGCAAGCTGAAACAGAGCTGCGCGGAGTGCCACCCCTGCCCGCACGGCAAGCGGAAAGACAGCTGCGCGGTGTGCACCCCCTGCCCGCACGGCAGGCTGAAAGGCCACTGCGCGGACTGTACCCCCTGTCCCCACGGCAAGCTGAAACGCTACTGCTCGGCGTGCACCCCCTGCCCCCACGGGAAGATGAAAGGCGACTGCGCGGAGTGCATCCCCTGCCCCCACGGCAGGCTGAAACGCAAGTGCGCGAAGTGCAGCCCCTGCCCCCACGGCAAGCTGAAACACTACTGCGCGGCGTGCACCCCCTGCCCCCACGGCAAGGTGAAATACACGTGCGCGGCGTGTGAGTCAGCACGCACTGCGCGGTCGGTTTCACCGGAAGTAAAGCAGGAGCCTGAGATCAAGCAGGAGCCCGAGATCAAGCAAGAGCCGTTTACGATTCGAGGGTACTTCGGGTTGGACGAAGGGGACCCGTAGTAGTGAGGACGCGTGAGGAGTATAAAACAAATGAATAGAGGACGACGACTGAAAAGAGGACCACGAAAGAACAGAGCACCAAACAAACACAAAACCTTTGGACTATTCACAAAAAGAAATTCACAACCGCTGCGCAACTGCGCGCGCAGCATACCACACATACTCTCCATCCAGTCTTGTCGTGTCCTCTCGCGACTGACAAAAAACTTACGCCCCCTCCGCGCTCTTCAGAAACGGGTCGATGGGTTTCCCCAGCGCGTACACGATGAACCCGATTTCTTTCAAGTGTTCGTGGTCCAGGATGTTCCGCCCGTCGAACACGAACGCGGGTTTTTGCATCACGCCGTAGATTTCTTTCCAGTCGTAGGTTTTGAACTCGTCCCACTCCGTCATGATGGTCACGGCGTGCGCGCCGTCCAGTGCTTCGGCCGCGGTTTTGTATACCGTGATGTTCTCCATCATGCCCTCCATGTCCATGGCGATTTGTGTTTCCTTGACCTGCGGGTCGTAAATCGCGAGTTTGGCGCCGTCTTCCAGAAGGCCTTTGCCCACGTCAATCGCGGGGGTCTCACGCGTGTCGCCCGTATCTTTTTTGAACGCGAAACCAAGCATGGCGATTTTCTTGTTCCGAATCGTGTTGAACATAGCGCTCACCACGCGTTTCACGAACCGGCTTTTCTGGTAATCGTTCATGCCAACCACGGAGTACCAGTAATCCGCCACTTCCTGTAACCCGTGGCACTCGCAGATGTACGCAAGGTTCAGAATGTCTTTTTGGAAACAGCTCCCGCCGAACCCCACTGAGGCGTTTAAAAACTTGGGCCCGATTCGCGAATCCGTGCCGAGCGCGTGCGCGACTTGGCTGACGTCGGCGCTGCGATTGTGAAGGAAAGTGTCAGTGTTTCGGGCCGCGTGCGTTACGTAATTACGGGCGGACAATCGGCAATGACTTGTGTGGCGGATTTGGGAAAGCCCCTACGGCCGTACCTCGTGGCTTCGCAAAGCGCGGACATGGCGTTGATTGAGGAGATCCTTTGCGCCAAAAACGCGTTCGCGGCGAGCTTGGAGAGCTCCGCGGACCACAAGTTTGCTCGGAGGATTCGCTCCTCGGGGACCCAGTTGGCGTACACCTCGACAAGCGCGTCCACGGCGTCTCTTCCGGCTTGGCCTTCGATTTTGCCCCCGATCAAGACGCGATCCGGCATCGCCAAATCGACCATCGCCGTGCCTTCCGCCAGGAACTCGGGATTGGACAAGATGTCGAACTGCACGTTTTCGTCGGAACAGTTGCGTTTCAAAACCTTCTCAATCGCCTCCGCGGTGCGCACCGGGACGGTTGACTTCTCGACGATGATCTTGTTGGTTTTGGAAACTGCCGCGATCGTGCGCGCGGCACTTTCCCAGTACGTCAAATCCGCGGCTTTGCCTTTGCCCAATCCGGTTTTTTTCGTGGGCGTGTTGACGGAGACGAAGATCATCTCGGACTCCGCGATCGCGGCTTCCACGTCCGTGCTGAAAAACAGGTTCACGCCACGGCACGCCTTGATTGTTACGCAAAACGTGTCAGTCTTTCGTAACGTGTATTACGTAAACAGGGAAGGGTAATCGGGCCTCCACAGTGTGTGGCGGATTCGGAAAACGCCTACGGCCGTACCTTGACGACTTCGTCCAACCCGGGTTCGTAAATCGGCAGCTCGTCGCTGTTCCAGGCGTCGATGCGGGGTTGGGAAATATCCACAACCGTGATTTTGATGTGCGGGCACTTCTGCGCGATCATGGCCATGGTGGGGCCGCCCACGTACCCGGCGCCGATGCAGCAAACTGTTGTCGTGAGGGGAGATACAGGGGGTGTGGGTTAGTTTTTATGCGTCTCTTGAAGGGGGGCTGCGTTGGTGAAAAGCATCGAAAGAAAAGACAGATACTCGAAAAGTCGTTTTTTTCGCAAAACAAGCCGCGGGTGTTCGAGCCTCGGTGTGAGGAACGACTCGATGCGAACCACATGGGTTTGGAGAGACGTACTTGAAGTGACCTTGATTTTGCCCATCTTGCGTGAGATGTGGTCTGTTGATGGACGTCGTGGTACGGGTTCGAGGCGGGGCGGGGGATGGGGGTTTGAAGGTCAGCGTCGTGGTGGTCGGTCGGGGTGCGCGTGCTCGCCGCATTCGATGCGAATGTTCCACCTGGCGCTTCGCAGGTGGTACATCCCTCGCGAGCGATCGGAGAACCACACGGCGGTTGATACCACCGTCGCCGATGTCCCCACCCGCCGGTGGCGCGCTAGGGTCGATGCGTTGCTTTCCCGAAAGGCACGCGCGGCTCGGTGGGCGGGAAAAAGCCGTACCTGACCTGCGGCGTCGCGCCTGATCTGTGTCGCCTGCAAGCCTCGGCGACGGTGTTTCAACGGGCGCTGGCTTTGAAAGGCGGGAAAAAAATTGCTTTGTGGACGGACAGAAGCCGAGAGCGTCGGGATCGACATTTGGAAAGGGAATCGAGCAAACAGTCTTTAAAAAGTGTGGAAAAGGAAACGATGCGATATGAGATGGTTTTTGACTCTTTTTGATGTCTGATAGTAGACTAGTATGATGTGGGCCGACTTTCGCGCTACAGTGATACCATCTTCCCTCTCTTAAAAGTTACTCGCGGTATCCCAAAGCGTCCCCCTTCCAATTGTCGCGACTAGCGTAATAACCCCCGGCACGCCCACAAAAATAGCGATTCCCACCGTGAGTTCGTTCCAAAACCCGGTGCCCACGTACTCGTCGCCTTCCCAGTTTTCGGAATATAAATCCTCTCGCTCGCGCTTTTCTTGCGGAGGCGGTCGGTCAAAGCCCAGCTGTTGAGGAGTTACTTTTGCTGTTCCTGCTTTTGGCTGTGCTTGTTGCGCCTGCGCCTGTACCTCAGTCGGTGTCGGCCTGACCTTGTCCACCATTTCCTTGGTAACCGAAACCTCGCTCTCAAAAATCAACGTCACTTCGTACGCGCGCGTGCTTCTAATCGCATCCTGTTTTTGTAAACGAAAAGTGTCAGTCGGTCGTGACGTGTATATCCGGGATTGGTATGAGGGATTGGAAAGGGTATAGTGTACTCCATAGTATTACGTAAACAGTTGTGGTAACAGTCCTCCGGGAATGCGCCCTTCTGGTCGTAATAGTCCCTTCGCAGGACGAGTGTGGGCAATCGCGAAGGCGGGACGCGTTGTTTGGGAAAGACGTACCAGCACGAACGCCAGCCGTTCGGTGCCATCCAGAAACCACAGCTCGCCTTTGTTAATCGGGTCCGACAGCGCCACTAATCGCTGGCCTGGCACCACCCCCGCGGTCTCCGCCGCGCACCCAATCGCCACGCCGGTGACGAAAATAACCGGCCCCTCGTTTGCGTTGAGCACCGCCTTGTCGAACTGGAAACACACCCGAGCTTCATCCGTGGAAATGGTCAAGTCGATGGTCGCGTTGTCGTACGAGGTCTCCACTTCAGCGACTCTTGTGCAAACCAGGTTGGGTCGGGCGGGCTTCGTCGTGGACACAGGGCGGGCAGCGCGCGCCAGAGCCGCACAGACCGCAGGTCGAGCCACTGAGGCGCAGACGGCGTGCGACATCGGGCGCGCGTCGGAATGATTGTTTAGGCGACGTGGTGCTGCCAAGTGGCGACGGGGCGCACGTGGAGCAGCAACCTCGAAACGTACGACCGTGTGGTACCGGTCAATCTCACGCACGTGAAACCAAGCCGCCGATCAACTGAGGCGCACAGGAGCAGGTAGGCCTGTTTACATTTTAACGTGGCCTTGCAGCTTGTTTGAAATCTCGATCGAGAAACCCTGTGGCCGTGCACAGCCTCCGCGCGCGCCTCACACCGCGCCGCTGAGACCACGACCGAAACGAGTTTCGAGGCACACGCACCGCGCTTGTGATGAGCGCCCACACAGCGTCGGCGCTGTGCGCGTCCCGCGTGTTCGCGTCGTCTTCCCTCGCCGCCGCGCGTGTTTCCGGACGCTCCGCATCCCGGGCCGCCACCGCGCCCGCGCGGTCGCGTTCGGTGCCCCCCCCCCGAGGTGCGACAGTCGTGGCCGCCGCGGGAGCAGCGGACGCCCCGGATGCGGCGAAGGAGCGGTACATGGCACGGGGCGTTTCCGCGTCCAAAGAAGACGTGCACGCCGCCATCGCGAACGTGGACAAAGGCCTGTTCCCCAAGGCGTTTTGCAAAGTCGTGCCTGACGTGCTGACCGGCGACGAGAACTATTGCACGTGCATGCACGCGGACGGCGCTGGTACCAAGTCCTCCCTGGCGTACATGTACTGGAGGGAAACAGGCGACCTCACGGTGTGGAAAGGAATAGCGCAAGATGCTGTGATTATGAACACGGACGACTTGCTTTGTATCGGGTGCGTTGATAACATCCTTTTATCAAGCACGATCGGGCGGAACAAAAACAACATCCCGGGTTCCGTGTTGAAGGCGCTTATTTCGGGCACGGAGGAGGTGCTTGAGACCATGCGAAAAAACGGCGTGGGCATTATCAGCACGGGCGGCGAGACCGCGGATGTGGGTGACTTGGTCCGGACGGTCATTGTGGACAGCACCGTCACGGCGCGCATGCGCAGGGACCAAGTAATCTCCAACGATAAAATAAAAGCGGGCGACGTGGTCGTTGGCATGGCGAGCTACGGCCAAGCGAGTTACGAAACCGAGTACAACGGCGGGATGGGCAGCAACGGCCTAACCTCGGCAAGGCACGACGTGTTCCACAAAGCACTCGCGGTGAAGTACCCCGAGTCCTTCGACGCCGCGGTGCCGGAGGATTTGGTGTACAGCGGGAAGTACGCGCTTACCGATGTCGAACCTCAAACCGGGATGACGGTCGGTAAGCTGGTCCTGTCCCCGACGCGGACCTACGCCCCGGTCGTCAAGAGGTTGCTGGACACCATGGATCGCGCCAAAATCCACGGCATGGTGCACTGCAGCGGCGGGGCGCAGTCCAAGGTGGCGCACTTCCTGAACGACGGCCTTCACGTGGTTAAGGACAACATGTTACCCGTCCCGCCGCTTTTCAAGCTGATTCAGGAATGCAGCGGCACTGACTGGAGCGAGATGTACAAAGTTTTCAACTGCGGACACCGCATGGAGGTTTACTGCGACGCCTCCGACGCGGACGCGGTGATCGCCGCGAGCACACACTTCGGCATACACGCGCAAGTAGTCGGCAGAGTCGAAACATGCGACGGGAAAAGCAAAGTCACGGTGAAGAGCGAGTACGGCGAGTTCACGTACGACGCGCCGTGAACGGTGTAATCGAATCAGTTTTACTTTGACAGTAAAAAATAAGCCTCTCTCCTATTTCACATCATGAGGGGTCACGCCCACATCAGCGCACGCGCGTCTGTTCCCCTCGAGTCCCCGCCGGCGAAACCCACGCGGCGTCGAGTGCGTGCGACCTGTCGCGCGTGCGTCGTAGCGCGTCCCTATGGCCGGACTCAGGGCCAAGTCCAGCGCGTTCGAGCATCCCAAGGCTCCTCATCATGATGTGTTGTTGGGCCGGCACTTCACGTCGGCGGTGCAGATCGTGTTGCCTCGTGCTGCGGATTGCGGCACGACGGGGGAAAGGGAGTTCGTTGACGTTGCTG
>Ga0115001_10004304_pt1 | contig 10494 bp, 5 predicted proteins | sample ArcticOcean_MG_C_12_FD_89869 | JGI IMG/M metagenome (GOLD analysis project Ga0115001, IMG submission 89869) | Marine microbial communities from western Arctic Ocean - ArcticOcean_MG_CB8_130 | ecosystem: Environmental > Aquatic > Marine > Oceanic | place: Arctic Ocean: Canada Basin | collected... | reverse complement strand
CGATGGGAATCTTTAGCTGCAGAAAAAGCGGCCGTCTTGGAAGTTGGCGATCGATTATGTTTGCGCTTGAGAGAGGGAAGAATTGGCGGCCATGAAGGTATTTTTCAATTGCAGTTCCAAGAGCAACCGAAAGAAGTGGAGGCGCATAAGTCGTGCACGATTTTTGGCTTTGAAGTTTTTCCTCGACAACAGCAACAACAACAACAACAACAAGGAGGAGGAAAGTATGTATAGTATTTATTAAATAAACTTATTGTAATATATATTCGTAGTAATTGTAGTTAAAATCATGAAGGAGTTCACGCCGCCGCGCATGTACAACGGGTGCCGTTTAATACAGTCAATATAAAATACACGTTGTTTATATGATTAATTTTACAATTCGTATTCTACAAAGTGAAGCACAGAGAGCTCTCACTTAATTCCTATATATATTTAAATGCAACAAGGGCCAGCTCATTAAACCATTCTGACTCAGGGGATTCTACTCTACACAATAATAGAAACTAAGAAACAGCAAGAAGCGATATTTCACATCGTAGAAAACTCAATAAAAACGTGATGGAAGTTTTTTGTGTTTTGTTTATCAAGACGACATGATGATGATTACTCCATATCGGCTTCCAAGCGTTTCTTATCTTTCTTGGATAACTTGATCGTACCACCGTTTCTGATGAACTCCTCTTGTTCAATACGAGCTTGTTTCTTAGCTTCGCGAGCTTGTCGTCGCTCCTCCTTCTTCGCTTGCTTTTCGCGTTCCATCTCGGCCATGATTTCGATCTGAGTCGGCGGACGCTTCTCGCGCTTTTGCGTCTTTCCTCCTTCGAAATCGAGGCCGTGACCGAAATTTAACGTCCCGTCGTCCAAGTGCATTCTCGCTTCGTACGCATTTAATGCTTGACCTCTGTGGAGAAGAGCGTGGAACTTCATGTACGTCTCGGCGTTATCGCATCCACTGTTTTTTTGTGATAAATTCAGACAGTTACAAATAATATCCGTACAGTCAGCAGATACAAAAAATAAAACATATTCAATCGCAAGCATCACGATGCGAACATGGAAAAGAACAAAAGACGATCGACAACGACAAATCAAACCACTCGCATACTTTTTTCGCTCTTTTCATAGCACAAAAGGAACATTAAACGAACGCGGTGTGCGTTCGTTTTCTTTCCGAATTAGCGTAAATTGTTTGCCAGCTCAGCAACAAAACAAAATTTATATCTCGCGCGCGAATTAAAAAGAAAACAAAAAACGCGATTTATAAAATGAAACGTACTCGGCCAATTCGTGCGGTACGTCGTGTAAGTATATCACTTCCGGTAATTGTAATTCAGTCGCCATTTTTTTGTAAAGGTAGTTTGTTTTTATTGAAGCTCGTTTTTTTAATTCTCGTTATTTAGAATGACGAAATCAGAGACCAAAGAGAGGAAAAAAAAGAAATCGAAAAAAGAAGAGAAAAGAGCAGGCGCCCCCTCTCTCTCTCTCCTCTAGCCAACAAAAGTCTCCCATCAACCGCCAAAACGCGGACGGACGGAGACTAACCAGTCGCCTCGAGGCGATCCACGCGTTCCTGGTCTCGTTACTGCTCTTTCGCCTTACTAATTAGGGGAGGGTAAGCGGACAGAACTTATTAGAAAAATAAACCTCTGTTTTCGTAAAGAGAAAATTTATCACTTTTGTGCTGCCGAGAGAACAAAAACGTCACTTCACTCGCGTGGACTTTCCGTTCGCTCGCGCTTTCATCGCGCCTCCAGTGATTCAACGCTTAACATATTCGAAAGAAAAGCGCAACAAAAACGTCCCTCGGCTTTTCTATAAAGAAACAAAACGACCGCGTTGCGATGATCGTGGACGACGCGTAAAACAAAATAATAGGAACAAAGATGATGATTGGAAAAAAGAGCGTTGAAGAGGAAGACCTGCGCGAGTTCTTAAGCGACTCTGCAGTGATCGTACGAGAAGAGGAAAACGTGAAACGTAAAGTAATGAGCGAGCGACTAGGGATGACCGCGACGACGACGACGACTGCGACGACTGTGGCATCGGCGGAGTCGAAAGAGAGGGAAGATCGAAGGCAGCAGCGGCCGTTACAAACAGAGCGCTTAGTGAATCAAAAGAAAGAGAACGTGGAAGCGATTGATTATGAGATTTCGGCCATCGAGCACGCTTTAGATGAGTTCATCGATAACGAAGAAGATAAAGAGAAGAACGATTTCGTTTTAAGAAAAAAAGTCTCGATGAGAAGAATCGAAGGGTTGAAAGAGAAGAGAGAGATCTGCGAAAGAGAGTTAAGAATTGCGAGGGAAGCGTTTGAGCGAGAGAAGATTGCGATGATGAAGAAGAGGAAAGTGGAAGGTGATGAGAAGAAAATAGGAGTAGTGATGCAGAAGACGAAGAAGATGGTCTTTAAAGACGATGTTGATTTCGATTTAGAGTTGGACGTTTTGGCGAACAAAACGGCGAATGCGAATAATATGTTTGGCAGTAGCGCTCTTCAGAATTATAATAATAATGAAACAGAACACGAGAGATTGATTCGAACTGGAGTGATGACACCGTTCGATCGCTTAGATGGGTTTGATCGAGCGAGGACGGATATTGCTGGGAAGAAGTTGAAGGAGAAAACAGCCGTCTTGAACGCGGCGAGGAGTTCGGCAAAGACTTTGGATCTAAAAGACGCTCCAAAACAAATTGAGAAGATGCACGCGAGAGCGGTTGGGGATGCGATATCTAGACGAACGAAACCGACGAAAGCTGGCGATAGCGTGGCGAAGAAAAAGTTAGCTTTGAAGAGAAAACAATGGAAAGAACAAGCCGAAATGGCTAGGAATAAAAATAGTAATAATAGTACTGATAAGAAGAAGAGTAAGAAGAAAAGAAGGTCGTCGTTTCAAGCGTATAGTTCTGACGAAGATAATGATGAAGATGATGATGATGATGAAGAAGAAGAAGAAGAAGAAGAAGAAAATGAAGACGTTGAATTCGAAGGCGGTTTATCCGTCGACGGTAAACGCTTTCGAAAACTTTTGCCGCATCAAAAAACAGCCGTGAAATGGCTTTGGGAGTTGCACTGCCAAAGAGCCGGAGGTATTATTGGCGATGAAATGGGTCTCGGGAAAACCGTACAAGTTGCATCATTTCTAGGAGGTTTATCAAAATCGAATTTATATCAACCATCCGTCATTGTTTGTCCTGCGACGATGTTAAGACAGTGGAGACGCGAGTTGCGAATCTGGGCACCCGAGTTGAAACCAACTGTTCTGCACGATTCCGCGATAACGCAAGACACTTTAAAGCAAGCAAATGGAAATAGAAAGAAAGCGATGAAAATTGCAATTAGAAATTCGACGCAGAACCCAAAAGGCGTCTTGATTACAACGTACGAATGTTTGAGAGGCATGCGCGAAGAACTATTAACCGTGAGATGGGGATACGCTATTTTAGACGAAGGTCATAAAATCCGAAACCCTGAAGCTGAAATCACCGTCGTTTCTAAACGTTTAAGGACTGTTCATCGCGTAATCATGAGCGGTGCGCCAGTCCAAAACAAACTATCCGAGCTTTGGAGTTTAATCGATTTCGTTTACCCTGGGAAACTCGGTACTTTGCCAGTGTTTCAAGCGCAATTCGCGGTTCCGATTCAAATTGGCGGGTACATCAACGCGAGCGACCAAGCTGCGACGACGGCATATAGATGCGCGGTTGCTTTAAAAGATTTAATATCGCCATATCTTTTGCGAAGATTGAAGCAAGATTTAGATATCGATTTACCGGAAAAAACTGAACAAGTTTTATTTTGCCCAATGACGGAGAGTCAACGCGACGCTTATAAAGGTTTCTTATCCAGTCGCGAAGTTGAAGATATTATTGACGGTCGAAGAGAAGCACTCGGGGGCATCGATGTTTTAAGAAAAATTGTTAACCATCCAGATTTGTTAGAGCGAAACTCGCGCGCCGGCGATGCAAATTACGGCGATCCCGTTCGCTCTGGAAAATTACAAGTCGCTTTGAAAATTCTCTCGATGTGGAAAAGTCAAGGACATAGGTGTCTCGTGTTCTCGCAAACGCAACAGATGCTGGATATCTTAGAACAAGCCGTTGCAAAAGGAGGGTATTCGTACAGAAGAATGGACGGTACGACTCCGGTTGCGCATAGAATGGGATTAGTCGATTCGTTCAACGATGCAGGAAATATCGGCGAAGGCGTAGCAGAACAAGATATTGAAGAACCCGTTTTTGTTTTCTTACTCACGACAAAGGTTGGCGGCTTAGGTATTAATCTCACTGGTGCTAATAGAGTGTTGCTGTTTGATCCAGACTGGAATCCATCGACTGACGCCCAAGCGCGAGAACGCGCTTGGCGAATCGGGCAGACGAAAGCGGTGACAATTTATCGTCTAATAACCACCGGCACTATTGAAGAAAAAGTGTATCATCGCCAAATCTATAAGGAGTTTTTAACGGGCAAAGTTTTGAAAGATCCAAAGCAACGTCGATTCTTTAAGGCGAGAGATATGATGGACTTATTTGCATACGATGACCCGCAAGAGAAACAAAGAGGTGGAACAGGTGTCGCCGGGAGCGCGGCTATGGGCGGCGGTGCGGCGAACGAAACGGCTGAACTTTTTGCCGAAGTTGAAGGTGAAATTTTAGCCGCCGATATCGAAGATGACGAAGACGATAGTGTAATTGTCGAAGGACAACAAGAAGAAGACGGAGAAGTAGGTACTACGACGATCGTCGAAGGCGTTCAAAGAGTCGAAACGAACCGATTGAACACGTCGAAAGACGATAATGGAAAAGGCGACGCGGCAATTTTAAAATCCTTGTTCGACGGCGAAGGTGGATTACATAGCGCCATGTGTCACGATAAAATCATGTCCGCTGCAGATAGTGACAAACGAGCGAAGATTGCCTTTGCAGATAGGATTGCGAGACAAGCGGCGGAGGCTGTGAAAAGATCCGCGTCTGGAAGAAACGTGACAACGAACGCGAACGGTAATACTACTTACGGTGTACAACATCACACAAACCCGCAGTCGACGACGACGACTATCACGAGAACTACCATAGTGCATAACAACGCGCACAATAACATCGGCAGGTTCGGGAACAACGCTGGAAGCAGACGTTTGTTCTCTAGAATCCAACAAACGCGCGAAGAAGACGCGTCGCTATTAATCACCACCACAAACAACAACAACAATCAAGAAGAAGAGAGCAAGTTCGCACAATCGCTCCTGAAAGAAATAGTCAATTTCCTCAAATCGCGCGGCGGCGAAGCCCCAACCGGTCTCGTCGTCGACGCCTTTGCCGCTAAAGTCTCAAGCGAGCGCAGGATAATCTTCAGGAACTTATTGAAACAATGCGCTCGATTGCAAAGGACTCCTGCTACGAACGAAGGTACTAAAGCGTTTTCTGCCTGGGTCTTAAAATCTGAATACGCATAAGTTGCTCTGCATCGTAGTTATGTAGTAGAATGCTATCGCGAAAACCTGTTACCGCGCGGAAGCCGTTTCACGCGTCAGTCATCGTCTTCGCTCCAACACCTAAATCGCCCAGAAATCAAATCCCCTACTTCCACACATCTTTCGCTTGCGAGACAGAGACGACGACGACGACGAAGACGCTCTTATTGATTGGAAAAGCGCCAAAAACTACTCATAATAATAATAATAATAATAAATAAATAATGTTCTTCGCAGATGACCAAGAGGCTAACAAAAGATTCAAAACATTCGCGGTGCTAATCCTGTTCTTCCATTCATCGGAGTTCGTGATCACTTTTTGTTATAACCGTAAACTTTTGTCTTCGCAGTCGTTCCTGTTCTCGCGCGCTTATTCGCTCGCGATGCTATTCGCGATTTGCGAGTTTACGTTAATGAGTAAGAAGTATCGAGAGTTTGAGAGCTCATCGAAGATTAAGTTTTTAGAGATAGCTTACGTACTAGGGACCACGCTGTGCGTTTTCGGCGAAACCGTAAGGAAGACTGCCGAGATACAGGCGAAGCAGAACTTCACGCATAAAATACAGACCGAAAAGAGGGACGAGCACGAGCTCGTGCGAACCGGGATATATCGCGTGTGTAGGCATCCAGGCTATTTAGGGTGGCTCATATGGGCGCCTAGTACGCAGTTAGTGTTGGGGAACCCAGTGAGCTTCGTCGCGTTCGCGTGCGCGAGTTGGACGTTCTTTAAGAAGAGGATACCGGCGGAGGAGTATTTTTTGTGTAAAATGTTTGGCGACGAAGTGTACGGGAAGTATCGAATGCAAACGCGTACTTGGATTCCGTTTATTAGATAGCTTATTAGTGTAATGGCAGTGATGCGATTGGAACTATCCGAAAGCCGCGAACTCTGCAGAGATTATTGCGAAGGTAGTACCATAGTACGAGTAGTAGTTTACGTATAATATACATACAATTTATAGCTAAGTTATTACGTTGATTTCCAAATCAGTAGTACTTGGATCGCCGCCTACTTTGCCTTTTTTACAAGAAGAACTCGTCTTGACCGAAATAACGCCAGCGGCTTCGTCGAACGCATTTATTGCAAATCCTGCGCAATTTTCAATCTCGACGTCTTTGATGTCAACGCCAATGGAACCTCTTAAAAGAACACCGTCACCGCCGCAGTTGAAAATTTTAACGTTTCTCATTTTCACTTTTCCCGATTTATTTTCGTTCATTTGATTCGCAAACACGGAAACGCCATGATTTTTACATCTCTCAATTTTTACATCATCTAAATCAATCTCTCCTCCTTCGGTTGATATACCGGTCCCAGTTTCTGACGTTATAGCACACGAATTTTCTAATCTCAAGCTCGCGTTTTCTTTCACGAATACCGCAAAATTGTTCGCCACTGACTTACTCGCGTGCGAGAATTTAATATTACTCGCTACTACGTTCTTAACGCCGCCATCGATTTCTAACACGCTCTCATAAGGCAAAGACGTCTTCCAAACAACTTCGACGACACCTCCTCCTATGCCTCGCAATTTAACACCATCTTTCCGAATAACTAAACGTTCCTCGTATCTCCCTTCTCGAATTTCGATCAAACCGTCTTTTTCAATCACGCCGAGTGCCTGCGATATCGTCCGAAACTGACCCTTTTCGCCCCCAACCGAAGCTCGCCTAATCTTTCCACCATCATCATCGTCGTCGTCGCTCTCTTCGAACGCATTCGTTCTGACATCACTATCAGCAGTCACTAGGAATAACAAAACACTCACTCCGTTACTAATAATAACCCTTCTTCGTCTATCACTTCCCAAAGAACGTATTCCATCATCATCATCAACAACATCAACAACAACGTCAACATCTCTGCACGAATCACTCGCACGAGAACAAAAAACGATCTCGCGTCTGCGTCGACAACTTCTCAATCTCTCAAAACTCGCTTCCTTCTTTTTCCTCGTCCTCCTCGAGCGATCGCTCTGCACAGACCACGTCCTATGCGCAGTTTTGCCAAGTGCCTTTCCGTGATCCATCGTAAACAGCGAGGAAAGAAAGAACTCTCTCTCTTTTGGATATATATATATATATATATATACACACGAATCTTCCACGCAGACGATTGAAAAGAAGATCGCAGCGAACTATGTCGTGAACTAAACGACAAAGTTCGTCACGAACCCATGCGTTATTCGAAGCGACCCATTCTTTGTACTAGACATGAAAATGCTCGACACATCAGTAGAACGCGGAATGTATAAAAAAACTTTTTACAGAGATTTAGGGTTTCAATACGAATTTTTGAAACCCTAAATTACCAGTGTAGGCTTTAGGGATTTCTTTGCACGTTACTTTAGAGAGAAAAATAGTAATCGTGTGCGCTTGGTGGTGCAATCGTCTGCGTGTTTGATAGATAGATAGATTTATACGTTATATCGAACCGGTCTCAGTGCGAGCTTGAAAAATGAGTTCCATGCGTACCGTGCATGCGATGCAAACGAAACAGTTTTCGAAATCAAAATCGTCCAAATCTTCGTCTTCGTCTGCGTCTCCGATCGGCAACGAAAAAGCGCCAGAGGTTTGGAAACGAGCGGTTGCAAAGAGAGCGATGAGGAACAAAAGCGAGAGAAAAAAGATTAACGTACGAGCGAGAGCGCAAGGATCATCGTTCGGTAGATTGTTCACGGTAACCACGTTCGGGGAGTCGCATGGCGGTGGCGTCGGATGCGTCGTCGACGGTGTACCGCCAAAGTTACGATTGACGAGGGAGGATTTACAGTTCGAGCTCGATAGGAGACGGCCCGGGCAGTCGAGGATCACTACGCCTAGGAACGAAGAGGATTCGTGCGAGATCTTGAGCGGTATAGGGCTAGACGGAGTGACTTTAGGGACACCTATTGCAGTCTTGGTGAGGAATAAGGACCATAAGTCGCAAGATTACGGAGAGATTGCGGTCGCGTATAGACCGTCGCACGCGGATGCGACGTATGATATGAAGTATGGCGTTAGAGCGATTGCGGGAGGGGGGAGAAGTAGTGCGAGGGAGACTATTGGGAGAGTCGCCGCTGGTGCTATTGCGAAGAAGATTTTGAAACAGATTGCAAATACAGAAATTTTGGCATACGTGAGTCAAGTGAAGGACGTGAAGATGAGCGCGACGGTGAATCATGAGACGATGACGATGGATGATGTGGAGAAGAATATCGTGAGATGCCCGGATGATTCGAGCGCGGTGAAAATGATCGAGGCCATTGATGAAGTCAGAGTGAAAGGAGATTCGTGCGGCGGCGTCGTTACTTGCATTGTAAGGAACTGTCCAAGAGGCTTAGGCGCTCCAGTGTTTGATAAACTTGAGGCAGATTTGGCAAAGGCTATGATGTCGTTACCGGCAACGAAAGGGTTTGAAATCGGTAGTGGATTTTCGGGTGTTTTAGAGAAAGGATCGGAACATAACGACCCGTTTTATATGGATGAGAAAAAAGGGTTGCGAACAACGACGAATAAGTCCGGAGGTATTCAAGGCGGCATTTCAAACGGTGAGATGATCGAAATGAAAATTGCATTTAAACCGACATCGACTATTACGAGACCGCAAAACACAGTAAACAGGGACGGCGTTGAAACAGAGTTAAAGGCGAAAGGTAGACACGATCCGTGCGTAGTTCCGAGAGCGGTACCGATGGTCGAATCCATGGTCGCACTCGTGTTAGTCGATCATTTGATGATGCAATACGCGCAATGCAATATTTTGAGTGGAGATTATGCAACCATGAGAGATGGTAATATGCCCACTTTATACGATGCAGTAGCGAGAGAGCTTGCGGCTGCTAGTGCCAAGACTAACATGTCAACAAAAGATATGAAGGAAGAGTACGAAGAAAACTAAAATTAATTTCGAATTATAATAATAATTATTATTATTATTATATATTCAATGACTTCTAACAATAGCGTTTACAATGAAATTGCAAAAATAATATTTCTATTATCATTATCTACCGGTACCAATACAGTACTAGGGTACATACATAGTGCATACATACCTTACTCACATATCATTACGATATGGCCAACGTAACAAGGAGAGAAAGCGCCGCGAAGAACAAAAATTGGGTGTGTCCAAAGCGACTAGAAGAACTACCGCTGTTTAAGATGTTCGAATTTGGTGTGTCGCCGCTGGTCGTTTCCGACTCTGAATCAGTTGTCGTTGAAACAGTAGCAACTGAATCTGATTCCATCACGGTTGCGATTGAAAAAGAATTAACACACGCAGTGGCAATACCTTCAGTACCATTTGTGTAGCTTATGATACATTCAATGATTTCAAAAGGAGAATCTTCGTCTGCTGCTTTTACGCACGCCATTGTCGAATTCGTCACGTCGGTAAGATTTCTTACAAACGGAATAACGACTTCGACGCAGTCGTCGAACTGCGTACCGTGCGGTGTGAGAGATAATATTGCACCAACGATAACACTTCTCGTATTGTTCTCTCCTGAAAACTTCTCTGGCCTCGTCATGTTCTTACATTCGTCTTCTTCGACTTCACGAACTCCAACGTTGACGTTTGATTCGTTCGCTCGTAAAGAATTCGGTTTGAATGATATTGATGCTCTGTTATCTCCTTTCGAAGGCATGTCGTCGTCGTCGAACTCGTGCGATTCGCCGCGCTTCACTTCGCCCGATTTTCCCTTTGATTTTAGAAATTTCTTGCAAACATTCGATGGTTCATCGTTTGTCGTATTCACAGTTATTGCCTCCTGTTCGCAAAAGTTTTTCACGACGTACATGCATCCAGGACTAATCGCGCCAATAGATTGGATTGAATACACGCTCTTAGCAGTTTCGGTACAATTTGCGTTTCCGCACGGACACGCGTTTGCGAGTTCGCCTTCCCATCCATCCGCACAATCGAACGGACACGTTGTTGCGTTAAAAACAACTTCTTTTCCAAAATCTCTATCGTCGTCGCCATAGACGTGCTCATTCGAAGAATCATCATCCCATTCTATGTGGTCATCAGCTTCAT
>Ga0115001_10004302_pt1 | contig 10496 bp, 6 predicted proteins | sample ArcticOcean_MG_C_12_FD_89869 | JGI IMG/M metagenome (GOLD analysis project Ga0115001, IMG submission 89869) | Marine microbial communities from western Arctic Ocean - ArcticOcean_MG_CB8_130 | ecosystem: Environmental > Aquatic > Marine > Oceanic | place: Arctic Ocean: Canada Basin | collected... | reverse complement strand
CGTCCCCTGCGCTCCTGTGGATTGAGGGCGAAGTCGACCTTGTGTGCGTATCCGTCGTGTTCCTTGAGACGCTTACGAAGTCGTTGAAGTTGCGTGAGTTGCCCGGGGTCCAGGCGTTTCGCTTTGATGATGCGGTCGAGATTTTCTGTGTTTATGATTTCGCGACAAGAGTACGTGAACACGTACTTTCGAAGGTACCTTCGAAGGTACGAAGGTACGAAGGTATGCGCAACCTCGCCCTTATACACGTCGCTCATGCGAAGGATCGCCGGATCGGTAGTCACCAACGACCGACACCACGGGGCCCGACGCGGAACATACCGTGCACACCAATTTTACACCCAGCCGAACCCTGTTGCAAACCCCAATAAACTAACCCCTGATCACGGGGGCAATAGTTAGGCCTTATTATATCAACCCCATACATGTTTATTTAATAATATATATACCTTCATTATTCGTAATAAAGATAATTATAATGTAAAAAGAATTTATTTGGCGCTTTCGTCAAAAGTGTTTGACTGGAGATCGGTCACCTTACTTGTGTTTGTTATGCCGTGGGGGATCTGGACATTAAACTTCGCCTGAACAGCGTTGCCGTTTTCCTTTGAGGAATCAAGGACGATGTATTTGTAGTGGTGACGCTCAGTCATTTACAGTATGGGGCTATTTTATTTTTACATACATACCATCCACGAAGGCATACTTGCGTTCGGGGGCACGTCGTTCTTCTAAAGTGGAATGAATCAAGTTTTGAATCTCATCGCGGGACAAGGAGGGCTGAGGTGGAGGAGGCTCCACAATAGGTTCGGGAACGGAGACTTCCACAGGAGCAGAGTCTTCCACAGGAAGCTCTGCGGGGACGGGCGATCGTCAATGTGGTCGACTGCTTGCTAAATTAACCCTAATTACAATCTCGAGCCCATCCAGACTGGTAAATAAAATAGTGTAGTGATGATGAAATGAAATAATAATGACATGAAATTAATTTTATATCTGTGTTTGCGGTTTTTTTTTTTTTGGCACGGCAGCGCGTGGCACGCTTCAGGATGTCAAAAGGACCAAAAAAGCTGTTCTCAGCGGACGAAAATAATGTTTGTTATTTTCCATTTATGGAATTACGGATCGACGTCAAATTTTTGCAAATTCGATCGACATTGAGAATACATGATATCAAATAAATTTACCCTCCCTTTTGGTTTAGCGACGGAATCGGTAGTGGCTACTGAGATCATAAGTCGAAAACACCAGTCGAAAACACCATAAATTATTATTGACTCCCTCTCGCTAAAAATCAACGAAATAATATTTATTATTCTTCAGATATCATTTTTATTATTCTTATCTCCTCCTGTGATCAGCGCAATAATATTTCTACAGGTATCACAGGGATGGTGGCAAATATGTCTCCCGCACTTCTTGATTAACTGTGTGCTGGTGATCAGCAACGAGAGCGCTAAATATTTGGTTATCGTTGGTCTACAATACGTGCAGAGGTGACAAAACACAACATGTTACCTTCGAAGGGACTATTTATTAGCCTGTCCCTTAACTTGTTGTTACTTGCCTTGTTGTTTATTTCAAAGTGCGGTGACCCGCTGCAATCTATAAGCGAACCCGTTGTTCAAAAACCTCGAGATTTGCTTCGAACAACAAATGGCTTTTGGTCTCTGTCACGGCCGATCATGCCAGTTGACAGCAAAGGCCACCTTGCCATACCTCCTGAATACACACACGTAAAATTGGACGTAGGGCTATCCTTTAACGGAGCTAACTCAGCTCTCTGGCTAGATAAACTGAAACTGCCAGGAAGATTTGTTATCGGGATAGAGCCAAACGCAAAATCATTCCGCCGACTCGAGAGTGGCTATAACAACATTGCACACAACGAAAGTCTCTGTTCCTACAAGATCTGTGATTCGACACACCCTTTGTATAAGCTAGTGCGCGAGCAAAATAGACCATACTATTGGGCACTCGACGCGTCGCACATCGGCAAAGACTGGTTTGGGTTGCAAGCTGCGGTTGACGACGGTGAACCTCGATTCCAGCACTTGAATGTGGCAGAACCCGACCTCGTTGGAACAGACTCCCTCCTCGATGCCAAAGATGGCGTGGGACTGAAGATGGTAGAAAAAATGTATGTGCCTGTGATTCGCCTCTCAGATGTTTTTGACCGCATCGACTTTGATAGATTTAAATTTGTCGAACATCTGAAAGTAGATGCACAAGGTATGGATGGTCGTGTTCTTCGAAGTGCAAGGCAATATCTGAAAGAACGCGTCGTGTACGTTACTGCCGAAACTGGCAACGAACAATACGTGGGTGGTAACGAAGTGAGCGTTGCTGATTACCTTTCATCGCAGGGTTTTCAGCACGAGCACGGTGAAACTTGGGTTAATAGCCGCTTCAAGAAAGACGTATCACTTCTCAACGGATTAGATTCAACTGCAACAGAATCATAACAATCGACTGAAGGCGAGCTCGAGGTCACTGATCGGTGTCTTGAACTAGATTCGGACCCTCAATTTCGAGGTCCGACACTCTGGTCCGTCCCGAATCTTAGTTTATGAGGCCTCGACTAGTTAGATTAATGATTTTCCCAAAAGGATTGAAATTTCTCGTTTCTTTGAGGAGGGAACGGCGCAAACTGCGTCAGCGTTTCGTACCCGGTGTTTGGAGCAGGTAGAGTATACGTCTCCTACTGTGCCATCGCAAGTGTCTATATCTACTGATGTGTAACGTGTTACGCCGGCCACATGATGTCGAGCATGAGCACGTCGTCGCCGCGGTCGCCGCCAGCAGCGTTTCTACCTTTTCCATGGGACACGGTCACTTCGAGAGGTTCTAGGTCGCTACGCTCCAGTCACGGCCGCGGTTGCATTGACACTTCATAGGATTGATTGGAGCTGACAGGAGAGCATAGACCCCCCATCCCAGTGATTTGGTCTCATAGTCTCGTCAAGTTAATAATAATCTAATAATCCAGAAATCCAGGTAAATCATAACTCCCTAACAAAAATCTTTTTTAATAAAACCTTGAAATTTTTGTGAGGTACTTTTGAAAATACTGGATTATTGGATTTTTGGATGGCCCGAGAGCTGCCTAAGAAATCCGGGCAGTCCTTGGTCGCTACGCTCCAGTCACGGCCGCGGTGGTCCCTAACCATAAATAGGATTTGTCGTAAAATATTCACCAACAAAACATGACATTAAACCTCTATGGACAATTAGTCAGTAGAAAAAAAACACGTGTTGCAAGTCGGTGGTGCAAGTCTCTTAGAAGAAATGAAAAAATGTCATTAAATCTCTATGGACAATTAGTTAGTAGAAAAAACACGTGTTGATAAAAATGCGCGATGAACGATCGGGGTAGAAAAAAGGCGACGTCGCAGTTTCAGTTGCGGACACACCCATATGCCAAAGTGAGCACCAGGTCGCCTAGGTCAACTTTCAAACCAGCGCAAACAACTTATTTTGAATTTTGGCGCGCTCATCATTCGAGGTACATTAATAATAAGCAGTCAATCAATCAGCAGGTAACTTGTTATTAGATAGGTACGCTACGTGTATATACACTCGAGTACCTTGATTTATCACCTTCGTATTTCGTTCGTTCGTGAAAAAATATTAGTAGCGTCCGTATAGGCATTCATCGAAAATCGTTTTTTTGCGTATAATGTGTTCATAGTGTTATTACACACGTACCTTACTTATATTATTCCCTTCGAACGAAGGTACGAGCACGGAAATTCTAAATATGCTCTACAAGTTAATATCATGAAAATCTACAAGTTAATATTCATGAAATCTATTAGGGTTATCTAGTCGAAACTGCGTGCAGGAGGTTGGTTACACGCCCTGATCTGACACCATGTCGCCAATGCGCGATTCCGAATACTTTCCATTATGGTTAACGGTTACCCTCTACTCGATATGCAGCTCTCTATTGTTGATATTTAATAAGATTGCACTGTCCTCTCCACTCATGCCGGGTCCAGCAGCTTTACTCATCCTCCAAGCTTCGGTGTCTGTCATCTTTTTGGGTTGGAGTGTATCTGGTACATTTATCGAAGAATGTCGAACGTTGTCGAGTCAGTTTGCAGTCGTGGTATCTTTGTTTGTGGTGACGCTATTCTCGAGTTCAAAAGCCCTTCTCTACGTAAACGTGGACACGGTCATATGCATACGAATGACCGCTCCTCTCTTGGTGAGTTTTCTAGAGGTCTACTTGCTCGGGCGCTCATATCCATCACTCAGATCGATATTGGCTATGTCTGGGACCATCGTCTTTTCCGCTGTTTTCATGTATTCTGAAACAGCTTTGGGATTTACGTCAACTTCATGGTTGTTGTTCTGGTATGTTTGCATGGTATCCGAGTCGCTGTACGTGAGACATTTCGTGACCAAGTCTTCGTTGTCGATCACCTCGCAAGCTTTCTTCCTCAATTTTTTGTCCCTTCCATTTTTTACGCTCATATTCTTATGGGGTGGTGAACACGTGCGCACGAGGAAGTTGACGAAAATACCTCAACACATCAGATCTTTATGCATCGTCATAGCGAGCTGTTTCTTAGGACTGGGCATGAGCTTGCTCTCTTTCAAACTACGGAAACAGGTGTCTGCAACGAGTTTCACACTGGTCGGAAATACATGCAAATTATTCACCATAATGTTGAATAAAGCCATTTGGGATAAACACTCCTCCCGAGTTGGAACTCTGTCCGTGGTCATGTGCTTGTTGAGTACTGTCTTTTACGAGCAAGCCCCCCCACGTCAAAGTCATGCCGGTGAAAAGAAAGGTGTTCCTCAAGGGGGGAGTATTTTCACTTCATGTCTATCTTCAAAGATGCAATTCAAAACGCTTCTCTGCTTTCTATTTCCGATCATATTCTGTGGTGTGTTTTTTACTAATCTCGATCATGTAAGTTATATGACGACAAAGTCAATTATTACTCTTGGTGAGGCAACTACAGATGGTGTCTCTGGTAAACTTTTCAGCGGTGAAAAAATAAGAGACTTTCAAGGCGCCCTATTAGAAGCTCAGGGTATTACACGTCGAAGTCGGAAGGCAACTAACTTGGCACTCAGATTTATTGAAGAGCCCGCATTCGATTGTGTCAATTGGGCCGTGTGTACAACTATCTTTACACCCTCCGATTCCATACACGAGGTCTGCCAGAATCTGAGGGATTACTGTCTAGTGATAGTGGCAGACAAAAAGACGCCCCTTAACTTTATGGTTCGAGGTGAGTGCACGTTCATTAATCTTTCTGTAAAGAAGCAAGAAGAACTCCAAATGCATTCTACGTTTGTTTCGCAGACACCTTGGAATCATTTTGGTAGAAAGAACCTTGGGTACTTGTATGCAATAGCGAATGGGGCAAAGTTCATCTGGGATTTTGACGACGACAACAAGATCTTGAGCGCAGAGCACTTTTTGGACGTCGCCAACAATTTCCAGAATAGTCTGCTCACAGTGGACGTAAATGAAACAACTTTGAACCCATATCCCTTGTTCGGAGCAGAAACTTTTTCTTGGCCCCGCGGCTTCCCCCTAGAAGACATTAAAAATCCTTCGCAACAACCTGTAAAGGCACAGCTGTTGAGCACTGTCCTCAAAACTGGTGAGAGATTAGGTGTTATTCAGGCTCTTGCCAATGTTGACCCAGACGTGGACGCAATATATAGGCTCCAGAGGAAAATACCATTCAACTTCGTCGGATCAAGAAAGTCTGATGTTTTTGTCGTTCCACACCAGTCTTTCGTTCCGTGGAATGCGCAAGCTACTATATTCTCTACGAGAGCAGCGCTGTGGGCAACGTATCTACCGATGTCTGTCCACGGAAGAGTTTCTGACATATGGAGATCCTACATAACGCAGCGTCTATTTCAAAACATCTGCATGCGAACCGCGTTTGCCATGGATCCACTCGTGGTTCAAAACCGCAATCCACACTCGTACCTGGCAGACTTTGATGCAGAGCAAGACTTATACTACAAATCTGGGAAACTTATTGAACTTTTATCTACTTGGACGCCTGCGACAAACACTCTGGACACACAAATGTTGGACTTATATATCCTCTTGTATGAGCGGGACTATGTCGGTATCAGAGATGTTCAAATGATACAGCTTTGGCTCGAGGAACTGAACGTATTCGACTACCAATTTCCGACCACGTGCTTAAATACGGCCTTAGAGGACAACTGATCGACGCCCGCAGTAAAAACGGTTTGCGATCTTGGCGGTGAACAGTTTAAATGCGAACCTAAGATATACGCACGTAATGAAACGTATGCTGCGTTAGCCGACGAGAGCAAGGAAGACGGAAATATGGATTTTTGGAGTAGTTGGCTGCATAATCATAGCTGGAAGCCCAGACGACAAAACATTGTGATGAAGGTGGTGCTCATGAACAAAGACGAGTGGCCAATTCTCAAGTCCTGGGTGTTTCATCACGGAAAGATGCTCGGTTTCAACAATCTATCGACGCCAGCGAGAATCAGGAGTGCATAACATTCTTGACAGAAATGAAAGCAAAGTTTGAACTGAACGTCATCTTCTCGAAGAGCAACTTAAACGATGTGATCATAGACATTAACTATGTGATGACGGAAATTTCTACAGCATCAATTTCTACAGCATCCGACCTCATGATCAAACTCGATATTGACGAGTTTCTAGCTCTCCTTCCGGATACCGAGCCATGTAAGAGTCTTGCAAACAACAGTCCGCATGACGATTGTCTTTTGACACCTTTTGGGGTGCTCGAATATTTACGAGAAGAACTCTCAGACAACTTGGATGGCTCCTTACTAAAAATAGGATACCCTTCGGGTGCCGTAGCGAATCAAAGTATCTGCGAGAGTGTCGATGATGCTCTACTTCTGTACGGTAGTATTCATTTCATGAAGCCACATCCAACGACATTTAAATCATTTTTTGATTCCAGGACGTATAGGGCTGTTGACCTTGGATCACATGCGGGTGTAGCGTGGCAACCTTTTAACGACTTGGAGGAGCATCCATACTTGGTCACGAAACTTGGTATCATTCACGTGCACTCGACATGTTACGAAGATGAAATGAAAAATAATGCGAAGGCAGTTACTAGTCATGGATACGTCTCCCCGGAAGATACTGATCTTGAAAGAATCGAAAAGCTCTACAAATTGATAGACTTCCCTCCTTGTCAAGCTGGCCCGACAGAGTGTTGCGCAGCTCTTGCAGGACGTTATCCGAGTGTACCATGTATGAACAGCTGTCACAAGGTTTTCGGGTGTCTCAATAATCTAGTTTGCCCTGAAGAAGACAAACAAAGGTACTATGAAGTATCTGCAAGCTTTGAGGGGAATACAAATCACCTCTTCAGAAAATATTTGGAAGAATCAAGGAATATCCAATATAATTTTTGTTCATCCCGCCCGTGAAAATCGGAGCCTCAACCCTCAACTTTCTCAACTTTCCAATATAATTTTTATCAATTCCTCCAACCAAAATGATAGCCTCAACCCTAAATTGAAACAGGTTTTAATCCTGCACACGCGGGTGCTCCGATTAATAAATGGAGACGGATTTTTTATGGTCAAAGAATGAAAACCATACACAATTTGACCTGTTTGAGTTTGTTGGATTTATAATCGGCGAAGGGTTCAGGACGCGCAAACCTCAATCGATTAAAGCGGAACCCTAAACCCTAATTTAACCTTTTCGAAATTCGGGCCAATTTGCGATCTTGCAAATAAAAACAAGAGCCCTTTTTCCTCCTATTAATTTTTAATGCGAATGAAGTTTAATAATAACGTGCAGTAGTCTAAGTCGTCGTCTCGTGTACCGGAGACGGAGGTTTGTACGCAATCCAACTGGTAGATGCGTCAATGACCCTATTCAAACACAAGCTATTCAACACATTGATTGTGCTCGCACTATGCGCTGTACTTTTATTTCGGAACCGCTACACATCTCCCATAGTTTCTCTAACTGCCACCAAAACAAAATCTGACAGATTGCTGTTTCTACACGACTTTGCGAAACCTTCAAGAAAGGCGTGCGAGGCAACGCAAATTGCCGAAGAAGGCGGCTTTGGTTCGCAGTACCAAAACATCATACAGACAGCACTTTATGCTCATTGGAAGGGGAAATCTTTTTGTGTGACACCCATAACCTCCATTCACGGCAACTACGGTTCTAGTAGCAGTTTCCTACGCGAGGTGAACGAACTACTCCATCTCGCAGTGCTACCCGCCGAACAGTTCTACTGTTTGTTCGTACACTCATGTCGCACGGCATCACATGTAGATTTCATCGAAAACAAGAAGGCGTGGTTCGACGACTTCATCAAAGACAGGAAGCTTGCAGATTTTGCTAAACCTTTTCTGCAAGGAGTTGGCAAAAGAAAACGAACCCACTCTGGACGCGAAAGTGAGAAAAAAAATGCAGTTGTCCATATTCGCCGGCGCAACCCCCAAGATATTGAAGATGACTTCCATGGTCGAAATCACTTGCAAGATCGAGACATTTGCCATGCGATGAGACTGGTCCAGGCTGCAAATCCAAGCATCACCTTCGAAATCTATAGCCAAGGTGAACATGAAGATTTTGGTCTCTATGGTGGCGACCCTCGCATATCGCTGCATTTGAACGAGGCGCTCAACGTGACATTTTTGCAAATGGTGCAAGCTGATGTGCTCATCATGGCAAAGTCTTCTTTGAGTTACACAGCCGGTCTTCTTCGAGAAGGCGAGGTCTGGGCACCTAACCCATTCTGGCACACGTTTCCTTACTACTGGAAAACATTTGATGCTGGCAAGGGGATACCTGAAGAAGAGCCATGTCTCATACCCGCAAATTAGGGATCGTAGAACAATCTATGACAAATGGGCCGTGCCTAGCTCATTTGTCGACCAACGTTCGCAATGTCGCGCGCAGGACTTACTGCAGCATCGATTATTTTCACAATGTACATCTCCGCTCCCGAAGTGAGCGCCACTGGGTGTTATGTCGAGAGTTTTAGCGAATGTGACTGCACGATCGCAGAAACAGAATGCGGAGCTTCGGTAACTGCCGACAAGTTGACGGGACGTTGCCTTTGTCCCACGACCGACAAAACATTCGGCAAAGATATATATTACGACAAGATAAACGAACACGGCCTATTGCCCAGCTGCACGCACGATTACTGTCTCGACCGGAAAATGTCGCGAGGTTCGTGCTACTATGCGGGCCAAGACAACCAAACTAAGCCATACATCGGATTCACACTCTTATGCGATGTATCTGAAGAGGAGTGTTGTGGCTATGTGGGATACTCTGCTGAAAGCTACGCTGTAAATGAGCAACGGTGGCTACTTTTGGTACGCAGCAGGCTATGTATCAGGTGGTAAATAATGCTGTCAGCATGGCGTCCTGCGACCGCTCACTAGAGAATGCGGCAGCAGCAAAACCTCCATTAGACGGAAATGGCGTCTGCTCGTATTACGACGTCACGATCTCCGATTGTCAGCGCAATGAATACTCATGACAGCGCCGACACAACTGGCGACGTTCAAATGTTTGGGCGTCACCGGTGTGAAGTCCCTAAACCCTAAACCTCCTCCAGAGACCAGCAGCACTTCCGGGGTCAGACGAATGCCTCTTATTTAAGCCAATCTCATCAGGACTGGAAACCCGAACAATCATTCGAGGATCCCGACAGTCCCGGGACGTACCAAAACTGCAAAGTCTATGCCAAATGGATCACCGGTGCAGGCAGACGTTGGCCCGTCGTGGACTTGTGTGGGGGCGACGCAGGTCCAGCAATATCATGTTGACACGGTCGCGAAATTTGGCTGCTGCGGTCCGAACGGCAAATATTCGTGCTGGAATGAGTCGAACCATGCGTCCACTCCCCTAAGCGTCTTCCTCCTCCTCACCCTGACCGCCCTTAACTCTCTGTTGTAAAACACGACGACTATATGACACCATTTTCTGCGTGGGAGGACGTGAGCGCCAACTCACCCTGTGGGAAGCTATCTGCCGAGCTCGGCTTCGATGTCATCCACGAGGACCTCGACTTCTTCGCGCACGACCTGGGCGAGTGCGTGGTCACCAACCCACCCTTCAGTGAGCTTCCCCGAGTCCTCGCGCGCCTGCGTGAGTTGGGCAAAATCGTCGTGATCACGCCGCGTTCGACGCTGACCACGCGATCCCGGACATCCAGGTCATTGTGACGCGGCGGCGCATCCAGTTCAGGAAGCTGGTTGACGGCGTGGAGGTCAAGCGGGCGGTTGCCTTTTTTTTTGTTGGCGACTCGGGTTGCCGAGGGACGTGGTGTTCTTGGGGTGATCGCCGTTTCTACCCTCCCGTAAAAAATGAGACGTGTACCGAAGTACCGAAATTTCCGAAGTTTATCCTAGGGCGTTCTTGGAATCGTGAACTTCAAGACTTCAAGATACACCTATTTTGAACAATAGAATAATCGGTACTTCGGTACACCTTGGTTGCCATCGACGGG
>Ga0115001_10004300_pt1 | contig 10496 bp, 6 predicted proteins | sample ArcticOcean_MG_C_12_FD_89869 | JGI IMG/M metagenome (GOLD analysis project Ga0115001, IMG submission 89869) | Marine microbial communities from western Arctic Ocean - ArcticOcean_MG_CB8_130 | ecosystem: Environmental > Aquatic > Marine > Oceanic | place: Arctic Ocean: Canada Basin | collected... | reverse complement strand
AGAGACGAAGAAGAACCAGAGCGAGCAAAAGTCGTTTTTGGTCAAAGCGAGGTTCGTCGTGGACATCGCGAGGAACAAAGAGCGCGTGTTCATTAACGACAACGGCAGTAGCAGTAGTAGTAGTAAGAACAGTTCTTGTTGCACTGATGATGACGACGATGACGATGATGCAGACGACAGAGCGTTCGGTTTAGGGTCGTACGAATGCTCCTTAGCGGCGGGCGCGGACGCGGCAGGTCTTCTTGAAGCTCGCGTGGAAATATCGAAGGACAGGTTCAGGGAACTCGTCATCGCGCGAATGAGCGAGAGAGATAAACAGAACGCGCACGCGATCACGTTCGAATTAATCGAGTGCGCCGTAAAGTCTACCGAAACAGAAGTAGGTAAGAGCGACTGGAAGCGAGTAGAAGTTCTCGCGGAGCAGAAGCGTAGTATAACGAGAGATCGAGTGAGCGTTATTTGCCTGTTTAAGAGGTGCGATAGGACCGGTGAGATGATTAGGAAGTTCGTGAGTCCGTTTTAGGTGCAAAATCGAGAGTGGATGTATTTTAGGAAACGATAGATTTCTTCACTTGTTTTCGCTCGCGAGAAAAGCGCAGAGGAAAAGTCAAAGAAAAGTCAAACGAAGGAAAATGAAAATAAGTTCGCTTCAATCGGAGCAGAACCAGGAGGACGATTCTAGCGAGCAAAAGAACTTAGATGAGGATAATGAGCGCAAGTTGAGTATGGGCGAAGATTGCTGCGAAGGCGGAGCGCGAAGACGGAATAGCGCGGCTAGCTGCGAGGACGATTCTATTTATGGAAAACAACAAAATCAAGGACGACGAGGAGGAGAAGAAGAACTCCCATCATCGACTCAATCGTGTTTCCAATCGAGACAATTCAAGTGCATGTTCTTCACGACCATTGTAGTTACGATGGCGTTAACTGTTGGGAAATCGTACGTATACGATGAAGATAATTCGAGGCGAACACGCGAAGCGGTCGGCGTCGACGCGTTTGGGAGGAAAATCGACGAGTTCGGAAACGTCGTTTACGTATCCGGAAGGAGAAGGAATTTATTATTTTTAAATGAATATGGAGATGATAATAATAATGGTTATCCGAATTGGATCGTTAATGAATATGGTTGGATGCTTTATTTCCTGGCAATCGCGTTCGTTCTGCTCGGTTTAAAAGTCGTCTCTGGCGAACAATTTCTCAAGAAAGCGTTCGACGCGGTCGCGATAGATCTTTCGTTTCTTCCCAGAAAAAATGGCTCAAAATGGATCTTCGACGGTGCTTTCAACGGACCGAAAGAATACGAAGTAGACGTGGAAAGGTACGAAGAAGAACAGAAATTATCGCACGAGAAAGCGAATAGTTTCTCGAGAGTATCGATCGTTCTGTTCTTCTTAGTTCTGTTCTCGTTCTTGAATCCGTCTTCGCCAGGGTGCTACTTAGGCGTCTCTTCTGTCTTTGGCGTCTGTTTATATAATCTCACGATCGTTCCAGCTATTATGCTTTGGAGAAAGGAATCGTTATCATTACAACGACAACGACAAGCGAATGCGCAAAAATCGTTTCTTCTATGGTCCACGGAAACGATGACATCGTACGACTATACGCATTTGAGGCGAGATTTTTTGTTTCACCTGGCTTCGTTGTTATTGATTTCTGCGTATTGCGCGCGTACGATCGATGTCGAGTCTATAAATGCAGATAACATCGTCAGTAGCGCGAACGACGACGACGAAGAATCTACGACGATGACGACGACAACAAAGCTTATGCTTACAAAACATGTATATTCTTTAGGATGGCGCATGGGTCTTTGGGTAGTGCAATTATATTTCGCGTACGTGTGTTTTCGCAGGTGTTGGGTGTTTTTCGGTCGAAAAAAAATACATCGCAGGAAAGAGAAAGAAGAGAAACGAGAGCTAAAGAAAAAGAAGAAGAAGGAAAAAATCGAATTAAGGTCTTTGTCGTCTTTATCGCCATCATCACAATCGCCGTCACAAGTTGGTGATGATGTTGAAACGACTCCGCCTCGAATTATGTCGACGTCGTTGGAGCCGCCGCCCCCAATACTCTTCGAACCGGCGTATGATGACGTGATGACAGATCTCGACGAAGAGCTTAAGATTAATGAGGCGAATGTTGAATCTGCAGATGAAGCAGAAATCAAGTTCGCGAGCGACAACGACGATAACAACAACAACGACGACGACGGCGAGATTAAAGAAATTGAAGAAGAAGAAGAAGAAGAAGAAGAAGATTCTGCTGAAAGAGACGCCGAGGAAGAAGCCAACGTAGGAGTACAAGAGATTTGCATGTTTGAGTGTGCTGACGAAGGAGACAAAGAACAGCAAGAACAACAGTATCATCAATTTGTTGGTCACGAACGCGCGCAAACAAATCCGAAGAGAAGCTCTTTTGTTGAACTTTCTTTTCTGAAGAGACAGACGCTTAAAATCGAGCGCGTTTTATCAAAACCATGGGTTTTCATTTTCAATTTGACCATTCCCTCGTGTCCGAGTGCGCGAAAAGTTTCAACTAATGATGCTGATGATGGCGATAATAATAATGATAATGATAGTGATGATTATGATAATACTGATTCAGATTGGTTATCGGATTCTTCGGACGGAGGGAATGCGGATGATATTGCAGTGAAAATCGAAAGGCGAAAATGCCGCGCGAGATGTTATACAATTTTCTGCGGTATCCTATGGCTCGCGGTTTTATCGTACGCCATGGTTGAATTTGCGACGCACTTGTGTAACATATTCGTACAGTCATCTTTCTTATCGAAATATGATATTACAAACGATGATGGTTCGTTCGAGAGCTTTATTGGCGGCGTCGTCCTCGCGTTTGTGATTTCGCAGTGCATGAACGTGCACGATACATATTTTCTTCAACATTCTGCGGAACAAATGGAAGCGAACGTCGAGACTGGAAACGATTCTATTTTCCGCGTCGTCTTATTCGACCAGTTGGTTACTTTCGGATTTCCAATCGTGCTCATATTGCCGTGGTATAAGAATGGCGATTATAACATGGACATACCTCGAAATCGAACGATAAACGTACTTTTCTTTGCGTCGATTGCCGCGTCGACGCTTTATTACGCCTTTGCTAGAATTTCAATGGGGAAAGTAAATACGCCTTATCGCACAAACAAAGGGAACGCAACGTTGGAACAATCAGTAGCGACGATGTTTATTGCTGCGTATGTAGTAGCCATTGCGATGATCACGTGCGTTTCGTTTGATTTAATTTTTTAGGAAAGCGGGAGTTGTACCGGTACGTAAAAGTTCGTGTACGAGATTGAGAGAGAGAGAAAGAGAGAGCATGTGTGTTGTTGTTCCGTCTTTTTCAAGTAACAACTTATTCTAAATCGATCGGTGTGTCTAATTACTAATATAAATCTATCTTCTCGTCCTCGCCTTTCCCATCCGAAAGGACGATTGTCTCTCTTTCCACTCGCATCGTACTCTGCCGATCTCTCCAATCAATTGCCGGAAAAGCTAACGCTTCGATGATTTTCAATACGCAATCGTTTGTTAAATCGCCCAAGTTCGCCTTCTCGCGTTGTTCTTTCGTTCGGTTTTCGTTATCATTTTCGGTTCTGATTCTTAACGCGCATAATAACAACGTTTTTGCCGCCTTTCTGAATTCGCTCGGGAACATCTCGTTATGATACTGCATTTTGCGCGTTCTTCCCGATAGGAATTTCAATCGTCGATTTGAACTTCTGAATATGGTTCCCGATGACCATCCACGCTCAAGGCGGAAAATCTCCAAACTATCTTGAGTAGTCACAAAGAACACGTCCGGGTAAGATTCGTTATATTTTTTACTTTTAGGTGGACCAACTGCCTTCAACCCGGTGATGTATTTGTTCCTGAAAACATCGGAGATGGTCTGTATGCACTGTTTCTTGATAAAAAACTTGTTCATTTTAGTCACACCAACTGTTTCGGGATTAAAGTACGCATATTTACTTTCAGAAAGATGACTGCGATCGAAAAACCGCGAGAACGGTTTTGGGATGCATACTTCAAAGAAAATCAAAGAAGTTTGTAATCTCCAATCGCGATGGGCCGAAGCAATTTGAGAAGTTGCGTTGGCATCCTGCACAATCTCTAGGTTATGATGCACTTTCGCAGTCATTTCTAGCATGAAAAGCACATCATCGATATGCGGCACGGCAACAAAATTCGGTTGCATCTCCTCGCAATCAAACGGTGGCGAATCGGGAACGACATGGGTGTCCAGACATTTGACGTAGAACCGCTCGAAACGATTTTGATACCATTTCGGATCTGGTTTAATGTCCCCGAGAATTTTCATGCAATTTGACACATAAAATTCTTCGCGTTGCTTTATAAATTCTTCGCCCATTTTGACGACATCTCCATCGTTTATTCCTAATTTATATTCTTTCCAAACAAACCGGTCGATGACGTCTTTCATGTTTTGCAAAAAACCTTCGCGCCTAGCTTTGAGAAAGCCACCGTTTTCATCGAATTGAGATAAATCAATGACGTGCGCTCCTGCTTCCATTTCCTTATAACACCCACGCTCGCAAACCATCAAAATATCGTCGTTCGACGGTGCAAACGCCACTGGTAATAACGGCAAATGAAATCCATGAAACCTCACGAGCGGGTTAATCATCAGCTCGTGCACGACGCGGAAACTTCTCGTTTCAGTTGGAAAGTCAAAGCACTTTGGATGCAAAATTTCTTTTGGCTGTTCAACTCTCCACACGGCTAAGCATTTCCGGCTATCACTAGTCGCGGCTAAATACTTTCCATTTACCGAGAACTCCAAATATTGCAACGTCGTATTTTCATTTCCCATTAATTTATATTCAATTCGTTCAGCTTCTTCCATATCGTTCCATGTCTCTTGATCGAGCCCTGGAGGTGCATGACCACTTGGAATGCTCAAGTCTTCTGGATTAAAGACTAATGGCGTAAAATGGTACGCGTGATCCGAGGCTGGATGCAAAATTTGTCTAATTTGTTTGAAACCAAAATTCGCGCCTTCTCTAAAACAGTCAATGTTAAAATCGATTGACGTTTCCCATTTCGGGGCTGGTGTATCATTGCATCGCATTGGCAGTGGCACGGATAACTCTCTCAAAGTAGTTTTGTTCGAGTTGTATAAAGTTTCATTGATGGCGTCAAAATATGACGAGTATCCAAATACTTCATTCCCAATAACTGGTAAGATTGTTGAATCAGTCGCGACAGCGATATATTTTCCGCTCGGGTGAGCGACGGCGCAATTCACTTGCATGCCTACAAAAATTGCGTCAAGTTTTACAACCCTGTGAGTTTCGTTCAAACGAAATTGTTCCAATCGTGTCGTGAATTCAATAGATGCTTGAGTTTCCAACTCAAATTTTCTCTTTCTCTCTTTTTCTTTAGCCTTCAAAGTTTTCTCGTCAAGCGGTTCGACTTGTAAAACGTACACGTGTCCATCGTTACTCGATAAAAGTAAAACACGCTTGGTTTCGAAATGATTCTTAGCCTCTTTAATATATTCACTTCGAAAAGTAACCATATCTTTCTTTTGCGTTTCTGCTTTGCGTTTCATTTTTTCATAACTCTCGATGTACGCGTGCTTCAAAGTAGTAAGAGGCGCCCATCTAACGCAATTCGCTTGCTCGGCAACTTCTGCGCGATTCAAATCGAGCACTGGATCGATTAATCTCCCATCAGCCGTATGCCTTTGGTCATGCGGTAAGCCAATATTTTCAATAGCGAGAAACGTGAACCTTTTTTGTTTTTCTTCGTTCCTTGGAGAATCACCTAATATTGAGCCAAATCGTTGTTGTTCAACGCCAGAGTCGTTTGCTTTTTCCGGGTCTAACGAATATACGGCAACGTTCGCAGAGCCTTCGGATAAGCCACCGCGAGTTGAGTAATCGTGAACACCACATAATGCGACCACTTTTGTTTCTGCGCAGACCGATGCTGAGTAGATCTTAAAAGGTAATTTTTCAGTCTCGTCGAGTACAGTTTTTGTCCTTCTTTTTTTGTCACCTATTGATTTTATTGCCCTCATTTTGCTCGTCCCTAATAACAACGCCTCAGAGGCATACGGTATCGCGTTTGATTTCAAACATGGTTGCATGCAATTATATGGCATCGCAGAAATTGCATCTGCGCCTTGCTTATGCACGACTGCGGTTGAAATACTATCCCGACTAGAGAGCGTATCGACGACTCGTCGAACTAATCTACACTGGCCTTTATCTTTAACGTCTTCATCATCGTCGTCGTCGTCCTCATCATCGAAATCTGAAGGACCACTATCATCGTCTGGGTCGTCTGGATCGAAATCTCTATCTTCTTCTTCGCTCGAATCGTCTGGGTCGTCATTATTGTCTGGATTTGGTTTCTTCTTCTTCGCATTTGGAAGCGCGGCATCGTTCCCAATCTCTTCTTCGTCGTCGTCGTTGCCGCTTTTACTACTTCTACTTCCACTACTACTACTACTACTACTACTATCACTATCAATCTCATCAACATCATCATCATCGGTTGTGTAATAACTATCCTCATCATCAAAATCCTCCTCCTCCATCTCATCGTTTGACTCGTGCGCTAAATGAATATTATCCATCGACCCTGGCATCAAATCCTCCATTAACTTCTTAAACTCATCAAACTTCGGTTGCTCTCCACCGTTCTTATTATATAACTCCTCCATCTTCTGCAATAGCTCCGGGTGTTCTCGTAAAAAAATCGGCATCCCGGACCGGTCGTCGTCGTACTCAAAATCATCCAAATCCTCTTCGTCTTCGTCATCGAAGGAATCATCTAACGATCCATCGTCCGATGAATCATCATCCTCTGAATCGGTCTCTAAAGGGTTCCCATCGCTATCGAAATCTTCCTCGATCCCGAACCCGCCTAAGGCTTCATCGGACTCCGAGTTCACGAACCCTGAGTGCGATTGCGTCGTCTCCGAACCATCGAAATCTGAGTCATACTCTGAATCTTCTCCTTCTTCTTCATCGAAGAATTCTTCTTCTTCTTCATCGAAGAATTCTTCTTCTTCTTCTGCGCTTAAATCGTCATCGCTCATTCTTCTTCTTCCTCTTCTACGTCTCTCTTGGACGATGATGTGATCCAGAGAGCGTTTTGCTCGACCTATTTACTACTACTACTACTACACTGTTTCACTCTGTCTGATGTTTAAAAAACACTATTATTATTATTTATAATAATACTCGCAACAATAAGGCCAATAATGACTAACGTGGATAAATGGATATGAACGACGACGTTATTATGCTCGCGTGCAGTAGGAAATACTGAACACGCCTCGTGTTTATCTTCTGCACTAACTTTTGCGTATTCAAAGTACCGCGTACTACTGTGTACTAATTTATGTTATTCAATTAATTGATATCTTTTCAATAGAGAGAGTAGTTTATACTGTCGATACAAAACAAACAATCATTTAACAATAATTAATATCGCGATTAAGATCAAGAGAAAGAGCGCGATGGAAAACAACGATCGTAGAAAGAACAAGAACAACGAGAAAACGACCTGGATAGGGGAAATAATCACGGAAGAACACTCTGCGAACATCGCGAGGGAGATCAGCGCGCGTCAATCGGCACAAATAGACGAATTCTTCGACTTCAACTGCGCAGAGATTCGAAACCGATGCGAAACAGTTTTAGCGCGAACGCACGAGTTTAAGATGTTCTTAAACATAGAAGTATCGAAGGAAAGGGAAGATGAGATGGGAAATGAAGGAACGCGAGAGGGAGAGGGAAGATTACTGGAACGAATAAAAGATCTGAGCGCGATGTTAGAGAGAGATTTTGAGTTCATCGAGAGCTGTGAAATGACTCTAGTGAACGTCGAGAGACGAGTGCGACAGATCGAGGCACTTAAATGGGAACTAGAGAAGAAGAATTTACGCGTCGGCGTAGAGAGTAAGGCGAACGAGATTAAGGAGAGCTTTCAGTCTTTGTTAAGTAATTTTGGGTTTTTAAGCGCAGCGGCAGGAGGAGGAGGAGGAGGAGGACGTAGTACTACTACCGATTGTAGCGAAGAAGAGGATCGATCGACGACGAGTTATACACGCGAGGTTAATACAAACACAGAACAATCAGGATATTACTTCGGCGAAGAAGAAGATCTTGTTTCAGATGCAGACGGACGATCTGCGTTGGATACTAATACAGCCGAGAAAAACGAAACGACATTTTTCTCGTCCCTCTTCTCTTCGCTAGCGAAGTAAGTAGAACATAGCATATATAGGTAGAATATATAGAATAGAATAGAATAGAATATAATGTAGTACATAATAACAACAACGTGATCAATCACTCTCTTGTTTATTATTATTATTCGATGATGGCACGAACAATCCTTGTCTAAACTTTGCTAAATATTGCATCACTTTCTTTCTTTCTTTCACAGTCATTCCGATCTTCTTCCCGTACTGCCCAGTCATCTTTTCTTTTAAATCATCAATGGTTTCAAAATGTGTTAAGTGCTTATCCTTATTAACATTTGCGTGTCTTTTATTCACCGCTACGAAGAAGCGCTCGACCTCTTCCTTTGAATAATTAATCATCGTTGAGCTATTGAAGAACCGTTTGTTTGTGTTTGTACTGGTAAATCTACTGAAATAACACGTTGTGTTGGATATAAAAGTGCTCTGTCTAATGATCGATGATGACATCTTATGAATAAGATTTTGTTAATATATATATATATGTAATGTGTGTGTGTGTGTGTTTATATGTTCTATTTATCTTTCGCTCTATCTTATCACAGTGTTTGTTAATCTATGACTCCGTTTTGTGTTTTGTGGAGGGTTTCTGATGAAGAAAAATCAATCAGCCAAAAACTTCCTAACTTCGTGTCACATAGACAACAGTGCGCACGAAGCTGTTTAGGTATTCATATCGCGTATGTATTAAATAATATTAAAATGACATTATTGTTATTATTATTATTATTTGTTCTTGAAACGATCTTTCTTCTTACGTTTCCTGTGCTTATGCTTATTCATAGCCTTCTTACGCTTTCTCTTCACGCTATCGGCTCTGAATATGGCAGACGAATCAAGAGCGTTGATTGATCGATCTAAAGTCAATGCCGCAAAGTTCTCGCTCAAGATTTCTCCTTGTTCGTCGTCATCGTTTTCTTGTTTATTAATCATCGTCTGCGCCGTTTGTGGTGTTGCTGTAATAAGTTGTTGTTCTCGTTCGCGGAACGAATGGACTTGATCCATAATGTTTTGGATGGAGTCTAATTTTGCGGCCGCCGCTTTGATCTTCGTTATCTGCGAATTATTATTATTATTATTATCATATTTTCTCGTTTCCTCGTTTTCCTTGCGCAGAGCGTCTAAAAGAGATTGTATTGAATCAATCTTTGCTTCGATTTGATCATGATCATCATCGTTTTCGTCGTCATCGAATTCGACTACATAGCCTTGATTTATGTAGTTGTTTACTTTGTTTGCGTTGATGTATCGATCAAACGCGAGTAATTGCTGGTCGATTTCATCATCATCATCGTCGTCGTCGTCGTCGAACATCTCAATCATTTCAATATCATCATCATCTTCATCGTCATCATCATCTTCATCAAAATCATCATCATCATCAAAATCATCTTCATTAAACCTACTATTACTATTACTACTATTACTACTGCTGTGATTATTATTTTGTGTTCTATTCAACATTTCCAAAACTTTATCCTCGAATTGCCTGGACGACAACGACAACGCGACTATGGGCAAATCGCGAGTACTAAAACTTTTATACGCTTTTGTCGTATCCACTAAAACAACCGCATTAGCGTCAGATAAAGACGATGATGATGATGATGATGATGAACTCGATCGTCTCTTAATCTTCTCCAGTAACTCCTTCGCACTCAAGCACTCTCGTGAATCCGCACTCTTCATTTTCCTCTCGTTATTGAAGTTCAACATACGTTTCCAATCAGCGCGAGTAGTACTACTTGGTACATCTTTCTCATCACAATCAATCCTATCATTATTATTATTATTATTATTATTATTATTATTAAGTGTTAATCGTTTCAAGATATCTCTTCTATACTGCGAAGTCGATCGTCTCCCAGCCGTCTGTCTGTTACTGTTCATCTCTCGATCATCATCACCATCAATAGCAGTAGCAAAAGCAGTACTACTCTTACTCTCCTTAGTGCTCATCAACGCACTAGAGTTTGGGGGTTTTCCCTGATCATCATCACCATCAGCGACCGAGCCAGTCGCATTATTATTATTATTATTCAACGATGATGCAGATGATTGAGATGACGATACGTCGTGGTTATAGTTAGATCTCAACACTACTACTGCTACTAAGCTTTTGCTCGCGTTCCTTTGCCTGTTTATTAACGTTCTTATGGTACTATACTTGAACATAGAGATAGATAGTTAGTTCTCGTTCTTCTCCTTCTTCTTAAGGAATTGTTGTGACGATTTCT
>Ga0115001_10004297_pt1 | contig 10503 bp, 10 predicted proteins | sample ArcticOcean_MG_C_12_FD_89869 | JGI IMG/M metagenome (GOLD analysis project Ga0115001, IMG submission 89869) | Marine microbial communities from western Arctic Ocean - ArcticOcean_MG_CB8_130 | ecosystem: Environmental > Aquatic > Marine > Oceanic | place: Arctic Ocean: Canada Basin | collected... | reverse complement strand
AAGTTAATTTATCAATTTCTCTTCTTAAAGCAGTTACTTGAATAACAAAAGACTTTTTTGTTTTATCTAATACAAAAGAATTATATTTTTGACATAATTTCTTGGCTTTATTAAGTTTTACTGAAGTTCCAGTTAATTTAAAAAGAGCTAATTCTCTAAATAGAATATCGGGATCATTTCTTGAAAAATCAGCAACTTTGTGAACAGGTATTAATTTACCTAATTGTAGTTTTATCTGTTGAATAACTTGTGGCGTGCCTTTTGTTACAATTGTTATTCTTGATAAATGTTTTGTTTTGTCAATTTCAGCTACAGCTAGAGACTCAATATTGTAGCCTCTACCTGAAAACAAACCAACAACTCTTGCTAAAACTCCTGCTTCGTTATCAACCCAAACTACGATATTATGAAAATCCTCTTTTTCTAATTTAGTCGGTTCACTATAAGCTGATTTAGACTTAACCATTAAACTAAAGTTTTCCCTTCATCTGAAACATCTTTTTCATCTTCTGGTCCCAGTAGCATTTGATTATGTGGTTTTCCAGATGGGATCATCGGGTAACAATTTTCTTGTTTATCTACCCTACAATCAAAAATAACAGGCTTATCTGAATTAATCATTTCTTTTATTTTTTCATCTAACTCGTCAGGTGTTTTAGCTCTTATTCCTACTGCTCCATAAGCTTCAGCCAACTTGACAAAGTCTGGTAACGCCTCTGTGTAGCTTTCGGAATAATTCTTATCATGAAGTAATTCCTGCCATTGACGGACCATTCCCATATACTCATTATTCAAAATAAAGATTTTGATTGGGAGTTTGTACTGAACTGCCGTCGACATTTCTTGCATATTCATCAAAATTGAGGCTTCTCCCGCTATATCTATTACAAGTTTTTTAGGATGTGCAATTTGAACACCAATTGCTGCTGGCAAACCATACCCCATAGTTCCGAGACCACCTGAGGTCATCCATCTATTAGGCTTATTAAATTTATAGTGCTGGGCTGCCCACATTTGGTGCTGACCAACTTCAGTGGTAATAAAAGTATCTTGGTCTTTTGTTAATTCATAAAGTCTTTGGACAGCATGCTGAGGTTTAATTGTTTTGGTACTATTAATAAAATTTAGTGATTTCTTTTCTCTCCACTTATCAATTTGAGTCCACCATTTAGAAGTTTTTTGTTTGTTTGAATTAATAAAATTTTTATTTTTATCTTTAAATTTAATTATTAATTTATCTAATAATTCTGAAACATCGCTAATAATTGCTAAATCAACATTAACATTTTTACCGATTGAAGATGGATCTATGTCGATATGAATTTTTTTAGATTTTGGTGAAAATTCATCTATCTTTCCTGTAATTCTATCGTCAAACCTTGCGCCAATATTAATCATTAAATCACAATCATGCATAGCATTGTTCGCTTCATAGGTTCCGTGCATTCCCAACATTCCTAAAAATTGAGGGTCATCTCCTGGATACGACCCCAATCCTTGAAGAGTTGATGTAATAGGAAATCCAGTCAAGGAAACTAACTCTCTTAATAATTTACTTGCTTTTGGACCGGAGTTTATAACCCCTCCTCCAGTATAAAATATTGGTTTAGATGAGTTTTTCATCATCTCAATGAATTTACTTATATCTTTTGGATTTATATTATTAAATTTAGGTTTATTTAATTTATAAGGAGACTTATTTTTTTTAACTTCATAAATTCCTTTGTTAAACTGAATATCTTTTGGAATATCTATTAAAACGGGTCCAGGTCTTCCAGTGGTAGCAATTATAAATGCTTTGTGCATTATGCCAGCTAAATCATTTACATCTTTAACTAACCAATTGTGTTTTGTACAGGGCCGAGTAATCCCTGTAGTGTCACATTCTTGAAATGCGTCTGTTCCAATTAAATGTGTTGGAACTTGTCCTGAAATACAAACAATTGGAATTGAATCCATGTATGCATCTGTCAAAGCGGTCACTGCATTAGTTGCACCAGGTCCAGATGTCACTAGAAGGATTCCAGGCTTGCCACTTGATCTCGCATAACCTTCAGCTGCGTGACCTGCTCCCTGTTCATGTCTTGCTAAAATATGTTTAATAGATTTATGATTTTTTAATTCATCGTAAATTGGCAAAACTGCCCCACCTGGATAACCAAAAATAAATTCAACATTCTGATCCTCTAGTGACTTAAAAACAATTTCTGCTCCACTAAATAATTTAGGCATTTATACAATCTAGCCTAGAAATGGTTTCCGTCAAGTTTTAGCTGACGACTTTTAAAGTTTTTTTAAAAAGAATAGATAAATCTTTAGAATAAAGCTTATTCCAGTTCTTCATGTGTCCCCTTGCCCAAGTATTTTGCCTCTTAGCATATTGTCTTGTCTTTATATTTATTAGTTCTTTGCACTGCTTTAATGTGATTAATCCTTTAAAATAACTGTTAATTTCCTGAATACCAATTAATTTGTTAACTGAAAAAGATTTATTTAATTTTAAAATATTAAAATTCTTTACTTCTTCAACACATTTATTTTTGAACATTTTTTCAGTTCTTTTTGATATTTTTTTTAATAATTCCTCTCTTGGCATTTCAATAAATATCTTTTTAATATCGTAGTCAACGAAATCTGACTTAGTGTATGACATCCAATCGTATAACGATTTTTTTGTATAAATCATTACCTCATATGCCCTTTGTACTCTTTGAGAGTCGGTAGGTAAAATTTTACCTTTTACTTTTGGATCCATTTCTAGAAGTTTTTCATAAAATTTTGCATAACCTAGTTTTTTAAAAAGACTTCTAACTTGATTTCTAGTTTTAATATCTATGTTAGGAATTTTACTAATTCCTTTGGTTATAGTATTAAAATATAAGCCAGTTCCACCAGTTATTATTGGTATTTTATTCTTTTTCAAACATGTATTAATTTTAACTTTGGTTTTTTTAAGCCAGTCTCCAGCAGAAAAATATTTTTTTACTGAGACTACGCCATATAAATGGTGTTTGGCTTTTTTAAGTTCTTGATTATCAGGTCTAGAGGATAAAATTGAAAACTCTTTATACACCTGCATACTGTCTGCATTAATAATTTCACCTTTTATCTTTTTTGCTAATTGAATGGCTAATTTAGATTTTCCTGATGCTGTGGGGCCGGCTAAGAGAATAATTTTTTTTGGCAAAATTAATTTATTTTTACACCTAGGTATCTTCTCTGATTATTTTTATTTATAACAGTTATTAGTAATGTCTTTTCACCTTTTTTAAATATTTGATTAACAATTTCATTTAGATCTGCAGATTTTATTACAGGGTTTTTTTGAACTTCAATAATAATATCATTAACATTTAAAAGACCTGATAGTGAACTTTTAGAGGAAATATTTACAATGACAGCTCCTTTAATATTCTTATCTAATTTTCTTGATTCAATATCTTGATTGCTGATATCCCTTACAGTTATTTTTAAAGTTTCTATTTCTATTTCTTTATTAATTTTAGCTGGTTTTTTCTCTTTAAATTCCTCAGAAGATTCTAACCTTCCTAGTGTTAATCTTTTTGAGATAAGTTTTTTGTTTCTCCAAACCTTTAATTGAACATTTTTTCCAACCTTTGTATTTGCAACAACTTTTGGTAAAGTTCTCATTGTATCTATTTTTTTTCCATCAAATTCTAAAATAATATCACCGGCTTTTATTCCAGCTTTATCTGCGGGACTACTCTCACCTACACTTGCGACTAATGCGCCTTCTGGTTTTTTAAGTTTCTCTACATCTGCTATTTCTTTAGTAACTTCTTGAATTCTAACACCTAGCCAACCTCTTCTAGTTTCACCAAAACTAATTAATTGATCGATTACATTTGATGCTGCATTAGAGGGAATAGCAAAACCAATTCCTATGGACCCTGCCTGTCCTGGTGCAATAATGGCTGTATTAATACCAATAACCTCGCCTTTTAAACTAAACAAAGGTCCTCCAGAATTTCCTTGATTAATCGAGGCATCAGTTTGAATAAAATCATCATAACGAGTTAAATTAATATCTCTATTTCTAGCTGAGATAATTCCTGAGGTTACGGTTCCACCTAATCCAAAAGGGTTTCCAATTGCTACCACCCAATCACCAACTCTTGCAACAGAAGAATCTCCAAATTTTACAGCTTTAAATTTTTCATTAGTTTCCATTTTAAGTACGGCAATGTCCATATAAGGATCTGCTCCGATTACTTTTGCTTTATATTCTTTTGAACCAACTCTAACTAAAATATCTTCTGCATTTGCTATAACGTGATTATTAGTAATAACAGTTCCATTTTCTTTGATAATAAACCCTGACCCTAAGGCTGAAGCTTTTCTCTCAGTTGGTTTTTCAAAATCTTTAAACATTTCACCAAAAGGAGATCCTGGGGGAAATTCAAATGGAAACGGTTTTGCAGAAGTTTTTACTGTTTGTGTTGTTGAAATATTAACAACCGATGGCATTAGTTTTTCAGCTAAATCTGCAAAAGAATCTGGGACAGCGTTGGCTGCATTAAAATAATTTAAATTTATAATTATTAAAATAGGGAATAATTTTTTTAAAAAATACATTTAACTTTTTATATACCAAATTATTATAAAGCCAATGATCAAAAAAATTACACCGTACGTTCTAAGTTTCTTTTCTGAGATATTTTTGATTAGTTCAAGCATAATTTTTATTCTAGAAGGAAAAAGAGCGATGAATAAACCTTCGATGAAAAATAGCAATCCTATCGCTATAATAAGATCGTTCATAGAAATTTTTATCTTGGTTTCATGGACTTGCCAAAAAATTTAAAGAATTCACTATCAGGTGATAAAACTAAAGAAGTTTGTCCACCAATCAAAGCTTTCTCATAAGCTTGCATCGCTCTATAAAAAGCGAAAAATTGGGGATCTCTTCCAAAAGCCTCAGCAAAAATTTTGTTCCTTCGACCATCACCTTCACCTTTCATAATTTCTGATTGTTTTTTCGCATTAGCAAGTAAAACGGTAACGTCTTTATCTGCTGTAGATGTTATTTTTGCGGCTATTTCTGCTCCTTGTGCTCTAAATTCCTTTGCTTCTCGTTGTCTTTCGGTTTGCATTCTTTTGTAAATTGCATCACTGTTAGCAGGAGGTAGATCAGCTCTTTTAATTCTTACATCAATTATCTTAATACCAAAACTCTTGGCTTCTTCGTTTACATCGTTACGAATGATAGTCATTTGTTTAGTTCTCTCTGTAGAAAGTAAAGTAGCTAATTCTTGTGTTCCTAAAACACCTCTAATTCTAGAATTTATAATTGTAGATAGTCTTGATCTCGCAACTCTTTCGTTTCCAACAGAAATGTAGAATTTTAATGGATCAATTATTTGAAATCTTGTTATTGCATCTATAATTAAACGTTTTTGATCAGATGCTATTACTTCTTCTGGAGGATTATCTAAATTTAATACTCTTTTATCTAAATAAACAACGTTTTGAATAAAAGGTAATTTAAAATTTAAGCCTGCTTTAGATATAATTTTTTTTGGGTCACCAAATTGAAGTACGATTGCTTGGTTGATTTCTTGAACAATTATAATTGATTGAAATAAAAGAACTCCGATTACTACAATTGCTGGAACTATAAATTTTGGTATTTTCATTATTTTGGATCTTTCTTTCTAAGTTCTGGTAGTGGTAAATACGGTACTACGCCTGAGCCTGAATTTTTATCGATAATAACTTTATCAATATCAGCTAAAACTTTTTCCATAGTCTCTAGATACATTCTTTCTTGTGTAACTTGTTTTGCATTTTTGTATTCATTATAAATTGCTAAAAATCTACTAGCTTCACCTTCTGCTGCGGCTACTACTTGTTTTTTATAAGCTTCTGCTTCTTGTAAAATTTTTTCTGCTTCACCTCTTGCTCTTGGAATTACATCGTTAGCGTAACCTTCGGCTTCATTTTTAAACCTTTCTCTGTCTGCTCTTGCAGCTTGTACATCTCTAAAAGCATCAATAACTTGGCTTGGGGGATCTGCTTGTTGCGTTTGAACTTGTGTAATTTGAATACCAGATCCATACTGATCTAGAATTTTTTGAGTTATTTCTTGAACTTCTACTTCTATTTGAGATCTTCCTTCTGTCAAAATAGATTGGATTTTACTTTTAGCTATAACTTCTCTCATCGCAGTTTCTGAGGTTGCTTTAACTGTTTCTACTGGACTTTGAATATTAAATAAAAAATTGCCCGCGTCTTTTATAACCCAAAATATTGAATAGTTTATATCAACTATGTTTTCATCTCCTGTTAGCATTAAACTTTCTTCAGGAACATTTCCAACACCTGATGATGATCTTCCGCTATCACTTGCGGGTCTGAAACCAACATCAATTCTGTTAACCTTTGTAACTTTAGGAGTTAATGCTCGCTCAAAAGGTCTAGGTAAATGGTAGTGCAATCCTGGCTGCGTTGTATTTACAAATTTTCCAAATCTTAAAACAACTCCCTGTTCATCTGGTAAAACCCTGTAAAGTCCGCTTGCAAAATAAAGACCTAGTACAATAATTAGTCCCATAATTATTGGTTTCGATCCACCCGGCTTTCCACCTGAAAACTTATTAATAGTTTTTTGAAAATTTCTTATAATATCATCTAAACTAGGTGGTTGTTGTCTGGTGCCTGAACCGCCGTTGCCATTGTTAGAGCCACCTCCTGGAGGCGCGCCCCAAGGCGATTGGTTTTTTAAAATTTTATCTTTAAAACTCATTGCACTTTATATAGTGACTTTTGACTTAAAAACAAGTTAAGTAACAGCGCTATTATGACCGATAAAAAAGAAAAAATAGACCGAGCAATGAAAGAAAAGCTTGCTCCAAAGCAATTTATTAAACATCCAATAAATGGAACCAAATGTACTATATTAGTTTCAAGCGCTAAAGGTGGTGTAGGTAAATCTACTGTAGCAATAAACTTAGCTTTTGCTTTGCAAAATCTTGGAATGAAAGTTGGGGTTTTAGACGCTGATGTTTATGGTCCTTCTCTACCAAAATTAATTAAATTAAATGAAAAACCTAAAAGCGAAGATGGCATAGCATTAATTCCATTAGAAAAATATAACGTTCAATTTATGTCCATGGGGTTTTTAGTGGATGAACAAACGCCAATGATATGGCGTGGCCCTATGGTTATCAGTGCTCTTAAAACAATGACCCAAAAAGTTTTATGGAAAGATAGAGATGTAATTGTTGTTGATATGCCACCAGGTACAGGTGATGCGCAGCTTACTTTTGCACAAGAAGTTAAAGTTGATGGAGCTGTTATAGTTTCTACGCCTCAAGATTTAGCTCTATTAGATGTAAAACGTGGAATACAAATGTTTGAAAAAACAGGGGTTAAAATTTTAGGTTTAATTGACAATATGAGCTTCTTTAAAGGTGATGATGGTAAAGAATATAAAATTTTTGGAGAAGGTGGAGTTGAAAAAACCGCAAAAGAATTTAATAAAAATTTTCTTGGTAAAATTCCTATTCATCAAGATTTAAGAGACGCTACAGATAAAGGCGATCCATTAACTCATTCAAAGCCTGATCATGAAGTTTCAAAAATATTTGAAGATATAGCGAGGCAGATTAATGCGGGATTGGTTTGACTATACTCTTAAAAAGAAAAAAATTAATAGCCTTAATCGATTACAATATAATAATAAAATTTTAATTAACCATGATGAAAAGAAACATTTTGAATTTAAGGGATTTAAATCTTTAAAACATGTTTCTATATCTTTTAAGTATTTAAATAAAGTTTTAAAAAAAAAGGAAAAAATTTTATGTATTGGCTCTGGGTGGGGATACTTAGAATTTTTATTATCAAAAAAGTTTAGTATAACTGCCTCTGATTATAATAATCATTATGTTAAGTTTCATAAGAAAAATAATTCTACAAATTTTAAGTACATAAAATTAGATATTTTAAAAAGTAAACTGCCTTTTCGAAAAAATAATTTTAAACAGATATTGATTAACAATATTGAGTACCTTTTTGACAATAGTCAAATGAATAAATGTATTAAAAATATAAAGAAATTAGGTGGCAAAAAAACTGATTATTTTTTAATTTTTAGAAGTAGAGATGGTTTTATTATAAAATTAATTGAAAAATATTTAATTTATTTTGAAATGAAACTTAAACAAATATTGAAGTTCATTAGAGGTGAGCGATTAAGTTTTACAAAAAACCATCATGGTTTTAGAAGGTCAAAAAAAGAATTTCTTGAATTGTTAGAAAAAAATAATCTAAAAATAATATCAGTTTATGAAGATATGTATGAAGCTGAGTATGAAAGATTAGCTATAGTTAGGAAATTAAAATTATCAAAATTCTTATCAATATTGTTTTTTAAATCTCACCCTTATTTACATATAATACGTTTTAAATAACTTTATCACTGAAATCAAAAGATACCATAAGCTCGTTCCACTCTCTCTTAGATAACCCTGAATTTTCAACGTTAACTTTTTCTCCTTTAGCCATTTGCTTAATTACTTTCTTTCCTTTGGCTGAAACGTGAACTGCACCAACTCTATAATCTAAAAAAGCAGCGTGAGTAATTGGCACCCATTTTTTAACCGTTTCAAGCATTGTTTCTGCATAAACTCTAATTTCATATTGAGCATGACTGTCAGCTCTTAAAAATAAAAAGTTTAATAAATTTAATAAATCTGTTTTCCAATACCACTGTGTATACGAGTTTAGTGTTAAATTCATTCTAGCTAGCTCTCTTGCTAGGCCGGCTTTTTTTTCGTCAATAATTGTTCCATCAAATCTTTCGTTAAGCATTGTTTCATAGTTACCGTAAGTTCTTGTGGCATCATCTTTTAAAATTTTAAGGACTTCATCTGCTTGATCTCCAGTTATTAAATCTCCTCTACCTTGCCTGTTTATTGTTGATTGGGCGGAGAGCTGTTCTTTTTTTGGAATATAAAACTCTTTATCTAAAATAGAATATCTTGCAGAATATTCATTAACATTTGCTGTTCTATGCCTGATCCACTGACGTGCTATAAATATTGGAAGTTTTACGTGATATTTAATTTCACACATTTCAAATGGAGTTGAGTGCCAATGCCTCATCAAATATTTAATCAAACCTTCATCGGTTGAAACTTTTTTAGTTCCTTTTCCGTATGAAACTCTAGCCGACTGAACTATAGAAGTGTCGTCCCCCATATAGTCAACTACTCTGACAAAACCATGATCTAATACAGGTAATGCTTCATAAAGAATTTTTTCTAATTCCGGCGAAGTTACTCTTTTTGTCTCATGCTTTTGAGATTGTTGATCTGTTATCTCTTTTTTTTGCTCTATTGTTAGTTTCATTTTGAATTAATTTATTGAATCTCTTTGAAAGAGTTTTATATTAATACTGTTGGTTTTCCAACTATGACGATAAACGAATTTCGTAATAAACATCACGGACGTGGGGGCAGTACCCACCACCTCCACCATTTACAACTTATGGGGGTGAATTAGGATCGACGGGTGTCTAAAGGCTGTTCTTTCGTACGAGATGGTTCCGACGTAACGGGCCAATTTACAAATGCTAACGAAAGTTACGCACTTGCTGCTTAATTAACTTAGTTAATTAAGTTACGGGGTCTGGGGCACCTGGCAACAGAACGCCCCTTTTCAAAACGTTTCCGTTAACCACACACATTTTCCTAAAATAAAGTTCAATGAAGGTTCAATGAAGATTCAATGAAGTTAGAAAACAAAAATTAGTTGTACATTTATTTGATAATCTTCATTTCTTGAATTCTATAAATTGCAAAAACTCTATCTTCTTTCTTAAGGGTACAATATGCTTTAATACATAATCGATCGTAAAAATTTGTTTTTCTCTCAATCATTTCAAATTTTATTGGTTTTATAACTCTCTCAGAGTAATCACCTTGATAATTCTTATATTTAATTTCTACAGATTTTTTTTCAATTATAGCATCCTGAAGTATATTAAAATTGTTAGTATAATCTGATGGCATTCAATATGTTAGCATAGATATTGCATAGGTACATTTACAATATGTAATAATTCTTAATTTCAATATTAAAGATTATTATTCTTAAATATGTCACCGACAATATAACGAACTACGGGGACTGACACGGCATTTCCTAACTGAGAATATGCAATATTATCGTTCGGGTTTAAAATAAAATTATTTGGAAAACCTTGAATTTTTGCTGCTTCTCTTGGAGTAATCCTTCTAATTCTGTTTTTATAAAAAACTCCAAGTCTATTTGTGTCTGATGCTGTTAATGTTGTTGAAATTTTATCTGGATCTAAAAATTTAAACACTTCGAAAGACATATTTCCACAATTAGGATTATATTTATTATCTTCTTTTTTGAGTTCTTCTCTCAGGAGATGTAATAATTGCCACATCTAAACAGTTATTGGTTGGGTCTTTGGTATCGATATGACTTTCAAAATTGTTAATAATATTT
>Ga0115001_10004295_pt1 | contig 10509 bp, 9 predicted proteins | sample ArcticOcean_MG_C_12_FD_89869 | JGI IMG/M metagenome (GOLD analysis project Ga0115001, IMG submission 89869) | Marine microbial communities from western Arctic Ocean - ArcticOcean_MG_CB8_130 | ecosystem: Environmental > Aquatic > Marine > Oceanic | place: Arctic Ocean: Canada Basin | collected... | reverse complement strand
TATATCTCCTAAATAAATACCTAAAGATAGTGCTGTTTCGACCAATGCATCATTTCTTTCAACGTTTTTATAAGTAGAAATTGCTTCAGTTATTGGTACTTCAATAACTTTTCTATCTTTCCAAGCAACCATTCTATCAAATTTTTTTTTATACAGAAGGTCAACAGCATAAACGCCAAAGGCACTAGCCAGAATTCTATCGTTAGCAGTAGGGGGTGCACCTCTTTGGACGTGACCTAAAGTTGTTACCCTACATTCAATATCAGTTTTTGACATAATTTCATTAGCTACATATTCACCAATACCACCAAGTCGTACCTGTCCATCTTTAAACTTATGAATTACTTTTTCTCCATTTTCTTTTTTAACTGCTTCTGCAACTACAATTAAAGAATGTTTTATTGTTCTTTTTTTCATTTCATTTAATTTATTTATTATACCGTCTACTGAGTATTTTATTTCAGGAATTAAAATTACATCTGCACCACCAGCAATTCCAGCACTTAGAGCTATATGGCCCGCATCTCTACCCATAACCTCTAATATCATAGATCTACTATGACTTACCGCTGTTGAATGTAAATTATCTAAGGCTTGGGTTGCTACATGTACAGCTGTATCAAATCCAATTGAGCTATCTGTTGCACCAACATCATTGTCAATAGTTTTTGGTATTGCAACAATATTTAAATTACCTTTCTTGGCTAAATTTTGTAAAATTTGCATACTTCCATCACCACCAATTATTATTAAACCTTCTAAACCTAGTTGTCGGTAACCTTCAATAATTTTTTTAGAAGGATCAATTTTTTTTCCATCTGTTGGGGAAAAGTCTAAAGGGCTAGCTTTATTTGTTGTACCTAAGAAAGTTCCACCTTGTTTTAACAAATAACCAGAAAAAGTTTCTCTTGTAAGTTCAATGCTGTCAACAGGTCTTTGTATCAGTCCACTTGTACCATTTCTTATTCCAATTACTGACATATTGTACTTATTCTTAGCTCGAAAAAAAATTGATCTGATAGCAGCATTAAGACCGCCACAATCTCCCCCACTTGTTAGAATACCGATTTTTTTCATATGTAATTGACCTAAAAAAATTATTAATATAAGCACTAATATATTAAATTTGATTTAAATATTCAAAATATAAATTGTCCAGAATTTAAACTAAGAGGAAAGCCTTACCCAGATCAACTTTTGAAAATTTTAAAAAAAAATAAGATTAAAGCAAAAGAAGCACTTTATGTTGGAGATATGAAAGTTGATTATCACGCTGCATCTAGAGCTAAAATTTCTTTTATTTTTGCATCATACGGTTATGGAAAAAGGTTTCAAATGTATAAATATATGATTTCAAATTTAAAAGGTCTGATGAGTTATATTTAAAATTATTTATATGTCGTTTCTTAAATTTTGCAAAATCCTGTTCAATTTAAAAATTTTTATTAAATCTCCACCCAAGTCAGATTTAGTTATTTATGATAGGATGACCGTTACTTCTGGATTTGCTAACGCATTATTTAAAAATAAAAAATATACTATATTAGATACAAGATATGAAAGTATTAATTTATATATTTTATTTCTATGTTTTATAAATTTTAAATTTACTAATGTGATAGATTCCTATAAAAAATTATTTCTATCTTCTGTTCAGCCTAAAATTGTTTACACTTCAATTGATAACAATCCGTCTTTTTTTAACTTAAAAAACCTATACTCAATACCTATTTATATAAGCGATCAAAATGGTATTGCAAAAGTAAATGGTCAAACATGGCCAAATAATTTTTCAGTTTTTTGTAAAAAATTCAATAAAAAAAATAAACGTAAACTTCAAGCAGATTTAATTTTTGTATTTAATAAAAATGAAAAAAAACAAATGGCGAACTGTTTAAACGGTAACATTCATGCTCTAGGCAATAGCAAATGTAATAATTTTGTTATTAGAGAAAAGAAGAAAAAAATAAAAAAAATTATATTTGTAAGTAGTGGTTTGTACAAAGAAACAATTTCAAAAGAAATAAAAATATTTAGACATTTAAATACTTATTCAAAAAAGAATAATATTAAACTGACAATGTTATCCAGAAAAGATAACAGATATGAAAAATTGTATCGAGATAAATTTGGAAACGGAAATTGGATATATGTTCCTAGATCTAATAGTCTTTCTTCATACAAAGCACTGACAGTAGACTCAGTAATAGTTTTTTCTCATTCAACTTTTGGTTTGGAAGCATTAGCCATAGGGCATAAGTGCGTAATTATTTTACATGATTTAGCAAAAAAAAACATGAACTGGAAACATAAAAATAATGGTTTTTTTTGGACTAATAAGATTAACTACAATAGTATCTCCACAGTAATTAACAGAGTAAAAAACATAAAACACTCTGAATGGCCAAAACGAGTAAAAGAAATTAGTAGTTTTTATCTATTTCACGATCCTGAAAACAAAACTAAAAAAAAATTAATTAAAAAAATTATTAATAATTTATAAAACTTTATGTGTGGAATTTTTGCTGTAATAAATAAAAATAAAGAAAATCTTAATTTAGATAAGTGTCGAAAGGCATTAAATTTATTAAATAAACGTGGCCCAGATTGGAAAGTAGAAAAAAAAATCGATAAACATATTTATTTAGGTCAGTCTATTTTATCAATGACGGGCAAAATGAAAAAAGATTTAAATAATAATTTTTCGATTTCTAAAAATTTTTTTCTTTTGTTTGTAGGTGAAATTTACAACTATAGAAATCTTAATAGTGATTACTTGCAAAATCTCAATTTAAACAGCACCTCAGACACTAACGTTTTTGCAAATCTCTTTGAACGTTTCCCAAAAAATAAAGTTAATAATTTGCTTGATGGAATGTATGCATATCTACTTTACGACAAAAGTGAAAATATTTTGACAATTGGAAGAGATCCGAATGGAGAAAAAACACTATATATATTTGAGGATAATTTAAAAATAATTATTTCTTCAGAAATTGGTCCAATACTTTTCTACAACAAAAAAATAAATTTAAATATTAATATTCTAAAAAACTACTATCTTACTCGACATTTTTTAAATTTAGAAAAAACAATCTTTAATGGAATTAGAAAAATTGAAACTGGAATACAAATGGATTTAAATTTTTTAAATTTTAAATTTAAAATTAAAGATAGAATTAAAATCAATAATTATATAAATCCAGTGATATATAATAAAAATTTAAAAAGAAAAGAAGATGATATTATTAATGAACTTGATGATTTAATAAATAAAAATATTAAACAAATGATCCCTGAAAAAAGAAAGTATGCTTCAATAGTAAGCGGTGGTATCGATTCTTCTCTTGTTAGTAGCTATCTGTGCTCTAATTCTAACCCAAACTATTTAATCTATCTTAATCATGTTGGTAAAGATTTTCACACAGCAAAAATTAAATCTTTTGAAAAATATTTAAAAAGAAGAATTCATATCCATGATGTAAATGAAAAAAATTATTTTAATACGTATCTTAAAGCTATAAATATTTGTAAAACCCCAATAAACTCACATTCTTTTGTAGGTCAATATTTGAACGCAAATATTGTTTCTAAAAAGAATTGTAGAGCTCTTTTTGGTGGTGAAGGTGCAGATGAGCTATTTGGGGGTTACAGCACCTATTTACCAAATAATTCAAATCTTAATTTAAACAATTCAGATTACACGAAAATTGTCGACTCAAATTTATTTAAGGAAACAAAAGAACAAACACTATTTAAAAAGCAAATGCATTCAAAATGGAAAGAATGTCTGTCAAATTATTCCTTTGTCTCAAATACTTCTGAGAGACAAAGTCTTTCAATGATGCTTATGGATGCTACCTTACAAATGGAATCAAATGCATTTAGAGGGTCTGATTTAATGTCAATGAATAACTCTGTGGAAAGCAGATCTTTATTTTTTAGAAAAGAAATTGTTAATTTTGCTTTGAATCTTCCATTCAAATTTAAAATTAATTCTAGCTCATCGCCCGACATGAAAACAAAATTTATTTTAAAAAAATTATTTATAAAAAAATTTTCCAAAAAATTAATTTTAAAAAAACAAGGTTTTGCGGGTTTTCCTAACGAAATGGTAAAATATGTTGGTCCAATCGATAAATTTATATTAAATAACTATGTTGATAACGTTAAATTAAAAGATAATTTTTATAAAGATAGAGGAATTCAATGGAAAATATTAAATACTGAATTATACTTAAAAATGATTAATCCAAAACATTTATGAAAAAAAACCTGTTTTCTAAGAAATTAAATGTACCAACTATTTTTGTTGGTTATGATGTCCGAGAACAAAGCGCTTTTAATGTTTTAAGATATTCAGCTCTCAAGTACTCATCTGCTCCTATTAACATTTATCCTATTGATCAAGACGTTCTGCGAAGAATGGGAATGTATAGAAGGTCCTGGCTACTAGGCAGCTCTCACAAACCTCAGCCCAAAAATAAAAATGACATCCAACATATTGACTTATTTGACAGAAGACCATTTTCTACAGATTTTTCTTTTACTAGATTTTTAGTGCCTTTTTTAAATCGTCTTAGTGGCTGGGCATTATATATGGATTGTGACATGTATTTTAGAAGCGACCCAATAGAATTATTCAATAAGTATAAAGATAAAAAAAAAGCAATTTATTGTGTTAAGCATAATTACCAACCTTCTGAAAAAATTAAAATGTACGGTACAAAGCAAATACAATATTCCAGAAAGAACTGGTCTTCCCTTGTTCTCTTTAACTGTTCACACCCAGCTCATAATAATTTTACAATTGATGATGTTAATACTAAACCAGGTAGATGGTTACATAATTTTTTATGGTTAAAAAACTCTGAAATAGGATCCATGAGCGAAAAATGGAACTGGTTGGAGGGATACTCATCTGAAAAAATTAAGCCAAGCATTGTTCATTTTACAAGAGGTGGTCCATGGTTCAATAATCTAGGTTTTCATATAGGTAGAAAAGAAAAAAAATATTTTAGTGAATGGAATTATCTTTCAAGACAAATTAAAAAAAATAAAATCTTTTAGTACGTAAATTATTAAAAAAGTAATCCAGTATTAAAGTGCTGTTATGTGCTTTATTTATACTTAAATTAAAGTTGAAAAAGATATATATACATATATAAATTTCTAAGTCGGGGCGTAGCGCAGCCTGGTAGCGCATCTGGTTTGGGACCAGAGGGTCGCAGGTTCAAATCCTGCCGCCCCGACCATTAAGGCTTAAAATAAAGCTTTTTTTTTAAATTTAAAATTTATGATAAAATTATTTTTACAATTATAAAAACGCTTTATGTTCTTCACGCCTGAAAAAAAATTTGGAATAAAGCTGCAGAGTCCATCCAAATCCCTTTGGAGTACTCTTAAAAAAGCTTATTTTCTAAATAAAGATTTCAAAAAATATTGGCTTACATTAAATAAAAAAAATTTAGATAAAGAATTAGTTGATATAACCAACAAGTTTTTGAAATCTGAAAGTCACGAGTGGGTTTCAAGATTCTGGAATCATTGTCAAATAAATCATTTTAAAAGCATAAGTAATTTATCGTCAAGTGAGTCGATTAGTAAAAATATCCGCGATTATGCTAGACATGTTTACTTCGATAAAAATGATTTAAATGATGTTTGTGAAGGATTAAAAGAAGATATTAGCCTTCCTAATTTCAATGTTTTTCATAAACATAGTGATCTTAGTAAATATGATTCTGCTAGTTATAATTTAACTACTGCCATTTTATATCTACGCTTAAAAAATCTGACTGATAAATATTATAATCTAATAAACAAAGGAATGTTTGATAAATATAGTTGTAATGTTAATATTAATGGTATGAAAATTAATCAACACTTTTTGTACACTATCATTGAACTACAAAAAATATCCAAAATTCTTGATGTTGAGAAAAAAAATCTTAAAATATTAGAATTTGGCGCAGGATATGGTCGAACTACAAATCTATTTTTATCATTAAGCAGTCAGGTTAAATATGTAATTGTAGATATACCACCGGCAATTTGTGTTTCATATGGTGAAATTAAAAAAAACTACCCCAATAAAAAAATTTTTAGTGCAGTTGATATTAACGACCACCAATCTATGAACGATGCTGTCGAAAAAAATGATGTAGTTCTGGTATTTCCTCACCAATTAAAATTTTTTAAAAAAAAATTTTTTGACTTATCAATAATGATAGGGATTACATTAGAGATGGAGCCTAAAGACGTAAAAAGATACATGGAATACGTAGAATTATTGTCAAACAATGTTTATTTAAAAGTCTTTAAATATTCTGGACTTCCTTTTTCATTTTATAAAGTTTACAGACATGATGTTAGAGAAGATTACTTTATAGGCAAGAATTGGAAAAAACTTTTTTTAGAAACTGGCCTTGAAACAGACATTGTAAGTCACTCTGCTTATAAAGTAGAATAAACTATTGTAAAATGAAAAAAGCTCAAATATATATACCCGCTAAAACTGCCACGCAATCAGGCAGGGGTAAGCAAAAAACATGGATATTAGAATTTAAAACAAGAGATCCTAAAACTAACACTTTAATGGGGTGGGAATCATCGAACGATACTCTAGAAGAAGTTAAGCTTAAATTTTCTTCAAGAGAAAAAGCAGTAGAATATGCTAAAACTAATTCCATAGATTATAAAGTTATTGAGCCTAAACAAAAAACATTTGTTATTAAATCTTATGAAGAAAACTTTACAAAAAATTAAATATGTGGCGTAGTTTTTTTACAGATAGAAAATGGTTGCTTTGGTCTTGGGGTGGTTTTTTCTTTATTATTATTTCTCTTTTTTCTCAAACCTGGATAGATGTAAAAATCAATGAATGGTATAAAGGCTTTTATGATCTTTTACAAAAAGCCCCCGAAAGAAAACTCTCAGAATTCTATGACGGGATTTTTCTTTTTATGAAATTGGCTGTTCCTTACGTAATTATATATACTATTACAAATTATTTTACTCGTCTTTGGGCATTTAGGTGGAGAGAAGCAATGACTTTTTCATATATGCCATACTGGAAAGCTGCGGACGCCAAAGTTGAAGGGGCCTCTCAGAGAATTCAAGAAGACGCTATGAATTTTGCAAAAATAGTAGAAAGCTTAGGACTTCAAATTGTACGCGCATTAATGTTGCTAATTGCTTTTATACCAATTCTTTGGGGTCTTTCAGAAAATGTTGTAATACCTTTTTTTAAAGATATTTCAGGTTCTTTAGTAGTTGTATCGTTAACTGCAAGTTTAGGTGGTTTAATTATTAGTTGGATAGTAGGAATCAAACTACCTGGTTTAGAGTACAACAATCAGAAAGTGGAAGCAGCATTCCGTAAAGAGCTAGTTTATGGAGAAGATGATAGAGTAAATTATGCTGGTCCTGGTACCATTTTACAACTGTTCACTGGTATTAAATTTAACTATCATAAATTATTTTTACATTATGGTTATTTTGACCTTTGGATAATAATGTATAATCAATCAATGGTCATAGTTCCTTATTTGCTTATGGGTCCTGGTCTATTTACAGGTGCAATGACTTTAGGAGTATTAATCCAAACATCTAGTGCTTTTAGAGAAGTGCAATCGAGTTTTTCCTTGTTTCTTCAAAACTGGACTAGAATTACTGAATTAAGGTCTATTTATAAACGTTTATCAGAGTTTGAGGCAGCTATCGGGTTTAACAAGAAGACTAAGCCTAGACCAAGTAGAGCCTAAACATGGAACTATATCTCAAGTTAATAGATGTAATAGTTCCTGTTTTTGCACTTATTGGAATTGGATATTATTTAGGAAAAAAAAATCCCAACTACGATACCAGTTTTATTACTAATTTTGCTGCAAAATTTGGGTCACCTGGAATAGCTTTTTACGCCATAACTTCAACCGGTATAAGTTTTAATTTATTTATTACCTATTTTTTTTATACACTTTTAGCAATTGTAGGATTTTCAATAATAGGAATCATTTTTCTTTTGATTCAAAAAAAAGATTATCTTACCGAGCTCCCACCATTAATCTTGCCTAATTGTGGAAATATGGGTTTACCCATATGTTTATTTGCGTACGGTCAACTTGGTTTAGGGGTTGCTTCTGCTATATCATCGGTGGTAATAATTTTACACTTTACCTTAAATATATTTTTAGCAAGTAAAAAAATAAGTTTTAAAATATTTTTAGAGAGTGTTCCTATCTATGCAGTTTTAGTGGCGGTGATTTTTTTATATTATAATGTACAACCCCCTAAATTTATCGAAAACACAGCTTTTTTACTAGCGTACGCAACCATAGCACTAATCTTAATGTCTTTAGGAGTTGCTCTTACAAAACTAAAAATTTTTTCTTTAAAAAGTGCAATATTATCTACATTCGCAAGATTAATTTTAGGTCCTTTAGTTGGTCTATTATTAATATATTTTTTTAACTTAAAAGGAATGCCAGCAGGTGTTTTATTTATTCAATGTTCTATGCCAAGTGCAATACTCACATACTTAGTTGGATCGATGTATTCATCTAAGAAAGTTGTTAATGGTATTGCAGGCACTATTGTGGTATCAACCGTCAGCTCTTTTTTCACGATACCGATTATAGTATTTATAGCACTAAAATTTTTTTCATAATTTTATAAAAATGTACAAAATAAAAAAATCAAATATAAGTAATAATGGTTTAGTAGCTTCCAAAGATATTAAAAAAAATACGAAAATTATTGAATACAAAGGAAGATTAATTTCAAAAAAAGAAACAGAAACAAACGAAAAATTTGATAACGCTAAACATATATATTTATTTAATATTAATAAAAAATACGATCTTGATGGTGACTATAAGTACAATACAGCAAGATTGATAAATCATGCTTGCGATCCTAACTGTGAAGTTACAGGGAAGGGCACTAAACTTTGGATTTCATCTATTAAAGATATTAAAAAAGGTGAAGAACTAACCTATGATTATGGTTTTAGTTTTGACGAAAATTACAGAGACTATATTTGCAAGTGCGGCTTTAGTAATTGTTGTGGCTATATTGTTAGAGAAGGTTCTAGGTGGAGAATTAATAAAAGACAAGCTTAGGTTAAGAAAGTTGATTTTATCTTTCAATATCTAATTCTTTAATTATTTTTTTGATAAAGTTCGATATTATTAATCTTTCATCTGCATCTAGATAATTATCTTTTTTTGTACCTTTTTCAATTTCAAGCAGAATTTTTTCTTTTAGCTCTATTCTTTTTTGATGATCGTTCATGTAGTTGATTTTACTTGAATAGAAATCTATTCTAGGGGCTATAGAAATTTCAAATAGTACATAAGTAGCAACAAAAGCAATTATAACTTTAATTATGTATGTTCTCATTAAGTCTAACTATTATAAAATAAATTATCATACAGCAATTTAATTTATTCATTTCTTTACATAGACAGTAGTAATTGGTGTTTTATCAACAATAATTTCATAAAATTTATTAAAGTGATTTTTATTAATTTTTGGTTCTCTTATTTTTTTTGTTTTACTATCAATAATATATTTGGCAGTTTTTAAATCAGATAAAACAATTCTTTTTTTTTTATTTTCTTCTAAAGAAAGGTAGGCATCTTTTAAGCTAGTAAAGCCTATTGCAAAGATATTTATTTTGGTATTTTCATCTTTTTCTAAAATATAATTTAAAGATTGTTTGTGAGAAATACCCCAAGAGTCTAGATCAAAGTTTTTAATAGAATAATTTTTAGATAAAAAATTAAAAAAAATATACTGATTTGGATGGTTGAGAAAACTCCATGAAGCAACGTAAAGTAAATTAAGCAAAATAATAGAGCTGCATATAGCTTGATAAATTTTCTTTCCTGTTAAGGAATAAATCCAATTAATTGCAATTATGTTCATATAAATAATTATTGGATACAAAAAATATATATGTCTCCATTCTCCGTATTGAGTTGCATTAAATTTAATCATACAAAATAAAGTTGTTAGAATAGTGCAAAACAAATGAATATCTAGAAAATCTCTTTGGTTTAAAGTATTTTTTTTATTAAAATCTTGGTTTATAATTTTAAAAATTTTAAAAGAAAAAATTAATACTCCGATTAAAGATAATAGAACAATAACCACTGGAGTAGTAATAATCATCCATATAATTCTGTAGTGCCATGGTGTAAGATTACTTGAAATACGCTCACCAAAATAATAATTAATTGTTATAGATGCCTCATGATATTTTACTATGTCAAAAATAGCTTTTTTATAATTTAAAATAGGATCTGCCCATAAATATGGCCAGAAACAATATGTAAAAAGTATAAAAAAAATTATGTAAAGGGTTATAAGTTTTATTTCTTTTTTAACATTTTCAAATGTATTCAATCCAAAAAAAATATATAGCAGAACAAACATGGCCACAGGTACAATGCCAAGAATTCTTGTATTCACTAGAAAAACAGAAAATAAAGACAGTAGGATAAT
>Ga0115001_10004288_pt1 | contig 10517 bp, 11 predicted proteins | sample ArcticOcean_MG_C_12_FD_89869 | JGI IMG/M metagenome (GOLD analysis project Ga0115001, IMG submission 89869) | Marine microbial communities from western Arctic Ocean - ArcticOcean_MG_CB8_130 | ecosystem: Environmental > Aquatic > Marine > Oceanic | place: Arctic Ocean: Canada Basin | collected... | reverse complement strand
AATCTTTTTTTTAGGAACACAGATTTAAACAGATTACATTAATATTATATTTTTTTTTTGATAACCCTTCGCACAATCTAAATATTGAGTTACCAGCACCCCCGTGAGTGAACTTAGAAAGAAAAATAATTAAGTTAATTTTCATTTTTGATTTATAAATCAAATTATAGAATATAAAATAAAATTAAAGTTTAATAAAAACTATATATATTTAGTCCAAAATGCACAATCTACAATTAATTAACTACTATAAAAAAAACTATCTTAGAATAGATTAACTAAATTAAAAAACTAATATATTAATGAGAAAACTTGTAATCTATATTCCCTCAATTGAATCGGGAGGAGTTGAAAAAAATTTATTTTATATTTCAAATCATTTAGCTCAAAATAATATTGATGTATATATTGTAACCGCTAATAAAAATAAAAAGAATTTTTTTAATGATAAAATAAAATTCATTTGTCCAAATAGTTCAAGATGGAACAGTAGCTCTCGGATAATAAAAACCTTAATTTGCTTAGGTCTAATTATAACAAAATTTCCGTTAAAAAATATTTTAATTTTTTCATTTCAATCTAATGTCTCAGCAATTCTTTTATCAAAGCTTTTTAGTTTAAAAATTATAATAAGACTTAATACTTCTACCAATAAATATATTAATAGTTTTATAAAAAGATTTTTTTTTAAAACAGTTTATTCCATGAGTGATGTTATTATTGTTAATAGCTTAGAATTTAAAAAAAATCTTAAAAAAAATTTAAAGCTTAACTCTGTCCAAATCTTCAACCCCATTAAAGCTAAAAATACTAACAAAAGGTTAAAGATTAATTATTTCACAAATTTTAATGGAATTAAAATTTTGTCTATTGGAAGACTAACTGACCAAAAAGATCAAATTACAATCCTTAAGTCTTTAAAAATTTTAAGAAAAAATCAAATTAATTTCAAATTTTATTTGATAGGAACGGGCTATAAACTAAATTCACTTAAGCAATACGTTAAAGATCAACAATTAACAGCCCACGTTAAATTTGCTGGCTATAAATCGAACGCACAAGAATATATTGGATCCTCTGATTTATTTGTTCTAAGTTCAAAGTATGAGGGCTTGCCCAATGTTTTAATTGAAGCCCAGTTACAAAATGTTCCAATTATATCCTCTAATTGTAGTACAGGTCCAAAAGAAATCTTACTAAATGGTAAATTGGGTAATTTATTTAAAGTAGGTAATTATACTTCATTAAGTGAAATGATAATAAATTTTTCTAAAGATAAAAAAAATTTTTTAGACAAAGCAAAATCAGCTAAAAAATATTTATATAGATTTGATTATAAAAAAAATTTAAGTAAATACCAAAACATAATAAATAAAATATTGTGAAAAGTAAATTTAAAATCTCAGTTATAACAGTTACAAAAAACTCAGAAAGTTATTTACAAGAAACCATAGATAGTCTTTCTAAACAAACATATCAAGATTTTGAACATATTATTATTGATGGAGCTTCAACAGATCGAACTTTAGATATAATCAAAAAAAACTCCAACAAGATTAGTAAATGGATTAGTGAACCAGATCTTGGTTTATATTATGCTATGAATAAAGGGCTTAATTTTTGTACCGGGGAAATAATAGGTATTCTAAATTCTGATGATATTTATTTTCCAGATGCCCTTTCAACAGTAAATAAATATTTTATTAAAAATGATATAGATTTTTTATTTGGGAGTGTATTTAAACATAAGTTAATGCATGGGTTCCATCCTAAAAAAATACACTGGACATTTGGTTTTTATACAACTCATTCAGTTGGTTTTTTTATAAAAAAATCATCGCAAAATAAAATTGGACTCTATAACACTAAATATAAATGGTCTGCAGATTATGACAATTTTTATAAAATGATTGTAAAGCATAAGATGAAAGGTATGGCTACGAAAAAAAATGAAGTGTTTGGAAATTTTAGACTAGGTGGTTTGTCATCATCCATTAAATATATTGATTTTTTAAAAGAAAACAACCAAATCAGGTTAGACAATGGTCAAAATAGAATAGTAGTTTTTACAATTTTTTTTTTAAGATTATTACGTAACTTTAAAAGATTATTTAGATGAGAAAAAAAAATTTGCAGGTGAGTATAATTATTGCTTATTATAAAAAAAGACTATTTTTTGAAGACACTATAAACTCTATTTTAAATCAAACATATCATAACTCAGAAGTAATAGTGGTATATGATGATGTAGATAAATCAGATCTCACTTTTGTGAAGAAGATTCTCAGCAGACTACCCAGGTATAAAATTATAATTAATAAAAAAAATATTGGTGCGGGTTTATCAAGAAATAAAGGAATTCATTTTGCTAAGGGACAATACATAGCCTTTTGTGATGCAGATGATTTATGGCACAAAGAAAAGCTACATATACAAATTACTTTTATGAAAAAAAAAAAAATTAATTTCTCTCACACATCATATAAAATAATTAATTATTTTGGAAAAACTTTAGGATATTTTAAAATCGCAAAAAAACTTAATTATCAAGATCTATTAAAAAGCTGTGATATAGCAACCTCATCAGTTATGATTAATAGAAATATAATTAAAAAAAATTTATTATTTTCTAATTTTACAACCAAAGAAGACTACTCTTTATGGCTAAAAATTGTTAAAAAAGAAAATAATTTATATGGTATTAACAATAATTTATTATTTTGGAGATCAGTAAAAAACTCGTTGTCAGATTCTTTTTTGCAAAAGTTGCTTGATGCATTTAAAGTTTATAGATTTAACGAAAAATACAACACTATAATCTCAATATATTTTGTTATTAGACTTTCTTTATTTGCTTTAATAAAAAAATTATATATGTATCGATAAACTTATGATGCATAAATTAACATTGGTAATACCCGCCAAAAATGAGTCTGAATCACTTCCAAAAGTTCTAAAGGAATTGGAACATTTGAAGATTAAAGTTATAGTAGTTATTCCAATTGAGGACTATTTAACAAGGCAATCAATAAAAAACTTTGATTGTAAAATCATCGAAGAAAAAAATGGAAAGGGATATGGTTGTGCTTTAAGAACCGGGATAGAGAAAGTAGATACTGAATTTTTTTGTATTTTTAATGCTGATGGTTCTTTTGATCCAGTTTATTTAGATAATATGTATGATGCTCTCGAAAATAATAATGTAGATTTTATTTTTTGTTCTAGATATGAAATTAATGGAGGTAGTGATGATGATACTTTCATAACATACATAGGTAATAAAATATTTACTTTTTTGTGTAATATTTTATTTAGACTGAATATAAGTGATGTTTTATATACCTACGTAATGGGAAAATCAAAAAAATATAAACAATTAGATTTAAAATCTGACGACTTTTCTTTTTGTGTAGAATTACCGATAAAAGCGAAATTTATCGGTTTTATTTTATCAAGTATTCCATCTTATGAAAGATCAAGAATTGCTGGCATTAAAAAAGTCAATGAATTTAGAGATGGTTTTTTGATATTGATTTCTATATTAAGAATGTTGATTATTAGAAAATGAAAAAAAAAATTGCATTAGTTACAGGAATTACAGGTCAAGATGGTTCATATTTGGCAGAATTATTATTAAAAAAAAACTATATAGTTCATGGTGTAATTAGAAAAACATCATCTTTTAATACATCAAGAATTGACCATATATATATTGATCCACACAACAAAACGAATTTTTTTTTACATTATGGTGACTTAACAGACAGTAATAGTATCTATAATATTATAAATAGTATTAAGCCTGATGAGGTATATAATCTTGGTGCACAAAGTCATGTGGGTGTATCATTTGAAAACCCAGAATATACAGCCGAGGTTTCGGGTATTGGAACCTTAAGAATACTAGAAGCTATAAGGTTTCTAAAAATGAAAAAGATAAAATTTTATCAAGCAAGCACCTCAGAGTTATTTGGTGAAACTTACGGTAAAAATATCTTTGATGAAAAATCTAAGTTTCATCCAAAATCTCCATATGGTGTAGCAAAGCTATACTCATACTGGATTACTTCAGTTTATAGAGAATCCTATGGACTTTTTGCGTCTAATGGAATTTTGTTTAATCACGAAAGCCCAAGAAGAGGAGAAACTTTTGTAACAAGAAAAATAACACGATTTTTAACTAGAAAGAAACTAGGTTCAAAAGAAATACTTTATTTAGGTAACATAAATGCAAAAAGAGATTGGGGTCATGCAAAAGACTATGTTGAAATGCAATGGAGATTACTGCAACAAAAAAAACCAGATGATTTTGTTGTTGCAACGGGAGAAGCTTATAGTGTTAAGCAGTTTATAGATACAGCATCTAAAATTCTTAATTTTAAGATTATTTGGAAGGGAAAAGGACTAAATGAACGAGGGTATTTAGTTAATAAAGATAAAAAAGAATTAATTATTAAAATAGATAAAAAGTATTTTAGACCTAATGAAGTTAATTATTTAAGAGGAAACGCAAAAAAAGCTTTTAAAAAACTTAATTTTAAGCCAAAATTTACGTTTTATGACCTTGTTAAAGATATGATTGTAAACGATTTAAAACTGGCAGAAAAAGAAATTTATTAAATCGTTAATGGAATTGATTCAATTATTAACCATATCATTAGGAATATTTTTTTTAATCAACTATTTTTTTAAAAAATACAATTTATTCTTGGATGATAAAAAGAGCTCGTTTCATAAAAATTTTATAGAAAAAAAGTCAAATCCTCCATTCACGGGAGGAATGTTTATTTTACTATCATTAATTTTTTTATTACCAAATACTGAAATAAATTTAAAAATTTTTATTTTTTTAATTTTTTTAAGTGGTTTTTTATCAGATATTGGAATTTTAAAATCAGCTAACCTAAGATTTTTAATTCAAATAGTATTTGTGTTTCTTGCAGTAACAATTTTAAATAAATATGTTCAATCTGTAAAACTAGAATTTTTAGATAGCTTATTAACGAACAATATTTTTAGGTTATTATTTACGGTTTTTTGTATTTTGATAGTAATTAATGGTACAAATTTTTTTGATGGGTTAAATACATTGGTTATTGGGTATTATTTAATTATTTTAATTTGTATAAGTATTTTTTATAAAAATAGTAATTTTTTTTTAGTGAGCCATCAAACTATTACATACTTTTCTATGATACTTTTATCTTTATTAATTTTAAACTCATTAAATTTATTATATTTAGGCGATAATGGATCATATTTAATAGCGTTTTTTGTATCGATAATTTTAATTGACCTAGCTACAAATCTAAAAAGCTTATCACCTTACTACATTGCAAATTTACTTTGGTATCCTGCATACGAAAATTTATTCTCTATAATTAGAAAAACTAAGAATAAAAAATCACCATTAAAACCGGATAACCTACATTTACATCAGCTGATTTATAAGTTTGTTAAAAATAAATTAAGTTTAAACTCAAAAATTTTGAATACTTTTTCAGGTATTATTATTAATATTTTTAATTTAGGTATTCTAATTTTAGCAAGCCAAAATTATACAAATTCAAAAATTCAAATAATTTTATTATTATTTTCATTAACCGTATATAATTTGATTTATATGAAATTAAAAGTGAAGCTACAAAAATAAGAAAAAATTATTATTTTTTAATTAATATACATTGGCCCATATAATTATCAATAAAATGAAATTTCTTTTTATCTTTTAATTTAATTTCGTTTACAAATTTTGTGACTTTTTCAACTCCAAAAATTCCATAATCATCAAAGACAATAAAACCACCTTTAATTAATTTTTTTTTAACATAATTATATGAGTTTTTAGTTGATCTATAGGTATTAACATCAATATGACAAAGTTTTAGTGTCTTAATATTCTTCAATTTTTTTTTATCTGGAAATTTTTGTTTAAGAATTTTAATTTTCTTTAATTTAAACTTTTTAATATTCTCCTCTAATTCTGCAATACCAGTAAAAACAAATATATTTTTTTTATGGTATTTTTCTTCTTCTTGAAAACCAGAAAAAGTATCTATTAAATATGTATTTCCTTTTAAATTTATTTTAGACATCATCATGCCTACACCACCACGCATACATCCTAGATCTAAAATATCACCATTTATATACTTCAGTTGTTGCAAAATACTATAAATTGTAAAAAATCTTTTTTCGTCAAGTAATGTTAGAAACTTTAATTGCGAGTATATTTTGATAAATTGATCTTCTATTTTCCAAGGTGCATATGTAGCTCTCGATATAATGATTTCATTACTTTTAGTATCAATGTCTAAAAAAAATTTTAGTACTAAGAGAATTGATTTTGAAATAAAATTGGCAATGCCTTTGATAAAAGCTATTTTTACATTCCCATGTGGGTGTCTAATTTTCATAAAATAGTTGAATATATTAATCTAAATGATTTTAAAAGTTATTTATATTTTATTTGATTTACAGGCTTTTTTTAACTGTACAATTTATTGGCGTGCAATTTTTGTAGATTAATTAGTATATATAGTTATTTATCGTAATATTTTTAAAAAATAGACTAAGAATCACATAAATGAATACCAGATCATTATATATCTACATACCAATTGTTTTACTAATACTAATAGTTTCTTTCCTTTTAAAGTTTGATATTTCAAACGGAGGCTCTTCTAGAGATTTTTTTTATCATTGGGAATATATTGTTGCTTTAAATAAAGATTTAAGTATTTTATTTGAATATAATCACAGTTCTGAAAGAGGCTTCAGTCAACACTATCCATTACATCATCTAGTCATTTCAAGATTTGATTTTTTATTAACTAAACAAGAATATTATCTAAATTCCTATTTTATTTTTTCTCTTCTTTTACCAGTTTTATTTTATTATTGCCTTAAAAATAAATTTCCGGGAATTGAAAAAAAAAAAAAAATATCTTTATCATTAATGATTTATTTTCTACCAAACTATCAATCTTCTGCAATATGGGGAAACTCTCACATATCAAGTCTTTTTTTCTTTTTAGGATCTATTTATTTTTTAAATAAATTAGAGAAAAATGAAGAAAAAATTAACTTAAATATATTTTTTATAGTTTTATTCATGGCTTTTGCAGCATATACAAGGCAATATTATGTAATATTTTTCCCTTATTTATTTTTAATTATCTTAATGAAAACAAACTTTAAGAATATTATATTTTTTTGTTTATCGAGCATAGTTTTATCAATCCCAGGTCTTCTCTTTTTTATCAATAACCCCATACTATTAGGCGGTCTTTTAGGAAACTATACAAATTTTAAATCATCCATACTAATTATATTATCAATTATGTTTGTATATTTATTTCCATTTTTTATCTCTGATTTAAAATATAACATTTCTAAATCATTAGAGCTTTTTAAAAATAAAAATTTTTCTAGAATATTTATTTTATCAACAATCATCTTTTTATACATATTTATTAATTTTAATTACAATGGATACTTAGGAGGTGGTTTCTTTTATAAAATTTCTAAAATTGTAATTGGGAATAATTTATTATTTTTTATTATAGCATTTAGTGGAATGTTTTTATGTTTCTATTTTTTTAGAAAAAAAATAGAGGATATTTTTTTAATAATAATAATCTGTACTTCTTTTTCATCTGGGTATGCAATATTCCAAAAATATTTTGAACCAATGATTTTAATTTTAATTTTTTTATTAATAAACAAAGACTTAGTAAAGAAAGTTTTTAAGTTTAATCCACATATCATCTTTACTTATTTTCTTTTCTATTGGATAACATATTTTATCTATTCAGCAAGTTTGATAAAAAAAATAGATATTTTATTGCCCAAGGTTGGTATTATTGGATATTAATTTAAATAATTTTTTTGTTTGAAGAAGCGAATTTTTTTTATATTAAAAGGACCAATAAATTTTCCATAAGATCTAGATAAGCAATTTGCAAAATCTAAATCTTTATTAACATTAAAAATATTAATATAAATTATAATGCTAGTGAAAAATAAATAGAAACATTTTATGTAGCTGATAAAATATCCTATTATTTTACCATGTATCTTAATGTCCAAATAATGCCCCAATATTCCTAACCTTTTAGATCGTTCTTTAATCCAGCTTATACTTGATCTGTGGGGATGTATTTTTTCAGTTACTATAATATTTTGTGACCAATAAATTTTATAGCCAATTTTATTTATTATTGAAAAAAATAGTTGATCTTCCCCCATTCCAAATTTATTCAGATTTACATCAAATTTGATATTTTTTTCTTGTTTTAGTATATCAAATTTAAAAAATACATTATTAGACGCTGCCCAATTAACTCTCAATAGTTTCTTTTTATATTTTTTTTCAAAAAGAGATGTGTAATTTTTTTTATTTTCCCTCTCATATAATTGAGGTCCCGTTATAACATCTGCGTCAACCTTATTTAATAATTTAAAAATATTGTTTAACCAATTTTTGTCAACCTTACAATCATCATCAATAAAAGCGATATAATTTGGTTTTAATTTTCTTGCAAATTGTAAACATTTATTTCTTGCATGTACAATCCCTCTTTTTTTTTCATGGCTTTGATATATTTTCAAAATTTGTTTTTTTTTGAATTTTTTTATTATTTTAAATGAATCATTTGTTATTGAATTATCCATGACCAAGACTTTAATCTTAAAAAAATTATCATTTTTTAATTTTTCTATACTTACTAAACAATCTATTAAGCTTTTATTTCTATTATATGTTGGAACGCAAATTAGAATTTCACTCATTATTCTCACTTAAAATTAAATTAAATTTTTTATAATGTTGAAAGGAGGTAAAAAATCTTATTCTTTTTTTTATATTAATTTTCTGACTATTTAGTTCTATAGTAGTTTTATTTTTATAAATTTCGAATTTTTTTAATAAGTCATCACAAGAATTATTTGAGAATAAAAAATCTTGATCAGAAACTATTTCTTTGGGTCCATTAGGACAATCACTTGAGATTATATTAGTATTCATTGCTCCTGCTTCAATAAGAACGAATCCAGGGTCTTCCCAAAGAGAACTTAAAATAAAACATTCAGAATATTGTAAGTACTTAAATACGTTATCTTGATGTCCTAATAAAAAAGCTTTTGATTTTAATTTGTATTTATCAATTATATTATTAAGCATGACTCTTTCCTCTCCTTCGCCCAGTATGTAAAGTTTATATTCAGGATATTTTTTATTTAATTGAAAAAAAAATTTTAATAATAATTTAAAATTTTTCTGTTTAGTAAGTCTGCCAATTCCTAAAATATACTTTTCATTTATAAGGTTTTTATCTACTATTTGATTTATTTTACTTTTAATATTTTTAACATTTATTATTGGATCTCTTAAAAGTATAACTTTATTAGTATCGAATATTTTACTTCCCTTAATAGTTTGTAAGGTCGATTGAGTTGGACAAGTGATCTTATAAATTTTCTTTGAATATAATTTCCAAAATATTCTTCGTAAATAATTCAATTTTGGAAGTCCTGAAATTCTTAATATTATTTTAGTTTTTTTATTAAAAAATGGTGATAAAAAAATTGGCAATGATGTTATTAAATGAATTATAAAATAGTCTGGTTTTTCCTTATTTATAAGACTTAATAACCTTGGTAAACTTGCTACAAATATAAAAATATAAGATAGTCTACTTTTTATAAAGTTTCCTTTTGGAATTAATTTTGTAAAATCTTTTACAAAAAGATCTTTAATTAATACATTTTTATTAATCTTTTTTTTATAATCATTCCATTCACCAATGGCATTAATAATAGTTACATCATAATCATTCTTACTTTTATACTGCATAAGGCTTTCAGCTGAGTTAAGAACGGCAGATATTGTAGCTACTTTAGTGAAAAAAGGAGACCAATAAAATATTTTCATTATTTATTTTTTTGCAGAAAAAAAAATTCCAATTGGATAAATTTCATTAAGTTTTGTTTTAACAAAAAATTGCAACATAAAATCTAGTAAATAACATATTAGAAAAATTATAGGATTAATTAATGGCAAATATTTGGTATATGACTGTATAATTGAGAGACATGCTACAAAAGGACCATAACCCATGCACTTAATACTAATTTTCTTAAACCCATTCTTATGCAATGTTTCGAGAAAAAAGTCTTTAGTAAATCTATAATAATCTTTTGGTGCTCCATGTACTTGATATAAAAAGGGTGTAGAGCCAAATAGGTTTCCATTTTTATTTAAAATTTTTTTTATTTCCTTAAATACAATGGAATGATCATCAATATGTTCAAGCACATTGTATATTAAAACATTAGTGTATGTGTTAGATTTAATTTTTAATTTTTTTCGTAAATCTAGTTTTATAATTTTCTTATCTTGTTTGTTATCTATGTTTGAATAGTCAAAGGTTATTTTTTTTTTTTAAAAAAAAAAAAAAATTTTTTTTTTATTTTTTCGTTGCACCAAATTCAAAATTTCTTCCCTTATATTTTTT
>Ga0115001_10004286_pt1 | contig 10518 bp, 8 predicted proteins | sample ArcticOcean_MG_C_12_FD_89869 | JGI IMG/M metagenome (GOLD analysis project Ga0115001, IMG submission 89869) | Marine microbial communities from western Arctic Ocean - ArcticOcean_MG_CB8_130 | ecosystem: Environmental > Aquatic > Marine > Oceanic | place: Arctic Ocean: Canada Basin | collected... | reverse complement strand
ATCTTTTAGAAATTTCTTCTTTTTCTTTAATTAAATTTTCTTTCGATCTGTTTATTAATTCACTTGCAGTTGACTCATCTATACCTTCAATTTTAGTTATGTCATCTGGTGTGGATTGTGATATTTCTTCGATACTTTGCATTCCTTCTGAAACTAATAACTGACCCAGGGTTTCATCAACTTCTAAGCTTTTAACTAGATTCTCTGTTTTTTCTTTGAATTCAGTCTGTCTTCTTTCAGAGTCTTCTTGGTCTGTTAAAATATCAATTTCATAATTTGTAAGTTTAGACGCAAGTCTTACATTTTGTCCTCTTCTTCCAATCGCTTTACTTAAATTTTCTTCAGTCAAGATAACATCAATTCTTTTATTATCTTTATCAATTAAAACTTTTTGGATCTCAGCTGGGGACAGTGACTCTGCTATTAATGTTGGCAAATCTTCAGTCCATTTTATAATATCGATTTTTTCTCCATGTAGTTCGTTAACTATAGTCTGAACTCGACTCCCTCTCATTCCTACACATGCACCAACTGGATCGATTGAACTTTCGCTGGAGAAAACACAAATTTTAGCTCTACTTCCAGGGTCTCTTGCAACAGCTTTTATTTCTATAACACCTTCGTAAATTTCTGGTACTTCTTGAAAAAATAATTTAGCTAGAAATTGTGGATGTGCTCTAGATAAAAATATTTGATGACCTTTTAATTCTTTTTTAACTTCATAACAATATGCTTTTACTCGGTCACCGGTTTTTAATATTTCTCTTGGAATAAGTTCATCTTTTTTTATCACGCCCTCGGCTTTACCTAGATCAACTATAACATTTCCATATTCCAATCTTTTAATAATTCCACTTAAAATTTGACCTTGTTTTTCAATAAAATCTTCATACTGTCTACTTTTTTCGGCTTCTTTAACTCTTAAGCTAATAACTTGTTTTGCGCTTTGGGCTGCTATCCTACCAAAATCTATTTGAGGTAAATCTTCAAAAATTTGATCTCCAATTTTTAGTTCTTTATTTTTTTCATCTATTTGTATTGCGTCATTTAAAAGAATTTCTTTGCTAGTATCTTCTACCGCTTCAACCACGTTAAGAACTTTTTGGATTTTAATTTCTCCAGTTAAACGATCGATAAGGACACGTATATTATTTTCTGTTCCAAACTTTGTCAGAGCCGCTTTTTGTATGGCGCTTTCCATGGATTCTAAAACTATTTCTTTATCTATTGATTTTTCATTTGCAACAGCTTCTACTATTCTTAACAGCTCTACTTTATCTAAACCTCTGTTTAACATTTTTTCCTTTTTTAGTTTGTTCCAAAAAAAAATGGGCTAAAGCCCATTCAGTAAACATTTAAATTTTATTTATATGTAATGAAAAATTAAGGCTTTTTCAAGGTTACATTTTAAAGATTTGAATATTATCTGTTTTTTCCCAAGAAAACTCACCTTTATTTGTAGGTTCTCTTCCGAAATGACCGTATGCAGATGTTACTTCATAAATAGGTTTGTTTAGACCTAATAATTCTCTAATTCCTCTTGGAGATAAATCAAAATTTTTTTTAATTTTATTTATTACATCAACTGTTTTTTCTTGATCCTTCTCTGCTAGTTTAACATAAACCGAAAGTGGTTTTGGTACTCCGATAGCGTATGCTAATTGAATTAAACATTTATCTGAAACTCCAGCAGCAATAATGTTTTTTGCTAAATATCTTGATACGTAAGCAGCCGATCTATCTACTTTTGTTGGATCTTTCCCAGAAAAAGCTCCACCACCATGTGGTGCTGCTCCTCCATATGTATCTACAATAATTTTTCTACCAGTTAAACCTGTGTCTCCGTCCGGCCCACCAATTACAAAATTACCTGTAGGATTAATATAAACTTCTTTAGCGTTTAATTCTTTTAGAAGATTTTCTGGTATAGATTTTTTAATGTAAGGATAAACAAGTTCTTTTACCTTCTCCTGGTTTAAATCTTTAGAGTGTTGTGTTGATATAACAATAGATGTTACTTTTGTGGGTTCTCCATTTTCATAGTGCATTGTAACTTGGCTTTTTGAGTCAGGTTCAATTCCTTTTAATGAACCATTTTTTCTATCCTCAGCCATTAATCTTAATATTTTGTGGGAAAAATGTATTGGAGCTGGCATTAAATTTTCTGTTTCATTACATGCGTAACCAAACATAATACCTTGGTCTCCAGCACCCTCATCTTTATTATCTTTAGAATCAACTCCCATTGCAATGTCAGATGATTGTGAATGTAAATGTGATTCTATTTTTGTTTGTTCTTTCCAGCTAAAGCCTTCCTGATCATATCCTATGTCTTTGATACAGTCTCTCACTTTTTGAATCAATTCATCGCTTTTGATTTCTGGGGCTCTAATTTCTCCAGCTAAAATCACTTTGTTAGTTGTTGTTAAAGTTTCACAAGCTACTCTAGAATATGGATCTTTTGACAGATATGAGTCAACAACCATATCAGAAATTCTATCACAGACCTTATCTGGATGTCCTTCTGAAACTGACTCACTTGTAAATAGGTAATTATCTGTTTTCATTTTTATTAAAAATTAAGAATGTTAAAAAACATGTAAATAAAAGTACAAAAAAGATCAAATCAATTTTATATTTTATCTGTGCATTGTTTATAAATGGAACATTTAGCTCAATAACTCCTGTTTCGCTTGGTCTTAACATTTTTTTGACAATTCCTTTATTGTCAATAAAAGCACTAAATCCTTTATTTGCTGATCTTATTAAAAAAACATTATTTTCTATTGATCTAAAAATTGCTTTAGCAAAATGCTGATCTGGTCCCAAGGTTTCTCCAAACCATGCATCTTCTGAAATATTTACAATGACATTTTTTTGATCTTGCGTTTGCGTCAATGCTGGAAAAATTATTTCATAACAAATTAGAGGAAAAAGCTTTAAATTATCTAATAAAAAAACTTTTCCTTTCATACCTTTTGAAAAGGATCCATAACCCTCGGTTATTTTTTTTAATCCCAGATTATTGCTTAGAATATTTTCAAAGGGTAAGAATTCACCAAAAGGAACTAGCTTAAGTTTATCGTATTTAAATAAAATTTCAAATTTGTTATTAATTATAACTAAACTATTAAACGTTTGATTTTTATCTTTGCCTTCAACAAGTGAATTAACCCCAAATAATATTAAATGATTATCCGAAAATGCTTTTTCAAATAAGAATTTATATTGTTTAATTTGTTCAATATTAAAGCCAGTAAAAACACCCTCTGGCCAAACAAAAAGAGTTTTTTTATTTTTATCAGGAGCGCTGTATTTGATCAATTTTAAGATATTTTCATTTACGTCTCTGTTAGACAAATTGAATTTTATATCAAAATTAGGAGATACTATTTTAGTAAAAATAGAATTTTCTAGTGTTAACTTTGATTGATCTAAATAGTTATTATTTTTTTTAATAACTGAAGCACCGTAAATATAATTAGCAAAAATAATAATTCCAAGAAAAATAAATGCGGTCAAACTAAATTTATTTTTAAAAAATAATAAAAGTGGTGAACAAAAAATAATTATACAAAAAAAATTAAAAGTAAAAAAACCTATAATGGGGAGAAGTTGGAGCATATCTGGTGTCCATGACCACGTATAAGCCCATAAGTTCCATGGAAATCCTGTAAAAATTTTAGCACGTACAAAATCCATTACTGCTAAAGAACTTGAAAATAATAAAATAGAAATAAAATTATTTTTTAAAAATGGGCCAACAATTAAATTTCCTAAACCAAAAAAAATTCCAAGTAAAAGCGGAAGAACAATTATTGAGATTGGTATTAAAAATTTAAAATTATCATCAAATGTAAGCGAGTTTGAAATCCAAGATGTTCCTGTTAAAAAGAATCCAAACCCAAAAACATAACCAATTAAGAATATATTTAGTAAGTAAGGTTTTTTTCTATAAATATTTTTTGATTTTTTTTGCACATAAGTTGTAACTAAAAATAATGCCGGAATTATAAAAAAATTAATATAACTGAAATTATATGGTTGAAAACTAAAAACGGTTGATATTCCCAATATAAAAGGGAACAGAAACACTAAAAAAAATCTGCTGGTTAAAAAGCTAAAAATCATTTTATTGAATTGACTTAATTATTTTATCTTCTAATTTTTGCATAGTAAAATAATCTTGATTGGATTTATGGCGATAACCTAACAAATGAGTCAGTCCATGTACCCATATTTTATCAAAAATGGTAGTGAAATTATTTTTTTGACTCTGTTCAATAATTTTATTTAAATTGATTATTATGTCACCAAGATAAACGTTATTATTTTTATTATTAATCAATTTATTTAATATTTTTTTTTCATGAAAAGGAAATGATAAAATATCTGTAATTTTATTTTTTTTTCTAAATTTTTTATTTAATTTTTGAATTTCATTATCTCCGGAGAGTAAGAGCGTAAAATTTAATTTATTTTTTCGAAATATATCAATTTTATCCTCCGCTTTTTTTAATCTTTTTTTTAAATAAAAATTTGGGTTACTAATATGTTTCTGCCAAGCTTTATTATTGACTAATATATCAACTTTGATCATCTGTTTTTTTTTGATACGCTTTGATAATTTTTGAAACTAAAGGGTGTCTAACTACATCTGTATGATCAAATTCTATTATTTTTACTTCTTCTATATTTTTTAAAATATTTTTTGATTTTATTAATCCAGAGTGTGATTTATTGATTAAATCAACTTGTGTGGGGTCGCCATTAACTATTAGTTTAGAATTTTCACCTATTCTAGTCAAAAACATCTTTATTTGTGTTTCTGTAGCATTTTGAGCTTCGTCTAGGATAGCGTAACAATTTTTTAAAGTCCTGCCTCTCATAAAAGCCAGAGGCGCAATTTCAATTTCTCCCGTTTCAATTTTTTTATCAATTTTTTCAAAACCAAACAATTCATAAAGCGCGTCATAGAGTGGTCTTAAGTATGGATCTACTTTTTCTTTCATATCACCTGGAAGAAAACCTAACTTTTCACCTGCCTCTACAGCTGGTCTAGACAATATGACTCTCTCAACTTTTTTTTCCATGAGCATTGTAATTGCAACTGAAACAGCAAGGAAACTTTTGCCTGTTCCTGCGGGCCCTAATGCCATCACAATATCATTTTCTCTTAATGCTTTAATATAATCAGATTGCTTCTGAGATCTAGCTATTACTGATTTTCTTGGTGTTTTTATGAGTTGTGCAAAAGATTGCACATTTGTTTTTTCAGAGCTTATACTTTCATTCACAGATAGAAGTATATCACTTTTTTCTATGTTATTTGTCAAAAGAAATTTGTTAATTAAAAACTTGATTGATTCTGATATCTTTAACAAATTATCTGAACCACCTTTAGCTGTAATAGAATTACCTCTAAAAAATAAAGTTGTTTCTGTTAATTTCTCTAGTTGGATTAAATTAACGTTAAACTCACCTATTATCGATAGTAGAATGTTATTATCTAAGATTTGGATATTAACAGTCTCCTTGTCAATTTTTTTTATTATAAATTTTTGTTCTAACTTACTTATTTCAGACATTAGTTAGGCTGCACAATTTTTATTTTCAGTGTTTATAACCTTTCCAAATAAACAATTATGATTAAAATTGTTAATTCTTACATCTAGTAATTGACCAGTTAAATCTTTTTTGCTTTCGACAACAACAGAATTTAAGAATTTGTCTCTTCCAAAATATTTATCCTGATTTTTCATTTTATTCTCAAATAAAACTTCAGTTGAACTGTTGAGGAAATTATTTTTACTTTTGCTATTAATTTTTTCTAAAACTTTCTGCAATTTAATTAATCTTTTTTTAGCTACTTCTGTTTCTACGTTTGTTAATTCTGATGCAGGCGTTCCTGGTCTTACACTATAAATAAATGAATAAGAATTTATAAATTTTATTTTCTCAATTAATTCTATGGTTTGTTCAAAATCAGTTTCTGTTTCACCAGGGTACCCAATAATAAAGTCGGATGAAAATTTGATGTTTGGCTTAGCATCTCTAAGTTTATTAATAATTTCGGAGTATTCTTGAATAGTGTGTTTGCGGTTCATTGCTTTTAAAATATTTGAAGATCCACTTTGTACTGGCAAGTGAAGTATCGGCATTAATTTTTTACAATTTTTATGTGCCTCAATTAAATCTTTAGTTACGTCTTTGGGGTGAGATGTTGTGTATCTTATTCTTTTTAAATCTTTTAAACTATTGAGTTCAAATATTAGATCTGAAAGATGATAGTTTTTATTTTGCCCTTTGTACTTATATGCATTTACATTTTGACCTAATAAAGTAATTTCTCTTACTCCGTTAGTTATTAACTGTTTTGCTTCATTTATAATTTCACTGAATGATCTTGAATGTTCAGGACCTCTTGTGTAGGGCACAACACAAAAATGACAAAATTTATCACATCCTTCCTGTATTGTTAAAAACGAGGAAATTTTTGAGTTTGTGTTTTTAATTAAATTTAAACTATCAAATTTTTCTATAACTTCAAAATCAGTACTATTAATTTTAGATTTATTGCCTTCTATTTTTTTTATTATGTCAGGTATTTGATGATAAGATTGTGGCCCTACTACACCGTCAATATAATTTTCGCGGTTAAGCATTTCCTGATTTTCAGCTTGTGCCACGCAACCCGTAACCAATAACATTGGCTTCTTTTTGTTTCTAAACTGTTTTTTAAGTCTACCTATATCGTGATAAACTTTATCTGTAGCTTTTTCTCTTATATGGCATGTATTTAGAATATAACAGTCGGCTTCGGATAAGTTTTCAGTTGAAGTGTAACCTGCTGGTTTTAGTATATCTAGAATACGACTACTATCGTATTCATTCATTTGACATCCAAGTGTTTTAATAAATATTTTTTTAGACAAATTATTTTTTTATTTTAGATCCATATAACTCTAGTTTGTGATCAACTAATTTATAACCTAATTTTTCTGCAACTTTATTTTGTAAAATTTCTATATCTTTATCCACAAACTCTATTATTTCACCACTATTTATATCTATTAAGTGGTCATGATGTTCTTCAGGTGCTTCCTCGTATCTTGCTTTGCCCCCTTTGAAGTCATGCTTTTCCACTATCCCAAACTCTTCAAATAATTTGACAGTTCTGTATACGGTAGCAATACTTATCTTTTTATCTACTTTATTAATTCTTTTATGTAGTTCATCTACATCGGGATGGTCGTTAGAATTAGACATAATTTTTGCTATTACTCTTCTTTGGTCGGTCAGCCTAACACCTTTAACTTTACATTTTGTTTCAATATTATTCATATAATTATTTATAACTTAGCTTAAATACAGTGGTTTAATCAATTTATTTTCGACTAGTTTATTTTCTATTAATAAATCAATATTTTTGGGGTTAAATTCAGCAATTCTTATTTTTTCAAAGTTTATATTTTTAATTATTTCATCATTTTTGATCGTATCTGGAACAACAAATACAAAATCTTCTTTTTGTAGCTTATTCAAATCAATTTTTGATGGATAAGTAAAATGATAATTCAACTTAAAAGTTACTGTAGAATAATAGTAAAAGTGATTTGTTTTTTGTATTGAAATTATCTTTTTTTTTTCGTGTAGATATGGAGCTGCATTGAGTAAGAAGCTATTATAACTATAAATGTTGGTCTTCTTCACTAATTTGATTCCTTTTGCAACAGACAAAGAAATCCTAATTCCAGAAAAACTGCCTGGGCCTGAGTTTACAAAGATTGAAAAATCACTATTTAAATCAATGTTGTATTTCTTTATAAAATTAGCAATCTCTAATACTAATATTTCATTCTTAATAAGATTAGTTTGTAATTTTTTGATAAAAAACTTATTATCATTTTTTAATGCGATAAAATTATTTTTACCTGTGCAATCAATTACTAAAAAATCTTTAATCATTTTTTTACTTTTTATATTTATATCTGCTGAATCATCGTCTGTATCTGATAATATTAAAGATAATGGTGTCATTGTACTTATGTATCATCGATTTAATGAAAATAAATATCCATCTACAAACATAAAACTGCCAGATTTTATAAAACAAATTGATCTAATAAAAAAAAATGGCTTTGATTTCCTTGATGCTGATAATTTTGAAGATAGTCTTAAAAATCAGAAAAATCAGAAAAAAATTCTATTAACTATAGATGATGCATTCATGTCTTTTTACAATCAAGCTTGGCCGATACTTAAAAATGATAAAATACCTTTTATATTATTTGTAAACACACGTGAAATTGGGAGTAACGGATACATGACTTGGGCACAAATTAAAGAAATTTCAAAAGAAAAATTTGTTCATATTGGAAACCATAGCTACTCTCACAATTACTTAGTTGATAAATCAAACAATGAAATTAAAAATGATATAGATCTCGCAATAGAAGATTTTAAAAAAAACCTAGGATATAATTCACCTTTTTTTTCGTATCCATTTGGCGAATACAGCAATAACTTCAAGAAAATTATTAAAAATTTAGGTTTCAAATATGCATTTGGTCAACACTCGGGTGTGGCAGACGAAACAAAAGACTTTTACGAACTGCCTAGGTTTTCTATTAACGAAAAATATGGTGAGATTAAAAGATTTAAATTAATTCTAAAAACTGTTCCTTTAAAGTACAAATCAATCATTCCTTCAGAAAAATATATTAATAGTAAAACCAATCCTCCAGTGGTTACTATTGAATTTTTTGAAAACATAAAAAATATCAAACTATTAAATTGTTATGCAAATGAACTAAATTCATGGAAAAAATCCACAATTGAATATTTGGATGATTTCAAAATTAAGATTAAATTGACAGGTAAATTTACTACAGAGAGAGGAAGAATTAATTGCTCATTAAGAGAGCCTGATGGATCTTGGCGTTGGCTTGGTATGCAGTTTGTTGTTGCTGAATATTAAGTAAGCTAGAGTTTTAACTGATTGCTCTCTTTAAAATCGTCTATTCTTACATTTTCTAATTCATCTAAATCATTTTGTTTAATTATTTTTTCTAATATTTTTGTGTATTCTACCCCAGTTTGTGCGTAATTTTTAAGCTCATGAATTAGTTCTAGACCTGCCAATTTTTTGTTTTGTTTTCTTAGTTCATCCCTTTTTTTTCTAAAACTTTTATAGCCGCGATGTGTATTTAAATTATTTATATAAGCTTTTACAGAAGCTCTTAATAAAGGAAACTTCAGAATTTTATGGTTTTGATCTTTTGTTTTTTCAAGAGGCTCTATACCGTCTCCGCTCCATGTCCATTGTCCATATATAGCATTTCCTTCCAGAGCGAACCTTGAGGTTCCCCAGCCACTTTCTTTTGCTGCTTGAGCCAATGCAATAGAAGTTGGAATTATATCCATTTTTTTTATCAACTCATTAATATTTCTATCGTTAACTTTATACGCTTTATATTTCTTACTTAGCCACTTTTTTCCTTCTGCTGATTCATTGTCTTTTAGTATTTTAAATAAATATATTCTGTCTAGTGCAATTTGTTCATTTTCGGCGACAACTAAGGGTAAAAGAATTTGCAAAAAAGTTTCTTTTTTTTCCCTAACACTTTTAATCTTACTTAAGTCTTTAGGCAGTCTTGTAAAATAAATAGGTTTAACCTTTTTATTATCTCTCACATAATCTAAATCATATTCCAAATCTTCAAATAGATTTAATACAGTTTGTGTGTTTAGCGTATAATCAGTTTCAGGATTGTAAGGTTTCTGTTTTATTTTATTCTTTTTTACTAAGTCTTTAGTTTTTGTTTTTGTTAATAGATTTTTTTTGTCATTTTTTTTTATTGTATTCTGTTTTTTAACTACTTCTCTTTTCTTGTTTAAGACATTAACATTTTCTTTTTTATCCGATTTGATTTCTAAAGAGAATTTAAGTGAATCCAAATTATTAATAATTTGTTTTACGTAAAAACCGCCAGAAACTACTATTACTAAAATCGAAGCGTAGACGCCACGAAGAATGAATTTGTTCAATACACGTTCTTTAACTTTGAAATTATAAATATTATTCAAAGCTTCAATTGTAGTTTTAAAAAGAATTCTAAAAAAATTAGTTATGTTGGTAATAATAAAAGTAAAATAATTATTAATTATATTAATGAAAATTTTAAAAGGTTTTTTTAGATTAATCTTTGTAAGTAAATACTTCTTTAATGAAAATTGAAAATTAATCTCAGCAAAAGGATTTTTTAAATATTTTTTAAAACTAATAGTTTTTGGTAGTTGTTCTTTAAGCGACGCATAAAAAGGATTAAAAACTTCATTAATAAGTTTATGTGAAAAATATCCTCTTCTTGAAGGTATTGGAACGTTATTTTTTAAAAGAAAAAGTTCTATCTCATAAGTGGTCAGTTTATTATTAGAATTAAAAATTTGATCAATTCTATAGATTCTTGCAAGTGAAATTAATTTTTGCCTGTAACTAATAACTTTTTTCATATT
>Ga0115001_10004282_pt1 | contig 10523 bp, 8 predicted proteins | sample ArcticOcean_MG_C_12_FD_89869 | JGI IMG/M metagenome (GOLD analysis project Ga0115001, IMG submission 89869) | Marine microbial communities from western Arctic Ocean - ArcticOcean_MG_CB8_130 | ecosystem: Environmental > Aquatic > Marine > Oceanic | place: Arctic Ocean: Canada Basin | collected... | reverse complement strand
TAACGACTGTTCCATCGCCAAAGTCCTATTATTATTACTATTATTATTATTAGGAGCAGAGGAACTCATGTATTTAAATATATTAAGCCGTAAAGTTTATTCCGTCCCCGATTGATTACTTTTTCTGGTTACGACAAATTTATTCCCTATACTCTATGAGCACTACCACACTAAGAAGACGACGACGACGACGACGAAGAAGAAGAAGAAGAAAAAGAAGAAGAAGATCACTACTCTCTCTCTCTCTCTCTAATGTATGTATATAAATGAGTTTATTTCGTACACTTTAATCGCGTGATGTTGCTCAAAGAATATTTATTATTTTCGCTCTACTGATCTGAGGGGCACTTTTTAACTTTTTATTCCAAAAGTCTCATCAAATCAGTTTTTTGGTGTTTTTCCGCGCGTGCGACTTCTTAAAAGAATAGCACAGGCTTATTCGTAGTAACAATGGCGAGTCCAGAGGCGGCCAGGGTACTGAGAGAACTGCAAGGAAAAAATGGGAACGGCGTACGTTTAAAACGATCGATTTTATTCAAGATCCATCGCTCTCTTATAGTGCAGAAAACTTGTTCGTTTCGTTTCCCATCGCGTTCGTCCCGATTTCAGGGATCGATTTTTTATCATCATCATCATCATCAACACAAGAAGAAGAAGAAGAAGAAGTAAACATACGTACTGTATGTGTGTATACATAAAGAGAGAGAGAGAGAGATGGTACTTGTTCAGAGTATTCTTTGCTCCTGCTCCTGCTCTTCCTCGTCGTCAAGCGCGTTCTGTCTTTTTGTTCCTCGCGTACTTTTAAACGAATTCGTGTTTTTGACCGACCCCTCTCATTATTCTCACTCATAACGCTCTCTCTCAATCTCTCTGGATGCAGACGTGCGTGGATTGTAATACGAAGAACCCGCAATGGGCGTCGGTATCGTTCGGATCGTTCATATGCCTCGAATGCTCTGGCGTACACAGATCACTAGGAGTACACCTATCGTTCGTTAGGTCGGTCGGGATGGACTCGTGGAACGCGGTACAGTTGAGGAAGATGGAACTTGGCGGGAATCAGAAAGTGAACGCGTTCTTACAAAAACACGGAATACCGAAAGACGCGCCGATACATTTGAAATACGATTCAGCAGCTGCTGAGCAGTTTAGGGAGAAGATACGAGTAGAGGCTGATGGGGGGAAGTACGTCGAGCCCGCGAATATTCAGAAAGGGGTGAAACAAAATACTGGAGAAACGCCCGCGCATCAAAGGACCGGGTTTGAAAACGGACAAACTTTAGGGAGTTCGAAATCAATGACTGGAATGGGTGGTAGGAAGTTATCTTCTTCTTCTGCTTCTGCTTCGATTATGAATAATAATAATAATAATAATACTAACAACAATGGAAGTCGTGGTGGTGGTCATAGCAGTGGTGATATTAGATCAGAGTATTCAATGGCAGAAATGGAAGCGTCGGCGTCTAGGAAAGAGGCTTATTTTGCTCAACAACAGGCGAGAAACGCGGCAAAGCCAGAGGGCATTGCACCAAGTCAGGGCGGTAAATTTGTCGGATTTGGCTCGCAACCACCTGCAGGAAGGTCTAATAATGACAGCGGCGGCGGCGACGTTCTAGGATCGATGTGGAGTGGATTGAGCTCGATGACGAAATCTTTAGCAGATACGACTCTCTCGGCGGCGCAAAAAGCAAAAGAGGCGGCTTCGAGAGCGGCCGATGACGATTCCATGCAATCCGCTCGGCAAGCTGCAAATAAAGCTGGGAGTTGGTTTTCATCGACGCTCAGCTCTGTAGCGACTGGAGTAGCAGGATTAGCGTCTGAGATTCCAAAAACAATCGGTTCAGATGCCGATACCTTCGGCGGCGGCGGCGGCGAAAGCAAATTTCCTAGACCTGAAGGTTACGTGGATTTACGACCTCCAAAGAGTCCAAATTCAAAATTTGTTGGTTTCGGGAACGACGATAAATGGGGTACAAATGGAACAGGGTTCGATGTCGATGACGACGAAGACGATGATGACGAAGATGCGTGGAAGCCGGCTGCAAAGAATACAACGACGATAACAAAACTCGCAAATTCGCAACCGCCACCGAAAGGGAGTGTTGGTGCGCAAAAACAACAGCAGCAGCAGAATAAAAATAATAGCAGCTCGAAAAGTTGGGAGAACGAAGACGATGATAACGACGACGATACTGATTGGGGAAAGTAATTTCCATTTCAACGTGTGTAATATTCTTACTCACTTGTGTTGCATTTTCTCTCTATTTAATTATTCAAAATCAAAATCCTCGTCGCCTACGTTTGGTAACGCTAAGTTAACATCAACGGTCTTTAACTTCTTCGGTGGCGGCCCTGGCGGCATAGGCGGCGGCAAAGAAGCTTGTTGTAGATGTTGTTGTTGTTGCCCCTGTTGATCTCCCTCAAGACCATTTCCATAATTATCAGTATTTCCCTCTGCGAGCATTAACATTCTCTCCTTCTCCTCTTGCATTTGTTTTGCTTTTTGCCTCGCCGCGAATGGTAAAACGCCGTGTATGTGCCCCGGTCTCCCGATTAAACACGCCTCGTCCACCGGCGGAGGCGGTCCCTCTAATCTAATATGTTTATACCTACAATGCGGGCCATGTATACAAAACCCTAACTTATACATATTGCACTCCTTCACGTCATCGTTCGAGTGCTTATATGGACAATCTGGTTCCTTACATTCGTTATATTTCGCGAAGTACCTACACGTAGGCATGCGCTCTTTATCGAATTGATGTAAAAACCCGCACTTATCGCCCTTCATGCATAAGTTCCTTAGCCAATGCCTGCACACGGTTTGCCTGAAATTCTTTTGTGCCCTTTGGTCGAGCTCTTGTTGCGGTTCCTGATTCTTCCCAAGATTGTGCGTGCGCATGTCATGTTTCTCTAAGTTATCCTCAAAGTCGAACTCTAACTGATCCTCCATTTCTATCTCTCGCTTTTCCAATCCTTCTTTTCCGTTCTTATTCGTTCCTATTCGTTCTTCTTTTTCCAAACAATGAATATATGTTTATTTTTTACTGACGATGATGGTTTACAACACTGTTACAGCGTACGACTGTTGATAAACGATAACAACACTACTAATGAAGAGTATGACTACAGTGAACCTATGGAAGTTCTTCTGCTTATTGTCCGTTCGGTCTGTCCGTCGGTCGTTCTGTTTTGTTGATTGTATTAAATTTAAATAATTATATTTAATACTACCAAGTAGTAGTGCGTGAGTTTTTGAAGGCGGAATCACATTCTTCATTTCTTCTTTCTTCGTTTTGTTGGAGAATAATGATAAAGGGTCACATGATTTTATGTAAAAAGTGTATCAATTTTGAGAATAAGAATAAGAATAAGAATAAGAATGCGCAGAGAACGCGTTTAAGGGGCGCTGGCGCTCGTGATTATTATTATTATCATGATGATGTTGATGATGATGAATGTGTAGAACACGGGATTCATAATAATAATAATAATAATGAAAATAATGAAAATGATAATGAAAGAAGGAGTCAGTATGCGAGACGACGCAGAGGTGTACTCGTAGTACTTTTAGCCTCTTCTTCGTTAAGTCATAGTACGAGCGCATTAGCAGCGGCGGAGGATGAGTTTAGTAGCCGATATAAAAAGTTCGATGGGAAAGCGACGCGAGGGAAATTTTTCCAATTTGAATATCCAAAAGACTGGGTAATCGCAGTAGACAGAGAGTGTTTCGAGGAAGAGAAGAGGAACGAGACGAAAGTAGTCGTTGGGAATTTTCGTGACGTAGTAACCGCTTCGGTGAGGGTAGAGATCATGGATAGCATTACGCGAGCGGCGTTTGAGAAAGCCGAAGAGGAAGAGAAGGCGGAAAATGATGCCAACGTGGCGGCGGAGATCATAGCCAAACAGTTTACGAGTACAGAGCGCGAGGCCGCTGCTGGGAAGATTGCACAAGACTTGGTTGCAGGCGTCGAGAATAATCGATCCGGTGTCATGAAGTTTAAAGACGTCGGCGAGGCGAAGACTACCGTCGATGAGCGCGGAAGAAAGTATTATTCGTTCGAGTCAATATCCGAGGTTTGTAGAGCAGAGATTGAGGAGATTGGACAGGGTAAAAAAATTTGTGTTGGACCGAAAGGCGATGAGTTAGAGACGATCGATCGTAGAGCGATTACAGTTGTCACTCGTATGCCGAACACTCAAGACGCGTATTATGTCTTGAAAATGTCCGCGAAGAGTGTAGATTTCGATAAAGTTCAAAGTAGTTTTGCGCACGTTTTGAACACGTTTCGGACACTATATTAAAATTTAAAGAAGTCTCTAATGATGAGATGTTATTTTCTTATTGTTGTTGTTGATTTTTGAGATACTTCATAGCCGCTTCTTTGTACTGCAGCGCGGTATCGTTTATGAACGCAGCGAATTTGTTTGAATCCTTAAATTGAGTCGCTTCATTAGCGTTTGCGACATCTTCAACTTTTCTCGTAACTTGTCCGAACACTTCGCCTTTTATAACGCTCAAGTCGGTATCGTCGAGTAGTGTTTTCAAAGCAGGTTTAAGCTCGTCTACCTTTTCGAAAATTTTCTTCGAGCCAAAGACGTAAACCCCTAACCTCGCTCTAGATAACGAAACGACTAAACGACGAACATCGCGCAAATGTCCAACATGTTTCGTTCTGACTAACGAAAGAAGCACGATATCGTTTTGTTGACCCTGATACTTATCGACGGTTGAAATAGAAGCAGGTTTACCAAACAATGGATGATTATCGCACCTAGCGCGAAAGACGTCTCTCAACAAATGTTTTTGCCCTCTATACGTAGTCAACACTGAAATACTATTCGCTGGATAGCCGCATAAGCGCATCCATTGATATAAAGAACATAAATATTCCGCCTCTTGCAAGTTTTGAAAATAATGTGGATTCGGGCACGTTTCTTGAGCGAACGAAGAGCAGTCGATGAACTGTGCCACTTTCGCCAAACCAGCGTTAGCGAGCTGAAATCTTCGCTCCGTGGAAACGTGCGGTAAATCGTCGAGTTTTTTATAACGCCAGCTGTATAACTTGGAGATTTCTTTCCTCGACCGTCCTTGCGCGTCGAGAACGATGTTTGGTACTCCAGAACGAACCAAGCGCGCGAAGCAACTTTGGTCCATGTTGCAGAACTTCGAAAACGTTTGATTCTTGACCACTGGCGGTAACTGATTATGATCGCCAATCATGACAATTCGTTTCAATCGCGAGTGTCCATCAACATCTTTTGCTTTTTGTAAAGCTAATGGAATGAAACTTTCAATCTCTAAAATCTGCGCAGCTTCTTCAAATACAACCGTGTCGTATTTGAAATTAACGTCGAGAAAATCTGCTCGTTTCAACGCCGCATACGTACAAGTCATGGCAACGATCTTTGCTTGTTTTGTTAACAAATACTCTGCACGATCTTTCGGCATCTTCAAAAGTTCTAAAAATCTACATTCTTCGAGTTCTTTAAACATTTCTACCAAATGGCGGAAACATCCTTTCGCTTTGCGAATGGCGTATTCGATGTCCTCTCCACCGAACAAATTTTCGTACCCACAGGGAACGTCTGCAAAGAACTTCGCAAACGGAAAATAATCCCGGATGCGATCGACCGAAACAGGCGTAGATACGTTATTCATAACTGTCAATGTGAATCTTTCCCACAATGCTAAAACTTTGGATTTCCAAAAGAAACCAGCCGTTTCGCAAGTATCCGCAACATTCGCTAAACTCTCATCGATGCTCATCGCTAGTCTTTCGACAGATTCCAGAAGTTCTAAACGTCTACGTAACATATAATCAACGCGGCCGGTTCGGGAGAAATCTTTATCAGTCGTTAAATCTTCCTCGCCTCTTCCTAGACGTAAGAGATAGCGTTCGGGAATGTCACGAATCATGATCTTCTGGAACAAATCGTTCAACGCCGCATTAGAGTGCGTGATGAGTACGACGCGCTGATTCGGATTCGTATGATACAAGCAATGTAAAATTTGCGTCGCTACGTCTGTCTTCCCGGTACCAGGTGGACCAACGATTAAAGTCAAACCTTCGCGAACGCCAGATTTCACGGCGTCGACTTGCGTCGGCGTGAATCGAACCAAGTTTTTGTTCTTGATATCTTCAGGGTATGGACCTGGATCTGGCGGAACGTACGATTCCACTGTAACATTATTGGCATCTTTATCAGCAACTGCATCGAACGTCACCTTAAATGGCGGTTGCGGAGTTTTTGAATCGAAAACTATCGTTTTCCCAGGGAAAGACTCTCGCAAATGCGCTTCGTCCAAAAACGTATCTTTGAAATCAATCTTTGTCTTCTTCTTTTGATTATTATTCTCTGTAATTTCAATCTCTAAAGCATCCGGTGAAGCCGATGCAGGGTCGCCGTATCCAAGAAATACATCGGTTAGCCACTCAGGCGCGTTCGTATTTTGGTTCAAACAATCGCGTATGCACTCGAGTATGGCTTTGAAATTGTTCTCCTTCGGATGTCTTCGAACGACACAATTGAAGTTTTTGTACATTTCGTGCAGTCTTGCTACATCGCCATCGTTGAGTTCTAAATCGCGCTGATATTGGGCACAATCTAATTCTAACGTAAAAATGCGATCGTACCCTGATGGTTTCTTTGGTCCTTCGTCCATGGCATCGGGAGATGGTTTTTGGTGCCATTTAGGCAGCTGAATCTTTTTATTAATATTTACGAAATCTTTCGATTGCTCAGGAAACCCTTCGTTCGCAGGAACACCGCTGTCGTCCCTAATATCAACAATTTCTGCACCGCGGACGTACTCCATATTCTTAGAATCACCACTACCGAATTCAGCATCTTGCCTCGCTTTGACTAAAAAGACAACATCGAATCGTTTAAGTTCGTCCCATTCTTTGAAAACGTCCTCGCGGGCTGACGAGAAGTTCAAATTAATCTTAATTCGAACCTTCGACGGTTTCTCTTCGCCAACGTTTGGTTTACCAACATACGAAATTTGAACTGATTCTTGATGTGGGTCATCTTTAGGAATCATCATAGCCATTTTCGCCCAACCTCGAAAACTCTTACCATCCTTTGAAGGCTGCATGCGCTGAATCGCGTCTGAAAGATCAGCTCTGATTTCGTGAGTAGCTTCTAAGCGAAACAAATTGAAATTACGCAATAGATAATCAGAAAACGTGAGAAACTGCAAATTTAACTTTGGTAACGCAAGTGGTAACGCGCTGTTGTTGTTTTTGTTGTTGCTCTTTTTTTGTTGTTTTGCATCTTTGGTTTCATCCGTTGACGGCACGAGAGACTCGTCGAATAAAATATCTTCTGTTGGATATAACGGAAGCTTATTAACCATTTCTCTACGCGATTGTCGTTTTTCAAAGTGAAATGCAATGACATCAAGCAAAAAAGTGTCATCTTCACTTAAGATGTCATCTTCCGTGGTTAATTTTAATTGTTCGCAACACAATTTTCTTATTTCATCGCTCGATAAATTATTCTTCAATTGTTTCGTTAAACTCGATTTTGTCTCAATCATTCGCGAGGATGATAGCGCGAGCTCTTTCAACTCATCAGGCCAGAATTTAAACAATAGACGTTGGAACGCGAGCGTATCATTTGATCGTCTTGCATCGATATCGTCTTCACTCAACGCTTCGCCAGTATGATTATCAACTTCAAAGTCGTAGAAATCTTTCGCCATCTCTAAAAGTTGTCTCAAAAGAACATGTTGTCGTTTTTTATCATCGTCATCGTTTAGGAGAAAATTACCTTTGACAAAGATGTTTTGATCGTCAAAGATGGCTCTAACAAAGCGCCTCGTTGGAAGTTGCGAAAGTAAATCAATTACGAACTCGAGATAATAGGCGCAAAAATGAACAGATTCGACGTTTTCATTCACCGTCGTCAAGTGCTTGCAAAACATCTTTGTTATGTTTGCGAGCCAAAAGTTTCGTCTATATTGAACATCCGTCGGTGCTTGTTTCAACTCTTTCTTTTTTAACTTTTGCCATTTCTTCTGAACTTCATTCGGGGCTGATTTAAGTTCTAAATCAAGTTTTGATTCGTTCAAAGCTTTCCAAATTTGAATCGATACAAGTGGTAAAGCTACTTTTCTCACGCAATCATTCTCTAAAGCGTTCATTAGAACGTTAAAAAAGCGAACGATTGCTATGAGATCGCGAGTTTCCAACTTCTTACTTCTAACACCATCAAAATTGCAATGTTCGAATACGATATCCGTAAGTTTCTCTACGGTCATTTTCATCGCATTTAGATCTTCCTCTTCTTTTCCGAGCGTCTCAAACGCGTCTCGAACGTTCATCGTCCTCGCCTTATACACGACAACTTTCGCAAACGCAATCACTACGTTCCTTCGTGGATACTGATCTTCTGTAGTCGTACTTCGCGTGCCTTCGCGTATTTTTTGCCAAATCTTCGTTTCCAAAAATCCTTTATCAACGAACGTTTCGATATTATCATCAAAATCGAATTCATCCAAATCATAATCGTCATCGTTATCATCCCACGTTCTCGTTTTATCGTCTCCTTTTCCTGGCAAGGGAATAATCTTCTCCTTCTTCTTCGCAGTCGTTTCTTCTTCAACGCAATCAGTGGCGCATTCGGTCATAGGACTCTTCCTCTTCTGCTTCTTCTCTCGATCATTGTCTTCTTCTTCTTCTTCTTCCTTCTCTCTCTTGTTATTCACGATTTGATCACCATCATCGCCTACATTCGCCGCCTTCTCTTCATCATCAACATCATCAACGACGACATTATCATCTTCTTCTTCTTCTTTTTGCTCTGACGATGATAACAATAAGCGCTCGATTAAGACCTTCTTAATGCCAACAGTGCTCAACTTTTTCTCGTCCAACATCAGTTTCAACGCCTTCACGGTCATTTTATTTAACTCCGTTTGACTAAGTTTTGCGCGCTCGTTATCATCATCATCACCACCACCATCGTCGTTCTTCTCCTTCTTCTTCGTCGTCGTCGTCGTCGTCTCTTTGTTCTCCTTCTTCTGCTTCTTCGGAGGCATTTTTCTGCTTCTTCTTCCGATGAAGAAAAGAAGTGATGTTTTTCATTCTCTCTCTCTCTCCATAATAATAATAATAATACGTAATACGTAATATAATAATAAATTGATTAATAAGCTCATCAATATCATCATCGTTTTCGTCATAATTCATAGAAGAAGAAGAAGAAGAAAAACATAAACAGAACATGGCTACGATGGCAGCGCTCGGTCTAGGTTTCGCCGCGACCGCCTTAACGGCGAGACAACTGATCCTCTCAGTAGAACGCTGGATGTTAAGGCCAGAAAGACTGAAACAGTTTTACAAAGGCGGTTTCGAGGAACAAATGACGAGGAGGGAGGCGGCACAGATTCTAGGCATAAGAGAGACCGCGGTGAAACAGAAAGTGATGGAGGCGCATAGGAAGGTTATGATGGCGAATCATCCAGATGCCGGTGGAAGTCCATTCGTGTCCACGAAGATCAACGAGGCCAAGGAGGTTTTGTTAGGGAAGAAAACGTCCAGTAAGAGCGGATTATGAATAGCGACGTATCGCCGCGCGTTGTATAGTAGTAATAGAATAGTATGTAATATGTAGTATACAGGTAATATGACGATAACACTGTTATGTAATAATAACATAGCTCTCGCGTTTAAGTGAGCGAAACGTTCTTTTCTTCTTTTCTTCCTCGTCGGGCACCACCGGCGAGTTCGGGCTCTCGACGCTCGGAACGATAACGTTCAACGACGTTCGCACGACACTTAGACGGCGAGCCGTCGTAGAGTCACAGAGTCATAGTCCGAACGCCTCACTGGAAACACCTCGTCTTTAAAAGACTGAAATAGGATGATCCAGTAAGATCTTTACCCGTAAATATCTCAATACTAAGCGAAACAAGCGCGTAATCGACCACGTTTGTTCGAGTGCCTGCGTGTGCGTGTGTACGTGTGTGCGTGTGTGTGTGCTAATCTCTCTCTATACTCCCTCTCTCTCTCTCTCCTCTCGTCCTATTCTAGCTACCATCCAAAATGCCTTTTCGTCGTTCCATCTTTATCCCCAGTCGTCCTCCCATCCAAAGCGTCTCTCCATCGTTTTTCCTGTTTCTCAGTGCTCGTTCCATCTTTCATGGAGACCTCTCTCAATAACTCTTTCAATCTCGTCTTGTTCACTTCGGATACGATTTGAGAATCTAATCCGCTCTTCTTCCGTAATCTGTTCAAGATCTCTTTCTTTTGCTCCTCAGTCATCGTTGGGTTCGTAAATCGTTCACTGCAATACCAGGCCAAAGTAGATGCAGCGGTCGTGCCTAGGATGAACACGAGGAACAAAGGTTTCGAGTCCCTGGTCTCGCGAACGATCTTGCGCCACAAAGGCGATGCTTCCCATATGAAAGACATTCTATACTGTAGAGGATTTATTTATGATCTATCGAATGTATTCTGATTATTTATTTCTGTTGTAACGCGATGACACGACGTGATCTTTATTAAGACACG
>Ga0115001_10004280_pt1 | contig 10525 bp, 7 predicted proteins | sample ArcticOcean_MG_C_12_FD_89869 | JGI IMG/M metagenome (GOLD analysis project Ga0115001, IMG submission 89869) | Marine microbial communities from western Arctic Ocean - ArcticOcean_MG_CB8_130 | ecosystem: Environmental > Aquatic > Marine > Oceanic | place: Arctic Ocean: Canada Basin | collected... | reverse complement strand
TGTCAAGTGATGTACTCGATCGGATCGATGCAATCTTTCCTGGTCCGGGGCCAGCGCCGGAGGCGTACGCATGGTGATAATCGAAAGAGACGAAGGAGATATCTGTGTCAACGACCAGTGAAGCCGGATCAACAGAACGCCACGCCGACCTTGGGTGGCACGGCCTCGATCGAAACGCGCCGGAGATCGTGCAGCAGCGCGAATACCTCCAGGCCAACGGCGGGTTGCGAGATGTCGAGATTCTCGACCCGTCAGAGATCGACCGAGCCGTCAAGATCTTCCGTCGTGATGGATTTGTCCTCGTCCGCGACGCGCTCGATGCGGATCAGACAGCTTTCCTCCGTAAGGGGGTAGTCGAGGTCGTTGATGACATCGTTGCGCTCGACGAGCAGCGCGGCGGCAACCGCGGTTCGCATCGGTACTCGTTCGGCGGCTCCAGCGTCACTCGCAGCATGTTGCACCGGCCCGAGTGGCAGATGCTGATCGACCTGGCGACCGTGACGCCTATTGTCACGGCCATCTTCGAGTCGTCGGACTACATGCTTCGCTCGGCCAGCGGCGACTTCTGTCTGCCTGGCGCCGTCGGCTACCAGCCGCTGCATTCTGATATCCGTGATTTCGAACCAGACGGAAGCACTCCTTTCAGTTCCTTCCACGATCCCCGCGGGTCCCACACGATTCGCGACATTCCATGTCCGTATGTGTGCGTCAACTTCCTGCCGTTTGATCAAACCGTGCTGAACGGGCCGACCCGTCAAATCCCCGGCTCGCAGCACTCGCGCGCGCCGATTCCGACACTCGAAGAAGAGCCCGAGTGGATGCGCCTCAGCACGGTGTGTCCAGCGCCTGCGGGCACCGTGCAAATCCGTGACGTGCGGGCATGGCACGGCGGCACGCCAAACCTGTCTAACGAACTTCGGGCGATCCCGAACCTCGAGTTCTACGCGCCGTGGTTCCGTGAGCCAGTCGTCCCGGGCATCACCTACGCCGACCACAAGGCGCTGTCGGAGCACGCACAACATCTCACCCGTTTCAGTGTGATCGACTCGTCCGAGGAATTGCCTTCAGGGTATGTCGTGAAGCCCTTGCCAAAACGGTCGTGACTTCTGTGCTGGTTGCCCGGGTCGGGAAGTTGTGAAACGAAATCTCGGGCCGAAATTCAGAGGCGGCCAAGGTGGCGATGCTTGTAGGCGCGAGCTCGTCGGGAGCGGGCGAAGGCCACGTAGATGATGAACAGCCCCATGAATGCGACCCAGCCAATGAAAGCGACGAGCGCAGCGATCGACAGCGGGCGTGCCCAACGCTGACCCTCGCCGGGTTGCTGCGTGGTTTCGGCTTGCCACTGGAGTGCCGTGCCGTCGAGCGGGACCGCCCACTCGAGGATGCCGGCTTGGTTCGGCTCGACGTTCGTTGTGTCGCTCTCTAAAACGCCGGGCAGCGAAGCTCGGACAGTGACCGACATGTTCTCTTCTGGCGTTGCGCCGGCGGCGGCAATCTGCGCGGCGAACGGCTGTGATCCGACTGCAGCGACAAGGTCGGCGTCGGCGAACGCGTCGAATCCGTCGACGAGCACGAGTCGACCTCGGAGCTGGTTGGTGGTGACGTCACCGTTGAGGCCGCGACCAACTTCCATTTGAGTGAAGGGCGGGCCGAGGGACTGCAGCAGGTTCGTTGCCTCGCCCTGTGAGCGGAAGGGGTGTGTCATCTGGAGGAAGAGCCCGCCTGATCCATCGCCCGGGGCGCGTGGCCCGTCGATGGACCACCCGGCTTCGATCACGTCGTTGAGGACCAGATCATCGGCAAGCGTTGGAATCTGATCGAGGATCTCTTGGTCGGCCACGATGGTCACCGCGATCTGGCCCGTCCCGTCGGGATCAACGACTACGTCAACAGTCACGTCGAGTTGGCATGCAGTCAGCGCGACGGCAAGCGTCAGAAAAGCCATCAGCCGCCGAATCACATTCGCCATTATGTCGCGCGGTGGCGCCGGAAAGGTGGCAAGTGCTGGACCACGAACCGAAAACAGCGAACGCCCCGCCGGCTGACCGTCGGGGCGTTCGCTCAGCAGAACGCTGAGATCACTCGGCTGCTTCAGGTGGCGGCAGCTGAGCCTCCGGCGGAGCGGCCGGCTTTTCGGTCGCGGTCATCTCGAGTTCGACCGACGCGGGGGGCACGAAGCCCTCGACGGCAGTGAAAGTGAACTTCTTCTTGCCCTCGCGCTCGGGATCTTCTTCAGTGTCGACAACAATGATCTCGCCTGCCGAGAACTCCTTGTACAGGATCTTCTCGGACAGCGAGTCTTCGATGTGGCGCTGGATCGCACGACGCAACGGGCGGCCACCGAGCTGCGGGTCGTAACCGAGTTCGGCGAGCAGTTCCTTGGCGGACTGCTTGACCTCAATGCCCAGACCCTGACTCTCGAGCTGTCCGGTGAGGCGCACCAACTGCAGGTCGACCATCTGGAGCACTTCATCCCTTGAGAGCTCGTGGAAGACAATGGTCTCGTCGATGCGGTTGAGGAACTCTGGCCGGAAGTGGTTCTTCAGGCTGTCGTTGACCTTTTCCTTCATGCGCTCGTAGCTCATGGCGGAGTCGTCGGTCGTGAAGCCGAGGTTGGCCTTGCGGAGATCCTGCGTGCCGAGGTTCGAGGTCATGATCAGCACGGTGTTACGGAAGTCGACGCTGCGACCCTGGCTGTCGGTGAGGCGACCCTCTTCCAAAATCTGGAGGAGCGTGTTGAACACGTCGGGGTGGGCCTTTTCGATTTCGTCGAACAGGACAACGGAGAACGGCTTGCGACGCACCGCTTCGGTGAGCTGGCCACCGTCTTCGTACCCGACGTAGCCCGGAGGCGAACCGACGAGACGACTGACCGTGTGCTTCTCCATGTACTCCGACATGTCGAGTGTGATCAGCGCATCGTCATCACCGAACAGGAACTCAGTGAGTGTCTTGGCGAGCTCGGTCTTGCCGACGCCTGTTGGGCCGAGGAAAATGAACGAACCCGACGGACGCTTGGGGTCCTTCAGGCCAGCACGAGTGCGGCGGATCGACTGCGACACGGCGGCCACAGCGTTCTCCTGGCCGATGATCCGCTTGTGCAGTTCGTCTTCCATCTTCAAGAGACGCTCGGTCTCTTCTTCGGTCAACCTGTAGACGGGGATGCCGGTCCAGAGTGCGAGCACTTCGGCGACGGCTTCTTCGTCGACTTCGTCGAAGAGGTCGACACCGGAGGCCTTGACCTCGGTCTCTTTTTCGGCCTTCTCTTCGAGCAGTTTCTTCTCTTCGTCGCGCAAACGGCCAGCCTCTTCGAACTGCTGCTCTTCGACAGCGGTCTTCTTGGCGTCCTGTACGTCGGTCAGCTTCTGCTCAAGCTCGCGGAGATCGGGTGGTGTGGCCATGCGCTTGATGCGCAGGCGCGAACCGGCCTCGTCGATGAGGTCGATTGCCTTGTCAGGAAGGAAGCGGTCACTGATGTACCGGTCGGCGAGGTTGGCTGCAGCAACGAGGGCCTGGTCGGTGATGGTGACACGGTGGTGCGACTCGTACTGGTCGCGGATGCCCTTGAGGATCTCGATCGTGTGCGCCAGCGACGGCTCTTCGACCTTGACTGGCTGGAACCGACGCTCAAGTGCAGCGTCTTTCTCGACGTGCTTGCGGTACTCGTCGGTCGTTGTGGCACCAATGGTTTGGAGTTCACCGCGAGCGAGCATTGGCTTCAGAATCGACGCAGCATCGATCGCGCCTTCGGCAGCACCGGCACCCACGAGGGTGTGAATCTCGTCGATGAACAGCAAGATGTCGCCGCGCGACTTGATCTCTTTGAGGACCTTCTTCAAGCGTTCTTCGAAGTCGCCGCGGTAGCGCGAGCCAGCGACAAGTGAGCCGAGGTCGAGCGTGTAGAGCTGCTTGCCGGCAAGCGTGTCGGGGACGTCGTTGTTGACAATCTTTTGGGCGAGGCCTTCGACGATGGCGGTCTTGCCGACGCCGGGCTCACCGATGAGCACCGGGTTGTTCTTAGTGCGACGCGACAGGATTTGCATCACGCGTTCGAGTTCTTTCGAGCGGCCAATCACCGGATCGAGTTCACCGTTTCGGGCAGCTTCGGTGAGGTTGCGGCCGAACTGATCGAGGATCTGGGAGTTACCGCCCTTCTCGTCGCCGCCTTCCTTATTGCCTGCGCCGACGCCTGCGGCCGGCTGACCGGTTTCGGAGGCCGAGCTACCGCCACCCGTGGATCCGGCAGGCCCTTGGTAACCGGACAGCAACTGGATGACCTGCTGGCGAACGCGGGAGAGGTCGGCGCCGAGCTTGACGAGCACCTGTGCCGCAACGCCTTCGCCCTCGCGGATGAGGCCGAGCAGGATGTGCTCGGTGCCGATGTAGTTGTGGCCGAGCTGCAGTGCTTCGCGCAGCGATAGTTCAAGGACCTTTTTTGCGCGCGGTGTGAAAGGAATGTGGCCAGACGGAGACGAGCCGCCCTGGCCAATGATCTCCTCAACCTGGCTGCGTACGGCTTCGAGGCTGATGCCCAGCGACTCGAGGGCCTTGGCTGCAACGCCTTCACCCTCGTGGATGAGGCCCAGCAAGATGTGCTCGGTGCCGATGTAGCTGTGGTTGAGCAGCCGGGCTTCTTCCTGCGCGAGCACGACGACTCGTCGTGCTCGGTCGGTAAATCGTTCGAACATCTGCTGCCCTTTCGTTCAGGGGCCCCTCAATGAGCGCCGTCTGCGGGATGCGAAACAGCGCTCGGAACCAGTGAGCTAACTCTACCGGCGACCTGTGACGGTGCCAGATCGAGCCCCGTGACAGGTTTTCCACAAGTTCGAGGAATACAAGCGGGCGTTGATTACGTAGTGCGCATCGCAGCCCGAGGCGAGACAGGCGCGGGTGAGCCGCTCTGCACGAAAATCGGGCATGATCGGCCTATGCGAATCGTCCTCATCATCGTCGGCCTCCTTGTCACCGTCATCGCGGTCGCGGCAATCATGATTCGCCGTCTCGACCACGATGCGGCGGTCTGGCACGTCGATCCGCTCGTTGCCGCGAAGCCGAGCACACCGAACTCGTATCGAGTTGGGCCCGACGGCACGACGGAAGTGGACGCAATGGCAGCGACCTTCGCGCTGTCTGCTGCGGATCTGGCAGTCAACTTCGACGCCATCGCTCGCGGCGCTGGCACTGCAGTCGTTGGCGGCTCGGTAGCCGAGGGCCATGTGACCTATGTGCAAACCAGTGGCCTCTTCGGCTTTCCGGACTACGTGTCGGTGAAGTTCATCGAGATCGATGCCGCCAACAGCACGCTGGCAATCTTTTCCCGATCGCGCCTCGGCAAGAGCGATCTTGGGGTCAATAAGAAGCGCGTCGAGGCGTGGCTCGGTCAGCTCAGGAGCTGACTTAATGTTGATCTGAACCGAACGATTCGCGCGAATGTCACGCGCTGACGCTCGCGATCAGGCAGGCTGACGAAATGCATGTCGTGATCGTTGGCGCTGGCGAAGTCGGCTGGTATCTCGCACAACGTCTCGGGGCCGAGGGCCACGACGTTGTCGTCATCGAGCAGAACAAGGCGATCGCGTCGGCAATCAGTGCTCAGCTCGACGTCCAGGTTGTCGTCGGCAACGCGACATTGCCGTCGACGATGAAGGCCGCACGGATTGATCGCGCTGACCTCCTGGCCGGAGTCACGCAGAACGACGAGGTCAATCTCATCGCATCGCTCTTGGCGAAAGAAGCGGGTGTCCGACAGACCGTTGTCCGCATTCAGACCGAAGAACTCCGCGATGAGGCCGGCGCACGGCTCCGTGAGATCATGCGGGCTGACGTGGTCATCGATCCCGACGCTGACACCGCCGACGAGATCATGGCACTCACCCAGGCATCGGGCGCCGACGAGGTGTACCAGATGTCCGGTGGCGATCTACTCGTCCTTGGCTGCACGATCGGCGAGGGCGCAGCGTTGGCCGGAAGCACGCTCGCAGAAATCGGCGCATCGTTCGAGCCCGACTGGCGCTTCCTGTTCGGCGCGCTGACGCGTGATGGAGAGACCGTCATCCCTCGAGGAGATCAACGCCTCGAAGCCGGCGACCACGTTCGAGTACTCACCAACCGCCAGAGCCGTAACGAGATCCTTGAATTGCTCGGCGCTTCACACCAGAACGCCAAGCGCGTGATGGTGCTCGGCGGCGGCGCCGTTGGCACCCGCGTTGCCGAGCGACTCGAAGCTGACGGAGCCGATGTCGTTCTCGTCGAACACGACATCGAACGAGCACGCGTGCTGAGCGAGAAATTGCCGCGCGTCACGGTGGTGCAAGGCGACATCGAAGACACCGACATGCTGAGCGAGGAGTCGGTCACCGACAAGGACCTCGTGATCGCGGCCACAGGTGACGACGCAGCCAACGTGCTCGCTTGTGCCTTTGCCGCGACCGGTCGAAACACGTTCACCGTTGCTGTGATTCATCGGCTCAGCCTGCTCCCGCTCGTTCGCCAATTCGGCATCGACGCAGCGCTGAGCCCACGCACTGCATCGGCCAACGCAGTGCTGCGTCACGTGCGCGGCGGAACCGCGTCGGTGGCGACCTTCCTTGAGAGCGACATTGAAGTCGACGAGATCGAGATCGAAGCAAATTCTGAGGCAGACGGTGCCGTCGTTGCCGAGTTGCATCTGCCGCACTCGATCGTACTCGGCGCCGTCATCCGCCCCGGAGAAGCCGGTCGCATTGTGCGCGGCAACACCGTTCTTCATGCGGGCGACAACGTCGTGGTTTTTGCCCGCCCCGATTCGCTGCCAGCGCTGCGCAAGGCATTCACCTGTGGGCCGGACCATCGGTGAGCAACCTCGAACCGCATGGTTCGCATCGGCTTCACCGGCCTGACACCCACGCGCTGCTGAACCCGCGAGTGTCGGTCTTTGGTGACCGTGGCGAGCGACTGTTTGCCCAGAAGCGACGACCTTCGCTCCTGCTGAACGTCGTCGGCCTGACGCTCACCGTTGTCGGAGTCGGCATTGCCATTTCCGGCATTGTTGACGTCATCGATGGCGGTCCCGATGTCGTCGCGCTGCTGATTACTGGAATCATCACAGCGATCGTCGGTGCGGTCATGTGGCAGGGCACCGTCGCTCCACAGCAAATTCGCGTGCTCGACGTGTTCACTACCGTCACCATCGCGTGGGTGACCATTGCCGCGGTCGGTGCCATTCCATACCTGGTGACGGGACACTTCACCCGCGTTGACGATGCGCTGTTCGAAGCCATGTCTGGGTTTACGACCACCGGTGCAACAGTCACCCCCGACATCGAATCCACATCAAAAGGCTTGCTCTTCTGGCGGTCAATGACGCAGTGGATGGGCGGGATGGGCGTCATCGTGCTCGTTGTCGCCGTGCTGCCGACGGTTGGATCGGGCGGAATGAGCCTGCTCGAAGCGGAAGCGCCGGGCCCCACTGGCGAGCGGCTCACCCCTCGCGTGCGCGAAACCGCGCGCCGGCTCTGGGCGGTCTACGTCGGCTTCACCGCGCTGATGGCGGTCGCGTACTTCGTAGCCGGGATGAGCATTTACGACGCGGTGAGTCACTCCTTCACGACGGTCTCGACGGGGGGCTTCTCTCCGTACCAGGCCTCGTTCGGCCACTTCGAATCAGCTCTACTCGAATGGATTTGCATCGTCGGCATGCTGCTGGCCGGCGGCAGCTTCACGCTGTACTGGCGCGCTCTGCGGGGCAACGTGAAGCCGCTTCTGCGCTCGACTGAGTTCCACGTCTACCTCGCGTTCGTGAGCGCCATCACGCTCTGGGCGTTCGTGACTGCGGGCAACAACGGCGGTCAGTCGACTGGATTCCGTGATGCGCTTTTCACCACCGCGTCGACGGTCACCACGACTGGCTATGTGGCGACCGAATACGGCCTGTGGAGCCAGACGGCGCAATCGTTGCTGCTGATCGCGCTGCCACTCGGCGCCATGGCCGGCTCAACTGCGGGTGGCATCAAGTTGCTGCGGGTGATGGCAGTGTCGAGTTTCGCCCACCGCGAGGCGCTGAAGCATCTTCATCCCAAGCTGGTTCGACCAGTCCGCGTCGGCAATGCGTCATTGTCAGATGACGTTGCGGGCAAGGTTGTTGGATTTTTGCTGCTGGCGTTGGTGATCTTCGGCGGCGGATCGTTTGCCATCGCTGCGACAGGCCCCGACTTGATCACCTCGTTCTCTGCGTCGGCGACCGCGCTCGGCAACGTTGGCCCCGGCCTCGGGCTCCTGGACCACACGGGCGATTTCACAGTGATTCCGAGGGCGGGCCGGTGGATTGCGACGTTGCAGATGCTCCTCGGGCGCCTCGAGATCTACCCGGTGATTTTAGCCCTCTCGGTCGTCACCCTCCGGCTCCCCAAGAGACTCCTCCCGCGTCGCCGCGGCCACTGACCCACACTCACAGCCCGCACGTCTGCGGCGAGATGAGAACCCCGTTATCGCTCACACAAAACAAATTCGGGCAGGCCGGGCAGGCAAGGCAGGGATCTGGATGCGCGGGTGGCCGCGGCGCCCGCTACCAGCTGGGGGCGAAGCGGGAGATGATGGAGGCGACGCGGTAGGCGCGTTCGGCGCCACCGGCGCTGGCGTCGTTGCGCATCTCGTTCGTGGCGATCCGTAAGACGGCGCCCATCGCAGCGTCGTTGCGTGAGGCCACACGGAGCGCTGGCTTCAGGATCGCGGGACGGCCGAGGAAACGAGCAGAGAGGCGGCCGACCTTGCGATATCGACCGAGTTCCTCATTGAGTAGGACCGGGTACCGCTGGAGTGAGGTTGAGTTGCCGGTGGTCAAGGCCTCGTTGAGAACATCGGCCGCCAGTCGGCCACCCAAGAAGGCGGCCTCGAGGCCGTCGCCGTTGAACGGATTGGCGGCGCCGGCGGCGTCGCCGACAACGAGGAAGGTTGGACCCATCTTGGGTGCCACCGAGCCACCCAGTGGAAGTCGCAAGCGGGTCGGCGCCTTGAGCCCGGCTTCGGGATCGATTTCCCAGTTGTCGGCGATCGACGCGCTAAAGGCCGTCAGGAGCTTCAGCGTGTTCAGGCTCTTAATATTCCGGTGGCTTGACAGTACGCCCACGCCGACGTTCACGTTGCCGTCGCCCATCGGTGCAATCCAGCCGTATCCCGCCACGGGCTGGCCGTTCGGGTCGGAGAGACCGAGCGAAGTCTCCACCCAGGTTTCGCGAGCGCGTGGCGACGCAAAGTAGGTGCGCGCAGCAATCGCGTAGGGCCACTTACGTTCGCGGCTCGTACCGAGCCCACGCCCGAACCGGCTGTTCGCCCCGTCGGCGACCACGATGAATCGTGCGCGGATGTCGCGAGTTGCGGTGACCTCACCCGCGTCGCTGACAAGTTGGACCGTGGCACCACGAACGAATCCACGCTCGGCAATTGGTGAAACGGCCTCATGGCCCATCAATAAGGAGGCGCCCGCAGCAACGGCACGATCGCGTAGATGCTCATCGAGCCGATCACGGCGTACCACGATGCCGTGTTGCGGGAAGTCGGGATGTTCTGGCCACGGCGATTCGACGGCGTGGCGGCCGTGCGTCATCCGGACGCCCTGCACAAGATGTCCGCCGATCTGCGTCGGGTCAACCTGGATGCTGGAAAGTTCGGCGACCGCACGTGGCGACAGGATGTCGCCGCACGCCTTGTGGCGCGGACCGCTGCGCTTCTCGACGACAGTGACGTGGTGGCCGGCACGAGCCAACCGTGCAGCGATGCTCGATCCGCTTGGACCGCCGCCGACGACGAGGACATCGGTGGAGATGGCAGTCGACGGGCTCGGCACGAAGGTCAGTCTGTTCCGAAAGGTTGTGTGCTGGCCAACGGCGATGCGTCGGCCGGGTCAGCTACGGCCAGGGATCGGTGCGGAACCGATCCGCGTGACTTCAATCATCGATTCACCGACCGGGACCGGCTCGATTGCATTGTCGGAGGCAAGAACGACCGCACCGGTTGCGACCTCTTCGAACAGTACCGATTCTTCTGAGCACCACGTCTCGAATTCGGTTTCGTATTCTTCACTGGTGGGATCGGCCCCAGCAAGTGTGTAGCGCTCGTGGCAAATCACAGCGACGATCTCCTCGTCGCTGAGCTGGCCACCAAAGCCGGGCATGACGCCTTTGACACCTGTTTGGTGGGCTCCGCCGTCGCGGTCCGGGTTGCCGTACACCTCGACACCAGCGATGTTGTACTGCTCGGTGCCGTAGTAGACGTAGCGGATTTGGTCTTCGATGTTCGGGAAAGTCTTGAGGACTTCGCCTTCGGTGAAGGCATAGCCCACACCGCCGCCACCGCCAGCGCCGTGGCAGCTGGCGCAGTTGTTGTAGACCTCTGCGCCTTCGCCGATTGGGCCGGCAGAGACTTCGCCGCCATCGGTCAATGCACGCACGTACATGAAGCCCCACACGGGCATCAGCGACAGCGTCGCCATTGCCCAAAACGGCACCTTGCGCCGCTCCTTGTAGGCAGTGACGTAATGCGGGTCGGGCTT
>Ga0115001_10004275_pt1 | contig 10530 bp, 10 predicted proteins | sample ArcticOcean_MG_C_12_FD_89869 | JGI IMG/M metagenome (GOLD analysis project Ga0115001, IMG submission 89869) | Marine microbial communities from western Arctic Ocean - ArcticOcean_MG_CB8_130 | ecosystem: Environmental > Aquatic > Marine > Oceanic | place: Arctic Ocean: Canada Basin | collected... | reverse complement strand
TTATTTTTATTTTTATTTTCAAAATATGCAGGCAAAACTATATTAAGCAAGATTGTTGGGTTAAGTTTCTGAAAAATATTTAAAACTTTGCACGTATCTATATTTGATATGCCTTCAATATTTCCTCTATACCAATTATTATGAAAAATATTTTTCCTAGAGTTAATTATTAATGGATTTAAAAACTGTTGGCAAAACTGATTATGCCCATTCCAGTTCGATCCTTCCTCATATTTTTCTATAGACATTGCATCAATAAAAATTGGTTTATTTCCAATAAACTGAATATTGTATGCAGTCGCATCACTCAACTGAAAATTTTTTTCAAGTAGGAATATATTAAAATCTAAATGATGTAATGCAGCATCTTTTAACTGTTCAAAACTCCATTCATATGGGTAAGATATAAAAGGAATCTTTTTGTGTTCTAATAAAAAATCTGAATTAAATTTTTTCTTTAGATCCTGCTCTTCTACAATCCAAGTATCAATTAAATATTTTTGCTTGATACTTTCTTCAAGAATCTTGGAAGTAACAAATAATTCTATTTTTTCATTCCCAACTTTATTTATTTTTCGAATTATTCTATCCTCAAATGTGAATACTGAAGCTGATGGGTCCCTAAAAGATCCTGGTATTTGTTTCACTTGTTCTTATTTTCTTTATTTTTTTTAGTATATTTTTTTAAAAAATTTTTCACTTTTTCCCAATAGATCGCAATCGTTGTAAAAAAAGCAGCAATCCCACCTAATATTGCTTGTATAATTATGCTGCCAGTGCCGGGGTCTAAATAGGCGTGTGCTTCGGTACTTAAAAAAAAGTACGTCAAAATTATTATTTTTTTCATAGAAATATTTATTAATTGTTATTTGTTATATAAATGTACATCTATTACAATTCAATATTAAAACAATCAAAATTTATAAATCACTCTAAATTAACTTCACCAGTACATTCAAAAAGGATAACGATTGTCTATTACATATAATGGAATATCTTAACAATTTGATATAGCTGAAGCTATTATTCTATCTAAAAAAAACAATTTGCTTATGTGAATATAAATGCTCTCTAAAAAGAAATTTTAGTAGAAATAATATAAATAAATCTATGAATAAATTTTCAATATTATCTAGATTGATTAAGTTTTTTTTTAATAAAAGAATACAATAGAAAATAAATAAGCATGTTTACAAAAATAACTAATACTAAATTTTCTGTAAAAAAATAATATTTATATGAGAATATAAATATTGTAAGATTAAATAAATTTATCAACATTGCAGTGGCTGTATTAATGTATTTTTTATTAATATAGTCTTTGTTTTTCACAATTCGATAAATCATTTGATGTAAATGCCCCTCATCAGCTTGGTCTATATTCCTTTTTAAAGAAACCCTTCTTATTATAGAAAATAAGTTTTCAAAAGCTGGATACCATAGAAGTAAACAAATAAAATATGGAGAAACAGAATCATTTTTTGAAAAAAAATCTAATAAGAAAAAAGCAACCAAAAAAGATATCAAATAAGAACCAGCATCTCCTAAATAAATTTTATTAAAAAAATTAAATAAAAAAACTACAGATAAAAAAATAATTAAGTAATAAATGTTTGGATCTATATATAAATTAAATTGTAGTGAGGTTAATACAACTATTGTTAAAACTAAAATATAATAACCAACCACGAGTGTATTAAGGCCATCTAAAAAATTACTGCCATTGATTAATATTAGTATACAGAAAATAGTAAATATTATGGACACAAACTTTATTTCTAAAATATTATTAATAAAAATAAGTCTTAAATCAGCAATGGCTAAATTTTCGTTATTCAATAAGAAGAATAAAACAATTAATAATTGAGACAAGACTCTATATTTTGGTGAATTAAATTTATTAATATCAGAAAGAATTCCAATTATCAGAATGAAAAAGCTAAATATTTTTATTAAATAAAGATCATTGTTAAAAAAAAAAAGGATAGCAATAAATATAATAATCCCTCCACACAATATAGCTCCATTAGTAGAGTTATTTGCAGTTAACTGTTTATGCTTTGATGAATTGATTTGATCTATTAAAAATTTTTTTTTAGCAAAGAAATACAAAAAAATAAATGATAAAATTACAGTAAAAATTAAAGGAGACAACAACTCTTGTATTAAAATCATAGGTATCTTTTTTTAAAAAAATTGAGAGACATAATTGATATATAATAAATTGATTTAATAAAACTAAACTTCAAGAAATTATTGTAGACATAAAATGCATCCTTAATTCTTTGAAATATTGAGCTTGAAAGAGAATTGTCTAATTTTCTCCATGATACTAAGCTTTGATTAATACCCATCATTTTTATATTTTGCTTGGACAGTTTTAACCATAAAATATAATCTTCTTTAGTTTTAATTCTTGGAAATTTGTTTTTTTTTAATAAATCTTTTTTAACCATAACTGTGGATAACCCAATATCACAAGATTTGATTAAATCATTATAATCGATTGTTCTCTTTGCTTTAATGAGCTTAATTATAATGTTTTTTTTATTAATGATTGAGTACGAAGTAAAAGAAAACTTAATTTTATTACTTAACATAAATAACAATTGATTTTTTAGTTTATGTTTTTTCCAAACATCATCGGCATCAATAAAAGCAATAAATTCACCTTTAGCTTTTAATATTGCTATATTTCTTGAAGGTCCGGCTCCAATATTTTTTTTATTTATTATAATTGTTTTTCTTTTAATATCTTTTAATACTCTCAATACATGTGGTAAATCTGACTTATCAGGATCGTCATATACCAATATTAATTCAAAATTTTTTTGAGATTGTTTAACTATAGATTTGATGGTTTGTTCTATATAGTTTTTTTTCTGATAGAATGGAATTATTATAGAAATCAGAGGCTTCATCAATAATTAATTACAACCGTTACTTAAAATTTCATTTAACTTCAGATAGTGATTAAACAATGAGAATTGTCGAGCAAGTATTAAATTGTTTAAAATTAATTTTTTTTTTGTCTCATTATTGTTAATAATTTTATTAAATCTATCAAAATTTTTTACAAAATCATTAATATCATTCGATTCAAATAATAGCCCGTTAAAGTTATCTTTTATAATTTCCTTCGGTCCCTCTGGACAGTTGCTTGAAAAAACAGGTACTCTACATGATGCTGCTTCAATCAAAACAAAACCTGGATCCTCCCATAATGAAGATAAGATGAATCCTTGTGATGATTTTATATATGGAAAAATGTTTTTTACATAACCAAGTAGAAAAATATTATTTTCTAAATTATGTTTCGTTATGTATGATAAAATTTTATTTTTATCTTCCCCATCCCCAGCAATTACCAATTTAAAAGCTGGAAAGTTAATAATTATTTTTTTGACTGCCTCACAAAGCATTAAAAAATTTTTTTGTCGAGTTAATCTACCCACAGCAATAAAATATTCTGTTTTTTTAAATGGTAAATCAATTCGTTGTTTTTTTTGTAAACAAATTTTATTAATTTCGATAATTGGATCAAATAGTATTTTAATTTTTTTTTTATCTACTATATCAAGACTCTCAATATATTTTGCTGTGGACCTAGTTGGACAAGTTACTATATAAATTTTTGATAAAGCTTTTTTCCATAAAAACTTTCTCAATATACCTAATTTTGGAAGTCCTGATATTCTTAAAATAAATCTTGTTTTAAATTTAAAAATTATCAACAAAAATAAAGGAAGAGAAGTAATTAAATGAATTATTAAAAAATCTGGCTTTTGATTACTAATTAATTTTTTTAATGGAAAAAATGAAAAGGCAAATATTAAAATAAAAGACAAACGACTTTGTAATTTTCCATATTTTGGTAACAAATTTATCAACTTATTATTAAAAAAATTAATTAACTTAATATCCTTATTTTCTAGATCTTCTTGAAATTTATTAAATTCACCAAAAAAATTTATTATTGAACATTCATATCCTTTTCCATAATTTTGTAATGCTTTAGCTGAGTTTACAACTGCTTTCGGTGTTGCAATGGGAACTAAAAATGGTGACCAATAAAATATTTTGGTTTTTGATTTCAATTTTCTTTATATTATTTTTTTATTATCAGATTTTATATATTTTGTGTTTTTTATACCACTTATAACTATTTATAATTCCTATTTTATAATTAGTGAATTTATTAAAAGATATAAGCTTTTTAATAATATTATTGCTTCCATGTGTATTTTTAACATCAAGTCTGTTTCTTGAAATTTTAATTACTTTTAACATTCCATATTTTTCCTGAAAAAAATCCACTATTTTTGTAATCTTTATTGGCTTATTTGAGCATATGTTAAATACAGAGTTTTGAGATTTAATTTTTTTTGTAAAAATTAATTTTTTAGTTATTTCAATCACATCATTAATATATGTAAAATCTCGTTTATGATTACCTAAGTTATTAAGGTAAAATTTATTTTGCAACGAAAAAGATTTAAATATTTTGAATAAAAACATATCAGGTCTACCCCATTCTCCATAAACAGTAAAAAACCTTAATCCAACTAAGGTTAAATTATGATATCTTGAATAAAATTTTGCAATAACTTCATTTAACTTTTTACTTGATGCATAAATATTTATGGGCAAAAGTTTATCTTTTTCTCTAGATGGTAAATTATCTGAGTCACCATAAACGGAACTAGAAGATGCATATAATATTTTTCTTGGTGGATGGTCTAAAATAGAGTCGAGTACGTTAATAAATCCAAAGATATTAGTATTAATATATTTTTTTGGCTGTAAAGCTGAAAACCTTACTCCTGCTTGTGCTGCAAGATGTATAACGTAGTCAAACTTTTTTTCTTTAAGTTTTTTTTTTAATAAATTTCTATCAGTGATATCTATTTTTAGAAAATTAAAATTTCTTGATTTTTTAAGTTCTTTTATTCTAATATTTTTAATTTTTTTGGAGTAATAATCGTCATAATTATCTAAACCATAAATTTTTATCTTATTATTTTCTTTTAACAAATTATTAGCAAGACTAAATCCTATAAAACCTGCAACACCTGTAATCAATATGTTCATTTTTTTTTTTCTATCATCATTAAAATTATATCGCTAATAGAGATTTTTGGGATATATTTTATTTTTTTTCTTAATTTTTTAACATTTGCATCAATTCTTATTGGCTCAAGAATTCTTTTTAGAGAATGGGATTTTTCTAAATAATCAATTTTTTTAAGCTTATAATGATTAAATATTTTTGTAACAAGATGATCGAGCTTAGTGGTTTTACCAGTTGCAATTATGTAATCATCTGGTTTTGTTTTACTAATAATTTTATAAATAATTTTAACATACTCGGGAGCCCAGCCCCAATCTCTATAAACATTTGTATTGCCCAGGGTAAGTTTTTTAATTTTTTTATTAGAAATATCATTTGCCCCAGTAATTATTTTTTTAATAACATATGTTTCTGGCCTTAAATGAGATTCATGGTTAAATAGTATTCCATTGTAAACTTTTAATTTAAATTGCACTCTATAAGATCTGCTAATTTCTAAACTAATAGATTTAGCTAAGGCATAATAGCTTAATGGGTTAAGTGCAGAATCTTCATCGTTTAGACCTTTATTATCACCAAAAATTTCTCCTGAACTAGCATTGAAAATTTTAATATCTTTAAGATTATTTACTCTAACAAATTCAAGTACTTCTATTAAAATTAAATTGTTACTAAGTATTGTTTCATGTTTGTATGTCTCTGATTTCTTTACAGACGATATACCTGACAAAAAAAAGATTGTTGAACATTGGGTCTTTTTTATTAAAAATCTAATATCCAATTTGTCAATATTTGCACAATGAAATAACTTGACCTTTTTAAGAATATTTAATTTTTTAAGATTAATGGGGGAAAAAAATTTGGATGTAATAACACCAAAAACTTTAAAATCTTTATTTAAATATTCTTTTGCTAGTAAGGATCCATCTTGCCCCGTAATACCAAATATCAAAATAGATTTTTTGCTGATTTTTAAATTTTTAATATTTGTTAGCATATTGAAAAAAGAATATTTTTTTATTTTTTTATTGTATAAAGATAGATAAAAATAGTAAATTTTTTACAATTAACCATATAAATGAATTATAGAAGAATACAATTTTAAATTAAACAGTTGTAGATTTATAATAATTTTATGCATTAATAGACTAAACAATCTTAAATTTGATACTTTGAAAGAAAGACTATCTAAATGTTTTCAGGAGTAAATCATCATAATAATGAATATAACTTTTTTTATCAATTTTATTGTAGTGTAAATTTTCTTAATATAAATACCATCATACAGTAAAAATAATGACAGATTTTAATTATAAAATAGAAACAGATTTAATACCCAAAATTAATAATATTAAAAATATAAAAATTTTAGAATTAGGTGTTCAAAAAGGAAGGTCAACATTAGAATTTTTAAAAATTTGTAAAAAAAATAATGGAAAATTATTTTCTGTTGATATAGATGACTGTTCCAGTGTCTCTAATGATATAAATTGGAAGTTTATACATTCTAGAGATGATAATTTTTCATTAATAAAAAATTTAATTCCCAATGTTATCAATGTAATATTCATAGACACAATACATGAGTCAAAACATGTGGAAAAATTAATCTATGGTTATTACGACCAATTAGATGTTGGAGGATACATGTTTATAGACGACATATCACATTTGCCCTACTTAAAAGGATCTGAAAGAGATAGTTTTTATTGCGAAATTAATAATAGTGAAACTTTAGAAAAAATTCTTGAGATCTACAAAAATAATGTAACTAATTTTAATCTGAACATATCTTATATTTCTTCAGGATTAGCAATAATTCAAAAAAAAACAGTACATAAGTTAATAAAACCCAATACTTTATATTCAAGAAAATCATCTTTAAAAAATTTTTTAAGAAAACTATGGAAAATTTTAAGAAAAAGCTAATTATCTTTATGCCATCAATTGATGGTGGTGGTGTTGAAAAAAACTTATTTATAATTTCAAATTATTTATCCAAAAAGATTGATAATATTACATTAATTACATTTGATAATAGATTTAATAGAAATTTTGATAAAAAAATAAAAATTCTGAATATTGTAAAAAATCCCAAAAAAAATTATTCCAAATATTATAAATATTATAAATGTTTGCTTCTATTAACCTTAGAGGTTATAAAAAAACAATCTTTAGTATTTGCATTTCAAGCAAATATTTATTGTTGTCTTTTATCTTTAATATTAAGATTTGATCTTGTAACAAGATCAAATTCATCACCAACAGGATGGAATAAAAATTTAATCAAAAGTTTGATATTTAAATTTTTATTTAAAATTCCAAAAAAAATTATTGTAAATAGTAAAGATTTTAAAAATGAAATAGATAAAAAATTTAAAATTAATTCAAAGCTAATTTATAATCCCTTGAATTTAACTGAAATTAAAAGACAGAGCAAAAGTAAAACTGATTTAAATTTTTTTAATAATACAAAAATTAAAGCAATAAATGTCGCAAGATTTACTGACCAAAAAGATCATATTACTCTATTGAAATCAATTTTAATTTTAGTTAAAAAAAATTTTAAAATAAAGCTTTTGATAATTGGCTATGGTCCTAACAAAAGTAAAATGTTAAATTTCATAAAAAAAAATAAATTAAAAAAAAATGTTAAAATTATAAATTTTCAAAAAAATCCCTATAAATTTATGATGAAATCTAATTTATTTATTCTAAGCTCACTATACGAGGGATTACCAAATGTATTATTGGAGTCAATGGCACTTAAAAAATCTATTATTTCTTCTAATTGTCCTACTGGACCAAGAGAGATACTAAAAAAAGGCAAATTAGGTATGCTATATCCACCAGAGAATGAACGAGTACTAGTCAAAAAGATAATAGCCTTTAATAATAATCCAAAAAAATTTTCAATAATTGCTGACTATGCTTTCAAAAGTTTAAAAAGATTTGATTATGATTATAATTGTGAAAAATATTTTCAATTAATACGTAAGCATATTAGTTAATCTTTTTAAATAAAATGTCCGTGTGTGAATTTGCTGGTTCCCATACATTCTTAAAATTAAATTTTTTTAAAAAACTTTTAACTTCTTCCCATTGGGGTGCATTTTTGTAATAATCCCCAACACTAACTTCTACATAAACAAAATTACATTTTTCAAGAGATTTTTTCGCACCCTTTAGAGCTGAAAGTTCTGCCCCTTGAATATCCATTACCCAAAAATCATATTCTTCAACTTTAAATGATTGCTCTAAAAAAAAGGTATCTATTTTTTTTGAAATTAGATTTACAGAGTTTATCATTTTTAAATAATCTTTTTCACTTTCAGAACCAAAATTATAAATAGACGATGAAGCAGCATCATTATTTGAAATATTAAAAGAAATCTTTTTATCATCTTCTTCATATAAAAGAATATTGAATGCACTCTGATTTACAAAAGTTGATACATTTATTTTTAAATCTGTATAAATTTTAGGATTTGCTTCTATCCAAATAGTTTTTTTATTGAACCAATCGTAAACAGCAGCTTCAGAGCCTCTATGAGCGCCCATATGCAGTATCCCATTTGACGAATTTAATGCTTTCAATAATTCTATATTAGGTTTTTGATTTGTATAACTCTTATTTTTATGAATCTTTGATAATTTCCAACCATAAGAGGTGAGCGTTTCTTTAATTTTATTTTTCAGATAATTTTTCATGTTTTCAAAAAATTAATTATTACAACTTAAAGTATTTTTCGCGTGCATTTATATAGTTTATTATATATTAATTTTTATTTTAAAAAAACTAATTATTGACTTTATACATGACAAAAAAACTAAAATTATTTTTATTGTTTCTATTATTATTATCTGGATCACTTTTTGTTAAAATTAATTTCTACAAATTTTATTCAAAATATTTTGATCAAAAATGGCAATTTACTAAAAGTAAAATAGAGAAAGAAAATAAAACTATAATTAAAAAACAAGAACAAGGAAAAATTTTTTTAGAAAATGATGAGTATAATTTTTTAAAATTTAAATTAGAAGACAATGGTTTAACATATAGTGAAGATTATTCTTATAGGCCAATTGGTTACATTGATTTATACGAAGACAGAATTTTGTTTGCCGCACATGATGGAAACTTTTATCTTTCAAATAAATTAGAAGAAATAAAAAAAGGAAAATTTAAATTAGATAAAATTAATAAGACTAATTTTAATTTTAGATTTGGTTTTGATGATTGGCTAAGTTATCGAAATATATTAATAAGAGATATACTTATTGATAACAAAGATTTGTATGTGGTAATTAATGGTAGTAACAAAATAAATGAAGAAGAATATTCCCTATCTACAATAGTTTTAAAAGGAAATTTAGATTTAGAGAAGAATGAAATAAAATTTGAAAAATTTTTTGACCCCAATGAATTAATTATAGGTTCTACTGACTTTTCTCACTCTGGAGGTAGAATTGTCAAGTACAAAAATAATGACTTCCTCCTTACTGTTTCAGATCATGCATTAATGGATAATTATGAAAAATTTATTAAAAAAATAAATTCTAAAGAATCTGTTATTGGTAAAATAGTTAAATTAAGTCAAAATAAATATGAAATTTTTTCTTTTGGTCATAGAAATCCTCAAGGTCTTTTTTATGACGAAGAAAACGATTTAGTTTTTGAAACAGAACATGGTCCAACCGGAGGCGATGAAATAAATTTAATAAAAAAAGGAAATCATTACGGCTGGCCTCTAGCAAGTTATGGCTCAAGGATAGATGGCTTAAATATGCTTAGAAATCATAAAAAAAATGGATACTCAGAACCCTTAAAATATTGGTGGCCTGTAAACTGCGGTATTTCTGAAATTACAAAAATTGACGATGAGTTCAACAAGAATTGGGGCAATTATACACTTTTGAATGCATGCCTTAGTGGTTCTGGAGCAAATCAAGGTTACTCTATATACAGATGGGAATATGATCTAAAAAAAGAAAAATTAATAAAAAAAAATCAATATCACATAGGCGATAGAATTAGAGATTTAAAATATTCTGCAAAATTTAAAACTATATTTTTGATGCTTGAAGATCAGAAATCGATTGGATTAATTTTTAAATAAATTAAATTAATTTTTTATAAACATTAATGGTTTCATTACAATTTTTTTCCCAAGTAAAATTTTTTGATCTTTTATAAGAATTAAAAGCTAAATTTTTCATATATGTATCCTTAAATAAATATTCCTCCATTACATGAATTAAATTATTTTCATCTTTAGGGTCAAAATATATTGCATCATTCGTGCAAATTTCTTTAAACACATCAATATTACTACATATGACTGGACATTTAAAGCTCATTGCCTCTATGACATTTAACCCAAAACCTTCATAAAGAGATGGAGCTATTAGTGCTTTTGCAGAAGAATAATAAGTACTAAGAATTTTATCATCACCTT
>Ga0115001_10004274_pt1 | contig 10531 bp, 7 predicted proteins | sample ArcticOcean_MG_C_12_FD_89869 | JGI IMG/M metagenome (GOLD analysis project Ga0115001, IMG submission 89869) | Marine microbial communities from western Arctic Ocean - ArcticOcean_MG_CB8_130 | ecosystem: Environmental > Aquatic > Marine > Oceanic | place: Arctic Ocean: Canada Basin | collected... | reverse complement strand
GTGTTGCTTGCGGAATTGACACCGTAATTCTTCCTGATTTACCGATGGTAGAGTTTGAAAATCACTACCAACAATTATTTGAAAAATACGGAATTACGAATGTTTTTTTAATAACTCCGCATACATCAGAAGAACGCATTAGAAAGATAGACTCGTATTCGAAGGCATTTATTTATGTAGTGGCATCTGCATCTATTACCGGTGCAAAGGGAGAAATTTCAGACAGTCAAATTGAATATTTTGAACGAATAAAAGGGATGAATTTACAAAGTAAATTAGTTATAGGTTTTGGTATTTCAGACAAAGCAACCTTTGATACGGCTTGTGCGTATTCAAATGGAGCTATTGTGGGTTCTGCCTTTATAAAACATATTGGAACTAATGGAGTGGACGAAATTGATAATTTTATAAAACCAATTATTGCATAAAATAAAAAAAGCGAAACTTGAAAAGTTTCCCCTTTTTTATGCGTTTTATTAGTATTTAGTTGACACTAATTAGTTTTATATCAAAAACTAAAACGGCACCTCCAGGAATTGATCGATTTCCACTTGGTCCATACCCTAAATTAGAGGGAACTAATAAAATACCTTCTCCACCTTCTTTAAAAAGAGGAATTCCTTCTGTCCAACCTGGAATTACTCTGTTCAAAGGGAATGCAACTCCGCTAGCAGCACTTTGATCAAAAGTGTTACCATCTAACAGGTATCCTTTGTATGCCACAGTTACATTAGAGCTACTAGTAGGTCTTGTTCCAGATCCTTCATTGTTAATTACATAGAATAGGCCAGAATTAGTTCTTGTTGCATTCAAATCATTTGCCGCTATATATGCAATGATATCTGCTTCTGTTTGAGGTTCAAAGTTCCCTTCTTTGTCACAAGATGTGAAAACAAGGATCGAAAGGATAAGGTATAAATAAGATTTCATTTTATATTTTTTTTTAATTTTTAGGCGAAGATACTTCGTTTCTTCTAATAAACCTTTTCTCCGTTTAAATAAGTTGCAATGGCATTCGTTTTAGGAATATCTGCACCTTTTACGGTCATTATATCTTGATTTAAAATTACGAAATCAGCAAATTTACCAACTTCAATAGAGCCTTTTTCAGTTTCTTCAAAATTGGAATATGCCGCCCAAATAGTCATCCCTTTTAACGTTTCTTCTCTGGTTAAAACATTTTCCATTTGAAAACCATCGTCCGGATAGCTGTCTAAATCTTTTCTAACGGTAGCCGCATAAAATGTTAAAAACGGATTTACTTGTTCTACAGGAAAATCTGTTCCCAGCGCAATTTTACCGTATGTATTTAATAAATCTTTAAATGCATACGCACCCTTCATTCTTTTTTCTCCAATTCTTTCTCCGGCCCAATACATATCTGAAGTAGCGTGTGTTGGTTGAACTGAAGGTAGGATATTATCAAAATGATCAAAATCTTCCTCAGAAATTATTTGTGCATGTTCAATTCTCCACCGTCTATTTTTAGTGTTTTTTAAAACCTCTTTATAGGTTTTTAGCATCCAAGTATTTGCGGAATCTCCAATGGCATGGGTATTCATTTGGTATTCTGAAGCGGCAATCTGTTTCGCAATTTTCTGGTATTTTTCTGGTGCATAAATCAGGGCTCCAAAATGATTTTCTCTGTCAGTATAAGAGGTGCGCATTGCGGCACCACGAGAGCCTAGGGCGCCGTCTCCATAGACTTTAAAAGAGCGAACATTTAATTTTTCTGTTTTTATTTTTCCCTTCTTGATATAATAGTCAATTTGTGCTTGTTTGTCTCCTGACACCATTGCATATATGCGCATTTTTAAATTTCCAGCTTGTTGTAAACTATCAATTAGTTCGATGGTGTTTCTATCTAAGCCAGCATCATCAACAGTTGTTAATCCATAAGAAAAAGAAATTTTTTGTGCATCTAATAAACCTTGAATTGCCGCTTTTTTTGAGGTTTCTGGGAATTGAATAAAATCCATTGCTGCATCAATTAAAACGCCGGTCATTTTTCCGTTTTCTACGATAATTTCGCCACCAGAAACTTTGGTTTTTTTTGTAATTCCTGCCAAATCAATTGCGGCTTGATTTACTAATAAAGCATGTCCGTCTACTCTGCCAATAGCCACAGGAATTGTGGGAAATAAACGATCTAATTTCTCTTTTGTTGGGAATTCTTTTAGCGTCCAATCGTTTTGATCCCAACCCCGACCTGTAATAAAAGAGGTGTTTTTTTCTTTTTGAAATTCGACTAGTTTTTGTAAAACTTCATCGTAACTTTTAGTGCCTTCCAAAGAAACCTTTTGCTGTTGCAATCCCATTCTGTAAAAGTGACAATGTGCGTCTATTAATCCAGGCACAATGGTTTTATTTTTGGCATCTACAAGTACGTCAGATTGATATTTACCTGAGATTTCCGCATTTTTTCCAACAGCTACAAAAACACCGTTTTTAATGGCAAAAGCCTCTGCTTTGTCAAAATTAGCATTCACAGTATACGCATTTGAATTGATAACAATTACATCAACCTTTTCTTTGATGCAAGAAAATAGCGAAAGCAGTATCACTAATAACAAGAGTATTTTTTTCATTTTTTGATTCTTTAATTTATGAGTTTTTATAAATAATATACGCGCAATACATCAACAAAAATTGTAAAGGAATTCTAATAAAAGCAATTTTTTTAGAACCAATAGCTGGCCTAACCTTCGTTGCATCCCAAATATGAATGGGTAGAAAAATAAGTAATAAAATAAAGATTCCTATAGCTGCATTTTTCATGGTTGTATCGAAAAAAACACCCAGGCCTAAAAGAAATTCTAGTAAACCAAAAATATAATTTATGGCTAGCTTTGGTAAAAAATCAGGAATAAAATTCTTAAAAAAACTCGGTCTAATGATGTGCATAATTCCTGCAAAACAAAAAAGGATGCCAAATAGAATTCTTAAAAAAAGTGCCGTGGTTTGCATGGTGTTTATGGTTTTACTGCAATGTCTTTGTATAGGTATTTATCCATCAAATAAACAATACTTGCCATAGAAGCACTTCCTAACTCTAGTTCACGCTTATTTACTTTGTCAAAGGTATCGTTGCTTGTGTGGTGATAGTCAAAATAGCGTTGACTGTCTGGTCTGAAGCCAACTAAAGTTACATCTTCTCCTTTTAAAGGAGCGATATCTGCGCCAGAACCGCCTGCTTTTAAATCATGCAAACCGTAAGGAGCTAATAACTTTTTCCAGCTTTGTAATAATTTGGTATTGGATGCATTTGCTTGAATAGAAAAACCTCTTGGAGTATGACCACCTGCGTCGGATTCTAAACCACCGATATGATTTTCCTTATTCAATTTTGCCAATGCTGCATATTTTTTTGCTCCACGAGTTCCGTTTTCTTCATTCATAAAAAATACGATTCGAATGGTGTTTTTTGGTTTGATATTATTTTTTTTGAATAAGTAGGCAACTTCTAAAGATTGTACAATTCCGGTGCCATCGTCATGGGCGCCTTCCCCTAAATCCCAAGAGTCTAAATGACCACCTACTACAAAAATATTCTCAGGCGTTTCTGATCCTTTGATTTCTCCAACTACATTAAAAGAAGGCGCATCTGGTAAGGTCTCACAGTCTTGCTTGAAGTAGAATTTTAAATTTGGATTCCTTTTTAAATCTGCACTCAATAGGGTTGCAGCGCTACTACTAATTGCTGCTGCTGGAATGCGCTGTTCTTGAGGAAGCTCATTATAAGTCATGGTTCCTGTATGCGGAAAATCATCTTCGGTATTGGTCATCGAACGCACAATTACTCCTTTTGCGCCAAACTGGCCACAAATAGTAGCACCCTGTACCCGCTGATCTACACAACCACCATACGCACTAAATGTATTTATTAATGTATTATCGAAAGGTCTGTTAAAAAACACGATTTTACCTTGCATTTTTATTCCGAGAGCAGTGGCTTCCTCTAAACTTTGAACTTCAATAACTTCTGCTAATATTCCTGTTTTAGGAGTTGCAACAGAAAATCCTAGAGCGCAAATAGGGACCTTCTTTTTTATTCCGTTTGTTGTATACCTTGCAGTTTCTTTTTCACCACGAACCCAATGCGGCAGCATTACAGGTTGCAACCAAACAGAATCTAAACCAACTGTATTCATTAGTTTTTCTCCCCAAATAACCGCCCTAGCCGCTTCTGGAGAACCCGATAATCTGCCCCCTATATTTTGAGTTAGATCTCTTAACCATTCATAAGATTTCCCCTCTTTTAAAACACTGTTAAATAAGGTTTTAATATGTGTTGAATCTACTTTCTCTTCCAAAGAAAGATGCTGCGCTATTTTTTTTTCTGATTTTGTAATACAAGAAAGTGTAAGTAGCGAGATGGAAATTAAAAGCAGTAGTTTTTTCATGATTTTATTTTTTCTAAAACTACAAAAAGCAAATGAGAACACTATTGCAGAAAGCTTATTTAACTAATTAGAACTTCTAAATGAGAAGGTTTTATAGTGGATGACTTTTATGCGGAGCAGAGCTCTTATTGGCGCATTACATTAAAAATAAGCTATGCTATTTTCTAGAATATTTATTTTCGGAAAAACCCATTTTTTTCTTTATACTTTCTAATAAGGATTTTATAGGTCAAATTTATAGGTAATTCCTCCTGAAATTTGCAAACCCTGGGTGTCGAAATTCGCAAAGCGTTGATATTTTGTATTTAATAGATTATTTAGCTTTAAAAAGGTGGAAAATTGAGTACTGAAATGATATCCGCCGTTTACATTCAAGTCGATATAAGAATTCAAACGGGCAACTGTTAACGCGGTAGAATTAGAAGTTGAATTATAAAGTGCATCCTTGCGTTCACTTACATAAAATGTAGTGATCATAGCATACCATTTTTGAGCCTTGTAATTTGCTATAAAAGTGCTTTGTAAACTTGGTAAATTCCAGTTTTCTGAGGCGTTAATGGTGGAGTAGTTGTTGTATTTAATTTGTGCGGACAAACGAAGGCTTTCATTATACTGGTAGTCCACTTCTGCAAGAATGGAGGAGGATTGAACATCATCATAATAGATAGTAAATGAATTACCGTATTCATATCCTTTTACAGTAGAGTCATTAAAAGGGTTTTTTAGAACAGCTGACTTTGATTTGTTCCTTAAAAATAAGGGCTTATCTTCTTCTTTTTTTGCACTCAATTCCAAATGGTAGCTTAATTCCCTCGAAAGACTTCCATCAAAAGCGATGTATAGATTGGCAGTTTCTGCGGTCTGAGTTATGAAGAGCGTTGGCGAAACATAAGGGTTTTCCTCGGTAAATTGCTGGTATGTATTGGTATGTAAGTTCCCCGTAAAACCAATAGTTCCGTGAATGTATTTTTTGTAAATATCCGTTTGCAGCTGGACTTCTGGAAATACGAAAAAATTAGTTAATTTATTTTCGGTGTCTAGAGAGACAAAAGTCCGGAGACTTGCTTTTAAAGAAAGACCGCGATAGTCCATACTGTATTGAGGAATTATGTTTAATGTATTTTGTTGATACTGTATCGCATTCGTGTTCTGATAATTATTTTTAAAAGAACCTTTAAGAAATTCTAATCCTCCTGTTATAGAGATGCCATTCAGCGAGTTTTTAAAAAAAGATATTGGAAAGCGCGAGTCAATATTAAAATTAACAAGTATTTCCGAACTTTTAAAACGATCAAGGAAATACCCCATAGAAACATTTCCTTTTTTTAAGTAAGAATCATAAAAGTTAAAATCTCCCGCCAGTTCAACATAGGTGTAATTTTGTTGTGCATCAATGGCATTTACAACGGCCTCTGTATAAGTGTGGTCCTGAGGCAAACCGTACCAGTTATAAGCGTTTCTTTGGATTCCACTTTGTATTTTCCAATCAAAAGAATGTTCTTCTTGCGTATAAAATGCGCTGGTACTAAAGGTTGAAAAAGTACTAGTTAGTTTGGTTTTATCGATATTTTGATTGGAGGCAGTATAGGTCGCATGCAGTCCGAACGCATTGTCAAAACGTTTGCTTTTTGAAATAAAAAGTTCAGCATAAGGACTCTTGTAATTTCCAAACCCCGCAGCTAGATAATGCCTGTACACTCGTTCTTTTACACCAACATTGATACCCTTTACAACTCCCGATTTAGGAATAAATGTAGAAGCCACAGGTGCGGAGTAAATCAAGTATTTTAGTTTTTTCTTGTTGTTTTTTTCAAGTAAGGTATTTGTAGGATTCTTTGCTATCTTTTTAGCAGCTGCAATTTTGGGATTGTATCTTGTAATTATATTTACAACCTCTGTTGTCACAAGGGTATCTCTTTTTTTTTCTTGTGCGTTTGCAGAAAAAAGACTCATTAAAAGAATAGAAGTATAAATATGGCTTTTCATTAGTTCTTTTTTTCTGGTATTACCTGAGTATTTGGTTTTGCATTGCTTTCTCTTATATCGGAAAGTGTTGTACGTGCCTCTTTGATAATATCCTCAAACTCGCTAAAGTTTTTTAGTATATTTTCTAAAACAAAAGTAGCTTGATACACATCTTTTAAACCGTAATAATTTTGACCCATAATCACGTAGCTTTTTACAGCCCAATACTTATAAACGGAATAGTTGGCAATTAATTCTTGAACAACGGCATTGGATTGCTCATATTCTTTTTCCATGTTTCTAAAGTATGCTTTGTAGTATAAAGTTTCCGATTTTAAGCGCCCGGTTGCTGTTTCTTCTAGTTGACTGTAATATGTTTCAGCCGTATGGAAATCTTTATTTTTAATAGAAGCGCGCGCTATAATTGTTTTTGCATCATTTTCTAAGGTGGTGTCTGTTTTTTCCTTTTGCAGCATTTTTTGAGCATATGCGATGGCGAATCCGTATTGGGATGTTTCATAATATCCTTTCATTAAATTACTTTGGGCATACAGAATATTTTCTAAAATATATCCCTCTTGTTCTAGTCTTTTTAGCAGTGGTAGGGCCTTTTCAAAGTTTTCTTCCTTTAAATAAATTTGAGATAACTTATTGAGTGCTGTTTCAGTATATTCCGCTTCTTTTTCTTTCAGCAGTAAGCTATAATTTGAACGTGCTTTTTCGAATTGATTTGTTTTGTAGAAAATATCTGCTAAATAATAAAGTGTTTTTACTTTGTGTGCGCCTTCAGGAAATTTTTCAAGATACCCTTGAAGACTTTTACTCATTTTTACGGAGACATTCCCTGTATTATATTTTTTTTCGGCAATGGCAAAAGTGGTATTGTCCAATTCTGAATTGCTACTATTCATAAACTTTAAGGTTGAAATCCAATTTACATAATCTTCGAGGTTTCCTTCTGCTATATAAACTTTTCGGGCATTTGAAACCGCCTCTAAAGCTTCTGGTGAATTCGGAAATCTCGACACCACATCTTTGTATTTCAACAAAGCTTGCATATTTACATCTTCATTAAAATACAGCAAGCCTTGTCTTAATAAAGTTCTAGAAGTAAAGGCACTTTTTGGATGTTCGTCTAAAAGCTTACTATAATAAAAGTGCGCTTTTGTTATTCCTTTTAATTTTGAATAGGTATTCCCAAGTTGGTATAAGGCGTCATCTTTTAAGTTGGAGGGATTGTTCGCCGTGATTACTTTTTTCAATGCAGTAATTTTAGCTTGTTGATCGGCAGTAAAACCATAGCTCATTCCAATTTGATAGGAAGCATAATCCGTTTCAAAACCATAATTATCAACCACTTTTTTATAAGAACGGATCGCCTTTGTATATTTCCCAATAGCAAAATAACTATCTCCTAAACGAAGAAGGGCATCGAATTTTAAAGCATCAGAAATTCCATTTATTTCTAAAAAAGCAGTAAAGTAAACTCCGGCTTTTTGATATTTTTTTAACTTGAAATAGCTATACCCAATGACATAAGAAAGGTCTGTAAGATCTCCTTTTTTTTGAGTATTTGTATTGGTTTCTATGCGAAGAAACTTCTCTAGTGCCTGCGGGTATTGCCCCAGTCTATAGAAGGTTTCAGCTTCCCAATATTCCGATCTTTCTTTGATTTCTAAGTTGGTGGCATTTTTTCCAACAACAAAATAAGGAAGTGCCTTTTGATAGTTCTTTTCATTGAACAGTTGAATTCCTCTGTATAAGGAAACCTCCATACGAAAGCTATTGTTTTCTGTGGATTTGTTCTCTGATAAGAATTGCAGGGCTCCTTCATAGTTTTGTTGGTGTACGAAGGAAGAGACGACCAATTCATTTATTTCTTGATATGCCTTGGATTTCGGATATGCTTTTAAATACGCTTGCAACACATCAGAAACTAATTGGAAAGGGTTGCCTTGCTCATAACTTAGTTTTGCATAATTTAAGGCTGCATCTTCTTGAATGTCTTTGTCGAAACGCATCTCTGAAGCAGATTTAAAAGCATTTAAGGCTGCGGCATTCTGATTTAAGTTTAGATAGCATTCACCTAAGTGATAATATGCGTTTTGGGAGACGGTATTTTTTTCGTCAATAATTTTATTGAAATTATTTAGCGCATTTTCAAAATCTTGTTGCTTATAATATGCATATCCTAACTGATAAAAATCTGTATTATTCCATTTTTTTACGTTTCCTTTATAGGCCTTTAAATAAGGAATTGCTTTGGTATATTCTTTAAGGTTAAAATAACTTTCACCGATAATTTTCGAAACGTCAGATTTTAATTTTTCAGTGATGGTGGGAAGTAGCTTTAAACCAACGGTTATGCAACGTTGAAATTTTCCGGTTTTGAAACTGATATCCAATAGATAATAGGAGATTTCTGCTTTGTAGGAGTCATTGTCGGCAATTTCTTTAAGCGTAGAGGCTGCAATTCCATAATCCTCCAATTTATAGGAGATAAAACCATAGTAATAGCGAGAATCGTTCCCGTACTTGGCATCATTAATCAAGGGTGCAAAACTTGTTTTTGCGAGTGTTAAATTATTAGTAGCTAAATAGCTATAGCCCATTTTGAAATTCAATTCTTTTTGATTTTTTAAAGAGAGCGTATTGCTTTTTATTTTTTTATACCATTTAAGAGCATAGGCGGGTTTTTTATTTGCAAAATAATAATTTGCTATCGTCAAAAACGCAGCATTTTTTTTATGATTGTTTGGATAATTAGAAACAAAGGAAAGCACTTTCTTATCGGCATCTGCTTGTTTTAATTTCACGGCACACATGGCTTCATAATAAGCCGCCTCTGCTTTTAAGTGAGGACCCATATCTGCTTTTTCTTTTGCTTCTTGAAACGTTTTTTGAGCTGCTGCATATGCCTTGGTATGGTACAACTTAAGGCCCTCGTTAAACGTAGTAATATTGCTAGATTTTGCAATTGACTGCTGTGCATAACCCAGCGTAGTGAAGCAGAATACACCCGAAAAAAGCACTATTTTTTTGAAAAAGCAATAATTCATATTATTTTTTATTCTTTCTATAGAGAACGAATAAGTTTTTCTTTTGTTGGATAGGCAATAGGATTATTATGACAATTTTGTTCAAAAACAAGAATTGTTGCGATTTCGTAGTGAAAAATGGCTGGAAACTTTTAAGTTTGTAGAAACTGTTTATAATATGAGTAATCTTGTTTTGCAATTAGAGAACGCAGCGATTTACCAAAGAGACAACTTAGTGCTCTCTGGAGTGAATTTAACATTAAATAAAGGAGACTTTTGTTACCTAATAGGAAAGACAGGGAGCGGAAAGAGTAGCCTTATGAAAACCTTATATGGCGATTTGTTTTTAAAAAAGGGAACGGGCAGTATTGTTGATTTTGATCTAACAAAGCTAAAAGAAAAGGAGATTCCGTTTTTAAGAAGGAAAATTGGTATTGTTTTTCAAGATTTCAAATTGTTAAGTGATCGCAATGTTTTTGATAATTTAAAGTTCGTATTAAAAGCAACAGGTTGGAAGGATAAAGAGCTCATGAAAGAAAAAATCTATGAAGTTTTAGATAAAGTCGGCTTAAAATCTCAGTATTACAAGAAAACCTTTGAACTTTCTGGAGGTGAGCAGCAGCGAGTGGCGATTGCAAGGGCACTTTTAAATGATCCGGAATTGATTTTAGCAGATGAACCAACAGGTAATTTAGATCCAAAGACATCTTTAGAGGTGATGGCGCTTTTAAATGATATTCATAAAAGTGGAAAAACTATTTTAATGGCCACACATGACTATCAACTAATTGTAAGATTTAAACAAAAAACCTTAAAATGTGAAGGCGGTGAATTGTTTGAAGTTGCGCAACAAGCTAGCGTTTAAATATAATTGCTACTATTTTTTTAGCATTTTCTGTAGTATTAAAATCTAATAATTTTTCTTTACGCGCTATTATGTGAGTTTTAGAAAACGTTTGCTCAAGTAGTTTCGATGTTTTATCTAAGATTTCTTTTTTAGTATTGGCCAGTTCACATAATGATTCAAGCCCTGTGTCCTCTATCATTTGTGTGTTTGAAATAATATGTTTTCCTTGATGTAAAGTATTTAATAATTTTAACTTAATACCTGTTTTCTGAAAGGTG
>Ga0115001_10004272_pt1 | contig 10532 bp, 11 predicted proteins | sample ArcticOcean_MG_C_12_FD_89869 | JGI IMG/M metagenome (GOLD analysis project Ga0115001, IMG submission 89869) | Marine microbial communities from western Arctic Ocean - ArcticOcean_MG_CB8_130 | ecosystem: Environmental > Aquatic > Marine > Oceanic | place: Arctic Ocean: Canada Basin | collected... | reverse complement strand
TTTTGCCCTGTTAAAATTGCAGCTAAGTTTTTTTTAATCTTCATTTGTAACGCTATTTTAATATATGTTTTAAAACTGCATAAAAATTTGATCGACTTATTGATTTAGAATGACCCAAAATATCAACTTTTAATGCGCCTGCAATATTACCTATTAGACATGCAACTAATTGATCGGTTTTGATTGAATATAATAAAGATGTTATAACTAAAAATACATCACCAGCTCCAATCGTATCAAGTACCTTTTCGGAAATTACAGCCGGTACATTTAATACTTTAGAATTTTTATATGAAAAACAGCCATTTCTACCCCTGGTAATTGTAACATTTTTATTAATAATTTTATGATTTAGTTGGTCTTTAACAATTTTTTCAATTTCATCCTGGTTGTTTGATGTAGCCAGCCTTAATTCTGGTTCATCAATGCATATATAGTTCGATTTTTTATACTTTGTTATTAAATTGAAGCCTAAGTTAGCACTATTGGACTGACAGTTAATTGCCAGAAATTTTGATTTTTTTAAAAGAGTTTTATAGATATCTTGGTTTATAAATCCATGTCCATAATCAATTAAAATAACTACATCATAAAATTTTAGATTTTTATTCAGATATTGATTAATTTTTTTAGAGTTTGAATTACTTAAAAAATTATCATCCATATAATATATTTCACTTATTTTTCTTCCATCACTTTCTCCAACAAGTCTTCTCTTTCTCACTGTGACTTTACTTTTCTCTACAAATATTTTGCTTTTAATTTTTTTTGAGAAATTAGAAATCTTTTTTTTAATATCTGCATCGGCTCCTATAACTGTACAAACTTCGACATTATTGTTAAATTGTGAGAGATTTGTTGCGGCTGCAAAAACACCTCCTAAAAAAGTATCAGATTTTATATACCTTGTTGCTAAAATATTTTCTTTTGGTGGTTTGTTTAGGCCTCTCACAGTGTCATATTGATCAATAATAGCATCACCAATTATTAAAACTTTTTGGTTTTTTATTTTTTCTAGACTTTTTATTGAATCATTTAGTAAAGATTCTTTGTTTTTTGTTGAAAGAAACTTTTGTAATTTACTGTCAAAAATATATGAAAAACTTTTATTAATTATCTCTGTAGAACTTTTTAGTGGTGACTCAGTAAAAATAAGTTTACCTCCAATTTTTTTTACTGCCAATGCTTCCTTTTGTAATCTTAAAGTTAAATCTTTTTTACCCTCATAGTCATTACCTTTAAAATAAAAATCAGGCTTTATTGTTTCAATGCTTTTTACTGCATCTGAAGTATAATTAATTCCCACATAGTCTACATGTTTTAATGATTCTAACACTTTGGCTCTGAAGTAATGACTATTAACTGGTCTATTTGGGCCTTTATTTACAAATTTATCTTCGGTAACAGTTACAAATAAAAAATCACAATTTTTTTTAACTTCTTCAAAATGACTTATATGTCCAGCATGAATAACATCAAAAACTCCATGACAAAGGCCTATTTTTTTTCCATCAGATTTTATTTTTTTTGACATATTTGATAAAATTTCTAAATTATATGTTTGCATTTTAAATTCTAAAAGAGTTTGTTTCTGAATAGTCAGCTGTTATTGCTGACCCAGATAGTATATTGCCCTCATCAGAAATTAATAATTTAAATAAGCCTAATAAATCATTTGCTGTTGATATTTTTTGTGTAGGCAATTTTTCTTTAATAAACTTATTATACATTTTTTTATTTCTTAATTTTAATCTTTCAAAGGCATTACTTTCATATTCAAAGGCTCCTGGCAATATACAGTGTACGTAAATATTATTTTTAATTAGCTGTTTAGATAAAGTTTTAACATATGCAATTAGAGAAGCTTTTACCATCGAATATCCTACCGATGCAGTTGACTCAATTCCAGCGACTGAGCTAATGTGTATTATCTTTAAGTTTTTTTTAAATAATTTTTTTTCAATTATTTCTTTATTTATCTCAACTGCAAGACTTACATTTATATTAAACAACTCATTCAAATCTTTTTGACTGATTAAGGGGTTGTGCTTTCCAAAACCACCTCCCATACAGTGAATAATAACATCAAATTTTTCTTTTTTTAAACTTTTCAAAAAAAATTGAAATTTTTTTTTGTCTCTCAGATCCAGTAGGTGGCATTTTTTTTTATTTTTATCATCTAATTGAGATTTTAATTTTGATACTTTTTTTTTATCCTTACCTACGGTTAACAGATCATATCCTATTTCATTGGCATATTTGGATAGAAACAAACCAAGCCCAGATGATGCACCGGTAACTAAAATATTTTTCATTAATTTTTACTTTATTGATAACAGTTTTTCTCTAATTCCTTTTAACTTATCCTGAGAAAAAAATGGATACATATTATCTATCATAGCGGGTTCAAATGTACCATCTTTATTCATTGGCGTCTGCACCCTTGGTACTAATTCTTGCATTGAAGGCATTAATACCTCACAAACTGTTGCAGAATTAGAACTTAAAATTTTTTTTAAGTCTCTATCTAACGTCTTGTCGGTATTTAAACGACTAGTTTTAAAGCCTAAGCTTTTAGATAGATTTATAAAATCTGGCAAAGTTAATCCACTTTTTTTTTCAGATCCAATAAACTTATTGAAATTTTTTCTTTGCATTAATTTCATCGTTAAATATCCACCATTATTAATTATAAAAATTTTTACAGGTATATTGTAATTTTTAATTGTGTGTAGCTCTTGTAAATTAAACATTGTGCCTCCATCACCAGTTATGCATATAGGTGTTTTTTTTTGATCAGCAAAATAGGCTCCTATTAAACCAGGCAGACCAAAACCCATTGCCGCTATTCCCGATGAAGTAAAAAGTCTTTGGGTTTTTTTTGTTTTAAATGTTTGCATTGTGCAGGTAAAGCTTGTGCCCATGTCAGTTACAATTGTATCGTTACCTTTTAAATTTTTAGATAAAGCATTTATAAAATTAAAGGAATTTACATGTCTTTTTTCTTTTTTATAAGAATTGTCTTCATCAATCTCTTTTTTTAACTTTGTAAGTTCGGTGATCCAATTTTTTTTTACAACATTTTTTTTTTTATTTAAGAACAAATTTATATTTTTTAAAAATAAAGCCACATCTTCCTTAATAGCTAGATTAACCTTAAGTCCTCTTTTAAAAATTTCTTTTTTATCAATATCTACATAAATCTTTTTTGATTTAGGTGAAAAGTTTTTTATTTGATAGCCAGTAATGGGGACGGAAAGCCTTGAACCTAAGATTATTAAGAGATCACAGGATTGAACTGCAAAGTTTGCTATTCTATTTCCAAAAAGACCTGGTCTTCCAAAATTAAGTTCATTATCTGATGAAATGATATCACTTGCATTCCATGTGGTAATTGTAGGAATTTTAATCTTTTTTATCAATTTAAGAAAATCTTTTTCAGAATTTGAAATATGAACCCCATTTCCTACTAAAAAAACTGGTCTATCTGCTTTACAAATTAATCTATAAATCTTTCCAAAATCTATTTTTCTAGCAGAAATTTTTTTATCTTTTGTACTGATTATTTTTTTTTGCTTTAATTTTTTAAATTTTTGTGACTGAACATCTAGTGGTATATCGAGCCATACAGGCCCTGGTCTTCCTTCACTTGCTAACTTAATTGCATTTTTTATTTCAAACTGAATATCTGAAGATTTATTTAATGTTTTTGCATACTTTGTAATTGGTTTAACTAGTTCAATTATATTAGCTTCTTGAATACCGATTTGTCTTGTACCAGATTTATTTATCATATCCTTTGTCTCTACCTGGCCAGAAATTACAATCATTGGGATTGAGTCTATCCATGCACCAAGTACACCTGTTATCGCATTTGTTCCTCCTGGGCCTGATGTTACTGATAAAATTGCTGGTTTTTTTTTTACTCTAAAATAAGCTTCAGCAGCCATAGCGGCTGATTGTTCATGGTGAGTAAATATAAAATTAAGTTTTTTTTCTTTTCTAAATGCTTCGTTTAAAAACATTGTACCACCACCAGTGACTCCAAAGGCAGTATCTAATCCTTCACTTAATAGATGCTTTATAAGAAACTCACTTTTATTCATGTAATTCGACAAATCTATAATATATTAATCTAAATAAATCTACTTAAACAATAAAAAATAATATATTTAAATTAATTAAATGAGAAAAATATTAATTTTAGGAAGTAATAGCTACTCAGGCAATTACCTTTCTGATTATTTATTAAACAGAAAATTCAAAGTTGTAGGGGTATCTTTATCAAATGAGTCACCAGATAAATTCAATAAAATTTCGACAACAACAAAGAAATTAAAAAAAAATTTTTTTTTCTATAAAGTTGACATCAATAAAAATTTTAATTTATTAAAAAAAATAATATCAACTCATAATCCAGAGATAATTATAGATTTTCTTGGTCAGGGAATGGTTGCTGAAAGCTGGGAATACCCTGAGTTAACTTTTAACACAAATGTAATTTCAAAAATTAGGTTATATGAGTTTCTTAAAAATAAAAAATTTTTAAGAAAATATATAAAAATTTCTACACCAGAGGTTTTTGGTTCCTCTAAAATTAAATCAAGTAAATTTGAAAATTATAACCCGTCTACTCCATATGCATTGTCTCATATGGTTATGGAAAAATACTTAAACTTGATGAAAAAACAGTACTCATTCCCAATCATTCTTTCTAGGTTTGCAAATTTTTATGGCCCTTATCAAAAATTATATAGGATTATACCACTAGCTATTCATAAAGCTTACAACAAAGAGAAATTCTTGTTACACGGAGGTGGTTTATCTAAACGATCATTTATTTATAGTGAAGACTTTTGTAATGGGATATTAAAAATGATTAAATCTGGAATGCCAGGTGATATTTATCAGTTTTCTTCTAAAGAATATGTTTCAATAAAAGAAGTGGTTGAATATATTTACAAGAAACATGGCTTAAATCCTAAAGAGTATATAAAAAAAGTAAGCGACAGACCCGGTAAAGACCTTGATTACAAAATAAATGATGATGACACTAGAAAAAAACTTAAATGGAAAAACTATCACACCCTAAAAAATGGAATTGAAGAAACGATAAATTGGTATAAATCTTACCAAAAAATGTTTAACAAAAAAGATGAGAAATTTAAGATAAAATAATGAAAAATAATTTTTTAATTAAGCAGTATATTTCTGATAAGAAAATGAGAATAAGGCATAATTATTTATCTGAACAATTTAAAGATACTAATAAAATTTTTAATTCTATAAAAGATATTGTGAAGTTCAATGACTTCACCTTGGGAAGATATGTTGAAAAATTTGAAAAGAGTTTTTGTAAATTTCAAAAAACCAAATATGCAGTTGGTGTTGGTTCAGGAACTGATGCAATTTTTTTAACGTTAAAGTGTCTGGGTGTAAAAGAAGGAGATGAAGTAATAACTCCTACTTATTCATTTTATGCTACAGCTGGTGCTATTGCGACAACTGGAGCCAAACCTGTTTTTGTAGATATTAAAGATGATCTAAATATTGATGAAAATGAGATAGAGAAGAAAATTTCCAAAAGAACTAAGGCAATTGTCCCTGTTCATTGGTCTGGAAGAATTTCAAATATGAATAAAATTATAAGAATAGCAAAAAAATATAATTTACCAGTAGTGGAGGATGCTTGTCACGCAATTCTTGCTCATGATGATAAAAAAAGATACGCAGGTAACTTTGGAATAGCCGGCTGTTTCAGCATGCACCCCCTTAAGAATTTAAATGTCTGGGGTGATGGAGGAATTATTACAACCAATAACAAGAAGCTTTATAATAAGTTAAAGCTTCTTAGGAATCATGGATTAATTAGTAGAAATGATTGTAAAATTTATGGGTATAACTCAAGACTAGATAGCATTCAAGCTGCCGTAGGTGTTGAAATGTTAAAAAAAATAAAGCTCATTACAAAAAGTAGAATTAGAAATGCAAAATATCTTAATTTAAAATAAAGTAAAAATGATAATATAAAACTTATAGAGGAAAAAAGAGGTTATAAATCAGTATTTCATTTATATCAATTTTATTGTCAAAAAAGAGACAAACTAAACTTACATCTTAGAAAAAATAAAATTGACAGTAAGGTTCACTACCCAATCCCTTTACACCTACAGCAAGCTGCAAAACAATTTGGTTATAAAAAGGGTGATTTTCCAAATTCAGAACATTTATCAAAAAAAGTAATTTCTATTCCAGTGCATGAGTTTATTAAAAAAAAAGATTTAGATTTTATGATTAAAAAAGTTTTGGATTTTTACAGCTAATGAAAATAAATTTTACAAACTTTCCACAAGAATTTAGATTACTAAAAAAAGATTTAATTAAAAAATTTATAGATTTAGGAAATAAAGGTGAATATGTTCTCGGTAAAGAACTTAAACAATTTGAAGAAAATATTGAAAATTATCTTAATGTAAAACATGCAATTGGAGTTGGGAATTGGACAGAAGGCACAATTATGCTTTTGAAGGCACTAGGTTTTAAAAAGGATGACGAAATAATCACTGTTTCAAATTCTTTTATAGCAACTGCTGGTGCAATTGCTTTTAGTGGATGTAAACCAGTCCTTGTAGATATCAAAAGTGATCTCAATATAGATCCTAGTTTAATTGAAAAAAAAATTTCAAAAAAAACTAGAGCTATAATGCCAGTTCATCTATCTGGAATACCTTCAAATTTAAAAATCTTAAAAAAATTATGCAAAAAATATAACTTGATTTTAATTGAAGATGCTGCTCATGCATTTGGGATTAAATATTATAATCAATATTTGGGTACAATAGGTAAGGTGGGAGTATTCAGTCTACATCCAAGAAAAAGTTTCCATGTACTTGGTGATGGTGGTTTGATTGTTACAAATGATACAAAATTATATAGAAAAATTATGCTGATGAGAAATCATGGCTTAAAAAACAGAAATGAATCGGAAATTTGGGGAACAAATAGTAGGCTAGATAATTTACAGGCCGGATTTGGAAACATAATGCTAAAAAAAATTGATAAATGGAACAAGAGCCAATTAAATATAGCAAAATATTATAGTAAAAATCTTCAAAGTTTAGTGGAGATACCAGAATATGATTTAAAAAATTCAAACCCCTCATTTCATCAATATATAATTAAAGTTAAATACAGAAATAAACTTAAATCTTTTCTTAAAAAAAATGGAATAGATACTGCAATACATTATCCAACACCAATACATCAGCAAAAAGCATTTAAAGACCAGTATGGAAAGATTAAATTACCTATTACTGAATATTATAGTGATAAAATTTTAAGTCTTCCAATCAACCCCTATCTTAAGAAAACAGAAATTGACTTTATAGTTAAAAAAATTAAACAATTTTATAATGAATCATAAAATAAAAAAAATCTTAATTACCGGTGGTGGTGGATATATAGGAACAAATCTAGTTCAAAACTTACTAGAAGATGGTTATCAAATAACAGTTATTGATACTTTTTGGTTTGGTAATTATTTAAAAAATAATAAAAATCTAAAAATATTAAAAAAAGATATGAGAAATATTGTTGAAAAAGATGTTGAAAAAATAGACTGTATCTTACATCTTGCTTCAATTGCTAATGATCCAGCAGCAGAATTAGATCCTGGTCTAACATGGGATGTTAACGTGCTTGCAACCTATAAATTGATTAATATTGCAATTAAAAAGAAGGTTAAGAAGTTTATTTTTGCATCTTCTGGAAGTGTATATGGAATAAAAAAAGACAAGAAAGTGACTGAAAATTTAAGCCTTGAGCCAGTTTCAGAATACAACAAGTCAAAAATGATAGGGGAAAGGCTGCTTTTAAGTTATAAAAAATACATTGATTTAGTAATTTTGAGACCAGCAACAGTTTGTGGTTACTCACCATCAATGAGATTGGATGTTGCTGTTAATGCTTTAACATTTGGAGCCTTAAAAAATAAAAAAATAAAAGTTTTTGGTGGAAAACAAATTAGACCAAATCTTCACATGGCTGATATGATTAAGGCCTATAAATTTTTTATTAATAGAAAATTGAAGAAGAATAAAACTAGTGATCAAACGATTTTTAATGTTGGTTTTGAGAATATATCGATATTGAATATTGCAAAAACTATAAACAAAATAATAAAAGCTAAGTCTAAAATATTGGTACAAAAAAGCAATGACCCTCGATCTTATCGTCAAAATTCAGATAGGTTATTAAAGCTTGGCTTTAAAAAAGATAAAAGTATTAATGTTGCAATTAAAGAGATTGAAGAACAATTTTATAAAAAAAATGTCAGATATAATAAAAAATTTTATAGAATTAATACGCTTAAAATAATTAATAATTAAAATTATACTATTTTTTTAGCTGTTTGATTACAGAGCCCATCCAATCACCGTTGTATTTATAGTGCGGTGAGGTTATTAGATTTTCATCAACTACACATGGCTTATCTTCAAATATACCACCAGCATTAATAATATCTTGTTTCCAAGCATAATAGCCTGTTACTTTTTTGTTTTTAATTATATTTGCTGATATCAACATCATGGTTCCACTGCAGATAGCAGCAATTAATTTTTTTTTTTGGTTAAAAGCTTTTATTACATCTATGGCCTTTTTATCTAATCTCAATATTTCCATAGACTTCACTCCTCCAGGAAGAACCAACAAATCATACTCATCAATATTAATTTTTAATAAATTTATAATTTTATCATCTTTTTGAGGAGGAATTTTTGTTCCAAAGAATCCTTTTACAATAGAATCAGATTGATTGTAAACTTCTACTTCAATCCCTTCTTCTTTCAGTCTATAAAAAGGGTAAATGAACTCATGATCTTGAACCAACTGGCTTGTAATTATTAGAGCTTTCATAATTAATTTTTATTCTAAAATGGTAGAACTTTCAATGTTAACTTTTAAAGCCCTTAGAATTAAAATTTTTTTATTAATTCTAAAAAGAGTAGATAATTTTTTTAATGTATGGAATTTAACAATTTCTCCAATTGTGATGACTGTCTTATTGCTATCATTTATTATATTACCATCCAAAATTATTGAAACACTCTTATCATCAAGAGAATTAAACTTTTTAAAGCTGGTAAAATAAGAAATCTCAATTTGAATATTATTCAAGATATATTTATTAGATTTTTTTATTGTGGGGATTTTGAAAATAATATCTTTTTTTGTTAGTCTTATTGTTTTGTGCAAGCCTTCGTATCCATTATTTTTTCTACCGTAATTATCCTCCATCCTAATCAGGTCAGTTTTGATATAAGGAGTTTCAATTTCTAGAGCATATAAATCACTTTTATCTGAGGCTTTAATCCTGTGAAATAGTCCAGGTCTCAAAACTAAAATTGACATGGGTTTGTATTTAAAAACATTTTTTTTATAAATTCCTAGTTGAACATGAGCAGTGCCAGAAAGAATCAAAAAACCAGTTTTTTTTTTAGGATGGCAGTGAACAGAAGTAGACTCACCTTTTTTCAATTTTAAATAAGTAATTGCTAATTTTTTTTTATTTCTAAAAATGTTGTATTCCTCCCCCCAAGGCTTTAAGACCTTACAGTTATCATAATCTTTTTTTTTAAGCTTACTCACTTAGGTATAAAAGGAGTTGCTATTATTCTTTCCTTTTTTTCATCTGAATCATTAGAGTAAAAACCAAGAAACCATCTTCCTACGTTTTGATTCTCAAAATCTATTTTTTTATCTCCATTAATTTTAGATACTCCATGAGCGATGGTTTCATATCCAAAACCTAAATCACCTTGATCAATGTAGGGCTCAACATCAATTGTCTGACCCTCCGCTCCAGCAACATAAAATCCTCCCGATTGATAGTCACCATCATTTGTACTTTTGCTCATATATACTGATATAAATGTTCTCTGATTGTGGTAAGGATCTCGATGAGTTTCTAATACACCACCATTGGGGTATCTCATGATTTGTATTCTATCACAAATACTTTTTTGAAATCTTTGTACTCAATTAATTCAACTCCTGAGCAATACGTGGATCTTTTATTTGAGCTTTCTAATTTTTCCCAAAAACTAGCTACATTAAAAGTATTATTATTCGAATTAGGAAACATAATTAGATAATATTATCATTAATCTTTTTTATATTAAATAGAACTAATTTTCAAGCTTGGATGCTTTAAGCCCTATCTACATTAATTCAAAATTAAATTTTTTGATCTTAATTTAAAGTTCTATTACGTCTGTAGTAGCTTGTTTCCTTAAAATTTGATCTTCTGAATTAAAAGCAGGAGTTGTGCTTAATTCACTAGGCCAAGATTTTAATACTTGTTTTTGTATATCATTCCACTCTCCATCCTCTAAACCTAACGTTAAATTACCCTTTATACTTTGCTCAAGAAAAGATCTTGGTGCGTATGATTCTGTAGAAACTCTTCTAACATTCAATGAATCAGCTCCTAACTCTTTAAATGCCCAAGGAATAAAACCCTCTATATCATT
>Ga0115001_10004267_pt1 | contig 10538 bp, 9 predicted proteins | sample ArcticOcean_MG_C_12_FD_89869 | JGI IMG/M metagenome (GOLD analysis project Ga0115001, IMG submission 89869) | Marine microbial communities from western Arctic Ocean - ArcticOcean_MG_CB8_130 | ecosystem: Environmental > Aquatic > Marine > Oceanic | place: Arctic Ocean: Canada Basin | collected... | reverse complement strand
GTTTTTTTAAATATGCCTGACTGTTATGATTTTCAAGAAATTTTTCACAATAATGATTAAATTTTTCTTGGTATCGCTTTTTGGATTGAGATAGTTCTTTTTTATTCATCCATGAATTACTTAATCTATTTTAAAAGGCTCTGGAGTGCCGCTGGAAACTGTTAATACTTCATATGAAGATTCTGTGACTAGAATTGTATGTTCCCATTGTGCAGAGAGGCTTCTGTCTTTTGTTACAACTGTCCACCCATCGGGTAGCATTTTAATATCTTTATTTCCTGCATTAATCATTGGTTCTATAGTGAATATCATCCCTGGGACTAGCTCAATACCTGAGCCCATTTGACCATAATGGAGAACTTGCGGTTCTTCGTGAAATACTAAGCCAATACCATGACCACAGAATTCCCTAACTACGCTATAGCCATTTGATTCAGCATAGCTTTGGATTGCATGTCCAATATCACCAAGACGGGCTCCTGGCTTTACCTTGTTAATTCCTACCCACATTGACTGGTAAGTGACTTCACAGAGCCTTTTAGCTTGAATTGATGGGTCGCCTACATAGAACATCCTACTTGTATCTCCATGGTAACCATCTTTGATAACTGTAATATCAATATTAATAATATCGCCTTTTTTGAGAAGTTTTGGCCCTGGAATACCATGACAAATTTGATTATTTACTGAAGTGCAAACTGATTTTGGGTAAGGGCTATGGCCTGGAGGAGCATAATTAAGTGGGGCAGGGATAGTTTTTTGTTCATCAACCATATAATCATGACAAATTTTATCAATTTCTTCGGTGGTTATATTTGGTTGTATAAACGGCGTGATAAAATCAAGCACCTCAGATGCTAATTTACCAGCTGCTCTCATTTTTTTTATGTCTTCTGAATTTTTAATTGAAATCGACATTAGGTAATTTTAACTTTAGCTTAATTGTTAAGTAATTATGTTATCATATGCGCTTTCAAATTAATGAAAAATTACAATAAACCATTAAGTTTAGTTGAGGGTGCTATTTGAACATTTAAATAGTCATTTTAAACCTAATGAAGTGATTAACCCTTACAAGGAGAAATACATCATGTCTATCACAATGAGACAAATGCTAGAAGCCGGTGTTCACTTTGGACATCAAACACGCTATTGGAATCCAAAAATGGCCCCGTATATATTTGGGGATCGAAATAAAATTCATATTGTAAATCTTGAAAAAACATTACCAATGTTTAACGATGCCTTAAAGTATGCAAAAACTCTTGCTGCCAATAAAGGTCGAATTCTGTTTGTTGGAACTAAGAGGCAAGCTAGGGATATATTAAAAGAAGAAGCAATTAGGGCTGACTGTGCTTATGTTAACTACCGTTGGCTAGGTGGAATGCTGACAAATTTTAAAACTGTAAAACAGTCAATAAAGAGATTAAAAGAATTAGAGGCAATGTTTGAGGATGGAAGCACTGATAAGTTAACTAAAAAAGAAGCTCTAAATTTACAAAGAGAATTCGATAAGCTAGATAGGTCTATTGGAGGCATAAAGAATATGATTTCATTGCCTGATGCTATTTTCATTATTGATGTAGGTTACGAAAGTGGAGCTGTTGAAGAAGCAAAAAAATTAGGAATTCCAATCATTGGTATTGTTGACACAAACAACTCGATTGAAAATATTAATTATGTTATTCCAGGTAACGATGATTCAAGTAGAGCGATTCGTTTATACCTAAGAGGAATGGCAGATTCAATCCTTGATGGAAAAAATAAAGCTATAGAAGATCTTGCAAAAATGATTGCAGAAGAAAAAGCGGCGGAAGACAAGGAAAAATTGTCATTATCTGACGAAAAAACTAGTTAAACTTGAGCATAGAGGAGTAAATAATATAATGGCTGAAATAACAGCGAGTATGGTAATGGCATTGAGAAGCCAAACAGACGCTCCAATGATGGATTGTAAAAAAGCTTTGACTGAGGCGGGTGGAGACATGTCGAAAGCCGAAGAAATTCTTAGAGTGCGTTTTGGAAACAAAGCCACAAAAGCGGCAGGTAGGGTTGCAGCAGAAGGAGTAGTTAGCTCATTTATATCAAAAGATAAAAAGTTTGGATCATTGCTAGAAGTTAATTCAGAAACAGATTTTTGTGCGAAAAATGAAGAATTCTTAAATTTTACAAATAAAGCAGCAGAAGTTATTGTTAATGAAAAACTTAATGATATTAAAAGTCTAGGTAAGGCGGAGATCGATGGAGTTAGCTTAGAAGATTTAAGAACTCAATTAATTGGTAAGATTGGGGAAAATATAACACCAAGAAGATTCATTAATCTTAGCGCTAAAGGTTCTTTATATTCATATATCCATGGCTCAAAACTTGGTGTTATTCTAGATTTGGAATCTGGTAGTGAAGAGTTAGGAAAGGATATTGCAATGCATATTGCAGCTACAAAGCCAAAAGCCATAGATAAAAGTGGCATTGATCCTAAGCTCATTGAGACTGAAAGAAGGGTAGCTACTGAAAAGGCAAAAGAAGCTGGAAAGCCAGAAGAAATCCTTACAAAGATAGCTGATGGATCCGTTAATAAATTTTTAAAAGAGATCACATTGCTTACTCAACCTTTTGTCAAAGATGATAAAATTTCAATTGAAACTCTTTTAAAAAATAATAATGCAACAATACACTCTTTTTATATATATATTGTTGGTGATGGAATAGAAAAGAAGGAAGAAGATTTTGCAGCTGAAGTGGCAGCAGCATCTAAAAGTTAGTAATATAGAATAGAAACTAATTTTAAAAGGATTGTGATTACAATCCTTTTTTTTTATCTAAAACAAGCTAAAATGATAAATATGGCGGATATTAAATATAAACGAATTCTTCTTAAGCTTTCTGGTGAAGCTTTAATGGGGAATGATGCTTTTGGAGTGAATCCAGAAATTATCAATAAAATAGTAAAAGAAATAGAGGTAGCAATTTCTATTGGTACTGAGATAGCGATCGTTATTGGTGGCGGAAATATTTTCCGAGGAGTTGCTCTTGGAGCTGCTGGAATGGATAGAGCTACAGCAGACTATATGGGGATGTTGGCAACAGTAATGAATTCATTAGCACTCCAAGATGCTATGAAACATGCGGGAATTAATAGTAGAGTTCAATCTGCTATTAATATAGAACAAATTGTGGAGCCCTATATTCGAGGTAAAGCAATTAAATATCTTGAAGATAAAAAAATTGTTATATTTGCTGCTGGTACTGGAAATCCTTTTTTTACAACTGATACTGCCGCAGCTTTAAGGGCTATGGAGATTAATGCAGATGTTATGATTAAAGCAACAAAGGTAGACGGAATATTTTCAGAAGATCCAGAAAAAAACCCAAGCGCAAAATTCTATAAAACTGTTACCTTTGATGAAGCAATAAGTAAAAATCTTAAAGTGATGGATGCAACAGCATTTACCTTATGCAGAGATCAAAAACTCCCGATTGTAGTTTTTAATATTTTTAAAGAAAATGCACTAAAAAATATTCTTCTTGGGAGAGAAGAAGGTACTTTAGTTACTATGAACTAAGATAAGGAATTAAGAAGATGAGCGATGTTACAGAAAATGCAAAAGAGAGAATGCAGAAAAGTGTTGATTCTCTTAAGTTAGATTTATCAAAAATAAGAACGGGTAGAGCTCACGCGGGCATTTTAGACCATCTATCAATTGATTACTACGGATCTCAAACATTACTTACTCAACTTGCAAATGTTACAGTAGCTGATGCAACGACTATCAACATTCAGCCATATGAAAAGACCATGATGCAAACTATTGAAAAAGCAATTCGAGAAAGTGATATGGGTTTAAATCCGGCAACGTCAGGCGAGATAATCCGCATACCAATGCCTGCCTTAACTGAAGAAAGAAGAAGGGATTTAATAAAGGTTGTAAAATCAGAAGGTGAAAATTCAAAAATTTCAATTAGAAATATCAGACGTGACTCAAATGAAACGTCAAAAAAAATGTCAAAAGAGAAGGAAATTAGTGAAGATGATGAAAGAGGAATGCAAGAAACTGTTCAAAAAATTACTGATGACTTTATTGTTGAAGTAGACAGGCTGATTGATGCAAAAGAAAAAGATTTACTGGTTATATAGACTCGAGGCTTTCATCTGTTATATTTTTTTAAAAAAAGAAAACTAAACCCACTTAAAGGGCCTAAGCATATTGCTGTGATTATGGATGGTAATGGTCGTTGGGCAAATAAAAGACTTCTCCCAAGGTTGGCTGGGCATAAGAAGGGCCTAGATGCATTGCAGTTAATAGTTAAAGCATCAGTTAGGCATAGCATCTCAAATATTACTTTATATGCTTTTAGTACCGAAAATTGGAATAGGCCAAATGAGGAAATAAAAGGCCTAATGGCTTTGTTTTCAGACTCAATTTCTACTCAAACTACCAAGCTTATAAAGAATGATATACGAGTTAGAATTCTTGGCGATACTAGTATTTTTCCTAGAGAACTTCAATCTAGGATTAAGTACCTTGAAAATGAATCCTTTAAAAATAAAGGACTAAATTTAAATATTGCATTAAATTATGGTGCTCGCTCTGAAATATTAATGGCAGCAAATAATTTCTTTAAAAATTCAAAATCATCAAAAATTTTAATGAAGGAAGAAGATTTGAATAATAATCTTTACACAAAAGAAATGCCAGATGTTGATTTACTGATCAGGACTGGTGGACAAAAAAGACTGAGTAATTTTCTTTTATGGCAAGCAGCTTATTCTGAGTTATATTTTACAAATACTTTATGGCCAGATTTTTCTGATAAAGATTTCGTGGATGCACTATATTTTTTCCAAAATACTGAAAGAAAATTTGGTAACCTTAAAGGTAATAAGTGATGCTGAAAGAAAGAATACAATCATCAATAATAATGTTTGGCTTGTTTAGTCTCACTTACTTTTTCTTAGATTATGTTTTTTTTGAATTTTTAGTTCTAGCTGTGGGTGGGGTTTTGTTATATGAATTAAGTAAGTTATTAAAATTGTGTGGTTTAAGTTTAATTATTTTCTTCCTTTTAGCCTCAATACCATTATTTATATATTTTATAGCCACCTTCACATCAAATTTTGGTAATTTCTTTAATTTCTCCGAGTATTTTTATTTCACAAACACTTTGTACCCATTTGTTTCAGTTTTTTTATCACTTTCAATTCCATTTTTAGCCGCTTTGAGTGTTATGTTTTGGCTAATTATTGCACCCTTAGATATTTTATATAAGAAATTATCATCTAACCCAATAGTAAAAGTTTTTTATGGTCTATTTTTAATTACACCAATGCTACTTTCTCTAATGTCTATCTTTGTTATAAATAAAAATATATTGCTATTAATTATTTTAATGATTTGGCTTGCTGATATTGGTGCATATTTTTCTGGAAAAAGGTTTGGTAGGATTAAAATCGCAAAAAAAATTAGCCCAGGAAAAACAATTGAAGGGTTATTTGGTGGATTTTTATCTAATTTAATTTTTATATTTTTTCTTTATATCTCTGGGTTTTTAAATATATTTGATGGCATCTTGCTTGCTTTTTTAATCACTACTCTGAGTTTGTATGGTGATATCTACGAATCATTTTTGAAAAGAATGGCAAAAGTTAAAGATAGTAGTAATTTAATTCCCGGACATGGAGGATTTTTAGATAGGCTAGATAGTTTTTGTCCTACAATCCCAATTCTTTTCGTTTTGTTAAGAACCTTTGGCTACCTATAAATGAAAACAATTTCAATACTTGGATCAACTGGGAGCATTGGTCGAAGCGCCTTAGATGTGATCAGACTTCACCCCGATAAATTCAATATTTTTGCTTTGTCATGTTATGAAAATGAAGATTTACTTCTGCAGCAAGCTATTGAATTTCGGCCAATTTATATTGTTACTAAGGATGAGCAATCTCAATCTAGATTATTATTATTATTAAAAGAAAATAGTTTAAAAATTGAAGTACTTTTTGGATCCATGGGCTATGAGTTTATTGCAAGTCATGATGATGTATCAATAGTCCTAGCAGCTATTACTGGTGCGGCAGGCTTACGATCAACATTCGCAGCAGCCGTTAATGGAAAAAGAATTCTTTTAGCTAACAAAGAGTCGATGGTTATGGCAGGTAACTTATTGTCTGAGGTTTGCTCTAAAAATAACGGCATTATTATCCCGGTAGATAGTGAACATAACGCAATATTTCAGGTTATACACGACCAAAAAAATCCAGAAGAAATTAATAAATTAATCTTAACAGCATCTGGCGGCCCTTTTAGAGAAACAAAGTTAAATAAATTAGAAGATGTAACTGTTGAGGATGCTTTGAATCATCCCAATTGGGATATGGGAAGGAAGGTGACTATCGATTCTGCAACTATGATGAATAAGGGATTGGAAGTGATTGAAGCCGCTTTTCTGTTTAAAATTAATTACAAAAAAATTGAAGTTCTTATTCATCCACAAAGCATTATTCATTCACTTGTTGAGTTTGTTGATGGAAGTACCCTTACTCAACTTGGAACTCCTGACATGAAAGTTCCTATAGCTTACGCATTAAGCTTTCCTGAAAGGTGGAGTTCAGGTGTGAATGGGATTGATCTTTCATTGGCCCAAGATTTACAATTTGAATTACCAGACCTAGAAAAATTCAAATGTCTTAGTTTGGCTTATTCTTGTCTAGAGCTTGGCGGAAGTTACCCAATCGAAATTAATGCAATTAACGAAATAGCAGTAGATGCATTTTTAAATAAACAATTAAAATTTACACAAATTTCTGAGTTGATTGAATTAGGATTAACTAATGCTAAAAACTCAAATATTGACACAATCGAAGATATTTTAGAAGTTGATGGGGAAGCAAGAATTAAAGCGACAAATCTTCTTAAAGGAATAAAGTTTGCATAGTGCTTTATCTTTTATAGTAACAATATCACTTGTGGTGGTTGTTCATGAACTTGGTCATTTTGGTATGGCGAAGTTTTTTAAAGTCGGTGTTGAAAAATTTTCTATTGGGTTTGGAAGAATCTTATTAAGAAAAAAAATAGGGCTAACTGAATTCAGTATTAGATTGATTCCGCTTGGTGGATTTGTAATGTTTTATCAAAATTCTAAATTAAAAAATATAAATTTATTCGACAAAGTTTCTTTATTTAAAAGATCTCTTATTGTTTTAGCGGGACCTTTGATTAATTTCATATTTGCTTTCTTTTTATTATTATTTTTAAATCAAGGAGAGCAGTACAACATTCTTCCTAAGATAACTGCTATCGATTCTCAAAGCATTACCGCTGAAGTTGGTTTTAAAATTGGTGATATTGTTTTATCTATTAATGATAAAAAGATTAATTCCCTAAATGACCATAAAAAAGCTCTTATTGAGTTTGCGAATAAAGATTTAAAGTATTTGATTATAAGAGACAATGAAGAATTTATAATGAATATAGATCGTAATGAGCGTTTAGATCTTAAAAGAGATCAATCAAGCTCCAATGGCTTATATTTTTTTCCTTCGGGACGTAATTCTTTACTCATAAGCGAGGTTACTGATAACTCGCCAGCTTATTTATCAAACATAAAGAAGGGTGACCAGATTATAAGTGTCGATAATAATATGGTCTATAGCACTGCTGATTTATTAGGCTTTATTAAAAATAAGGCAGGAGAGGAGTTACTTATTAAGGTACTTCGTGATACGGCCCAATTATCAATCCCGATTATTCCCAGACTAAGTGACCCTAGCGGCAGTGGAAATGCTGTAATTGGCGTAAAGTTAAAGCCAAATCTAATTAATAAAGATGATTACATTTATTATTATAAAAACAATGGTTTAACGATTGTATCTAAATCATTTTATGATGTTATTAATGGTTTGGAAATGGTGTATAAATCTTTCTTGAACATAGTTACTGGGAACATTGATTGGAGAATGCTTTCTGGACCAATCTCTATTGCTGAAGTGTCTTCAGAGACTTTATCAATGGGTGTTGTTACTTATTTTAGTTTTTTAGTATTTTTAAACATTAACGTAGGGTTTCTCAATTTATTGCCAATACCAACTTTAGATGGGGGCCAATTGTTTTTTTATGCCATTGAGGGAATTTTAGGAAAGCCTTTAAATAAGAAAAAAATGATTATCTGTCAACGACTTGGAGTGATTTTATTATTTCTTGTATTCACATTAGCAGTATATAATGACGTTTTTAATTTTATATTTTATCGATGAAAAATTTTTTAATTATTATATTTTTAATACTATCAAGTTCTTCTGCGTATTCAGCAGAAAATAGCTTAATTAGTGATATCAAAATTGAAGGGCTTCAGAGGGTTGAGCCGGGTTTGGTTTTTAGCAACTTACCATTCGAGGTGAACGACCCGGTGGAAGATGTCGATGTAAGCTCTGTAATCAAACTTTTATATAGAACGGGTCAATTCAAAGATATCTCGCTCGAGCTGGAAGGCAGTAAGATTATTATTATTGTTAATGAAAAATCAGTTATCTCAGAATTAAATTTTTATGGTGTTAAGGCATTTCAAGATGATAAATTAAAAATTGGTTTAAGCCAGATGAATGTCGCAGCTGGACTTGTTTTTGATAAAACTGATTTAAAGAGAGTGGAGCAAGAAATAGCTAATCAATATTTGTCTCTTGGTAAATATACCGCATCAGTTAAAGCTGAGGCTATTCCTTTACAAAGAAATAGAACTCAAGTAAATATATATGTTGAAGAGGGAACTGTTTCAAGAATTAAGGAAATCAATATTGTTGGGAATAGAATTTATAAAAAAGATGATTTACTAGAGCCATTCAACCTCAAAGTGACTAATCTTCTATCTTGGTGGCATAAGGATGACAGATACTCAAAGATGGTTCTTAATGGAGATCTAGAAAAATTAAGAACATTTTATATGAATAGAGGATATCTTGATTTTAAAATTAATTCTTCCATAATTAGAATTTCTGAAAGTAAGAAATCTGTATTTATTGATATATCGATAACAGAAGGCGAGAAATATTATATAGGTGGAAGTGAGCTATCAGGAAAATTTGAAAATGTTCCTAAACTTAAGTTGCAGGCGCAAATTACAACGTTCAAAGGTCAAGTTTTCAATAGAGGTGAAGTAACCGGAACTACCGCTAGACTAAATCAAATATTAGGGGAGTATGGATACGCTTTTTCTAATGCAAACGCAATACCAGATGTCAATAAAGAGGAGAGAACTGTAAGCTTCAATTATTTTATTGATCCTGGTAAGAAAATTTATGTTCGAAGAATTAATTTTTTCGGTAACGAAAAAACAAAAGACAAAGTTGTTAGAAGGGAGTTAAGACAATTTGAGTCTTCATGGTACTCAAAGTCAAGAGTTGATCGGTCGCAAGCGCGACTTTCGAACACGCAGTATTTTGATTCTATTGATATTAAAACAGCCAATGTTCCTGGTGTAACTGATCAAATCGATCTTAATATTTTTTTAAAGGAAAGAAATACAGGAAAGCTAATGTTGGGAGCTGGGGTTAGTTCAGGAGAAGGCCTTGTTGGAACTTTTACTGTAAGCCAATCTAATTTCATGGGAACTGGGAACACGGTGAGCGCCTCAGTTAGTACTGGTGAGGTAAATAAAACATATGCCTTAAACTATACAGACCCTTATTTTACTGATGATGGAGTATCTAGGAGTATAGGTGCTTATAGAAAAGATGTTAATACCAATGATTTAGCAACTGCTACATATAATACATATTCTTATGGTGCTAATGTTGGCTTTGGTCTTCCTTTGTCAGAATATGATGCTATTGGGGTTCACGCGACCTTAGATGTAACTGATATTGAATTGGGAGTTAATGCAAGTGAGGAGTATTTAGATTACTGTAGAAATATAAGTGGTAGCACTTCAACTAGTGGCTGTAACAGTGACTCATTCACTGTTGACTCTGTTTTTAAAACAGATACTCGTAATAATGCACAATTTCCAACTAGCGGTTACACCTGGAAAGCGACGGGTGAGATTTCTATGCCAGTTTTTGATATGAGATTTTATAAGTTTATAGCTTCAGGAGAGAGATACTTTCCTTTAAGCAATGATTTGACTTTCAAGGTAAGAGGTCAAGCTGGCATCGCAGATAGTTACGGAGATACAAAATACCCGTTCTTTAAAAACTTTTATATGGGAGGTCCAAAAAGTGTAAGAGGTTATGATCAGGCCTCTATTGGTAAAAAAACACTTAATTCTATAACTGGGGAATATGAAACAACGGGTGGTAAGCATTCTGCTTTTGCTAGTGCTGAGTTATTCTTTCCACCTCCAGGGTTAAAAAATGTTAAAAGCTTTAGATTAAGTACTTTCTTGGAGGGTGGCGGTGTTTTTAAGAATGATTTTGATGGTGATGAGATGAGATTTTCGGCAGGTGTTGGTGCTTTATGGTTATCGCCATTTGGACCATTAACAATTTCATACGCTAAACCTTTAAACGAAGGTACAAATGATGAGGTAAGTACGTTACAATTTGGTAT
>Ga0115001_10004258_pt1 | contig 10549 bp, 9 predicted proteins | sample ArcticOcean_MG_C_12_FD_89869 | JGI IMG/M metagenome (GOLD analysis project Ga0115001, IMG submission 89869) | Marine microbial communities from western Arctic Ocean - ArcticOcean_MG_CB8_130 | ecosystem: Environmental > Aquatic > Marine > Oceanic | place: Arctic Ocean: Canada Basin | collected... | reverse complement strand
TTTCGTCGGTGACCTGCTGCGCAGCCAATTCGTTTAGTGCCTGATCTAGCAGCGACCAAGGCCCCTGCCTTAAATCGCTAGGCAGTCGCGCTCTATTCGACAGAAGATTGAGTTCATCCCAGAAAGGCGTTGCGGAGAAACTGGTCATTGGGGCGAGACGCCCCTGTTCGGCAGCGAGTAAAGTGACTTCGGTGAGACGGTAGTCGCGGTCCTGGGAATCTGTCAGGTCTGGCTGCAACAGACGCGTTCGCGCATCTGCTGCGAGTTGCTGTGCGCGGGAACCTCCGAGCAGTGTATCCGCCGCCCACTCCCGCGGCAGAAGAGACGCAACCCCAATGCCCTCGCCTACGATACGGTAAGCGACCCAGCGCGGCAGTTGCCCTTCTCCTAGAGAGTCAATCTGCGCGGCAAACAGCTGCCGCACAACAATCTCATCGGCAGCGTCATCGCCCTGCCAAACAGGGCATGAGCCATTAAGACAATGAGCAACAATCGGCTCGAGACTTGCCGCTTTGAGCCCGCCGCTTATTATTCCGAGGACGACAGCGAGCGCACTTGCGTGCACTGCATGAAGCAGTGTTTTACTAACAAGAAAAACACTCGCGCGTGATCGACCTAGCGCGAGAGTAAAAAAAACACCCTCCCTGTGCATTTCCACTCAGCATTAACCCATCGGGTAAGGGATGAGCTTGTGCACTTCATCGCACCGCTTCATTACCTCATCCGACAGCGTTACCTCTAATGCCGCTAACGACTCCTCGAGTTGCGCGGCAGTGCGCGCACCAATAATCGTCGAAGCGACGAAATCGAAATTCATACTCCACGCAGTGGCAAGCGTGACCGGCGACATGCCTAAGTCTTTCGCAATCTCGAGATACTTTGCAGTTGCCGCTAGCGTGCCCTCGTTGACAAATCTATCCGCCATCGCCCGCTGGCGGGGGTTATCGTGATAGTGATAGTCGCCGAAACGGCAGCCTTTAGGCACCTCAGGGACATTGTATTTACCGCTCAGCACACCACCACCGATTGGCGAATACGGGAGTAATGACACGTTTTCCTGACGACAGGCGTCGGCTAATTCGTCGAGGAAACGTCTGTGCAGTAAAGAGAAATTATTTTGAATCGACTGGAACTTCGCCAGCCCTTCGTATGAGGCAATGGTATTCGCCTTCGTAAGCCCGTAGGTTGTCTCATTAGACGTCCCAAGATACCGAACCTTGCCTGCCTGAACTAAGCGATCGAGCGCCTCCATCGACTCTTCGATTGGCACGATGGGGTCTGGCCAGTGAACTTGATAAAGATCTATATAGTCGGTGCCGAGTCGACGCAAACTGCCTTAGATAGCAGTCTCGATGTGAAACCGGTCTATCGCAGTCATCCCGTGACGAACCGGTGGCACAAACCAGCCCGCCGCCGCGCCTGCAACTTTAGTCGCGACAATAAGCGAGTCGCGCGGCTTCGTCTGAATCCACTCCCCGACTATCTTCTCGGTGACACCGACCGTTTCAGCATTCGGCGGCACTGGGTAGACCTCGGCGGTATCAAAAAAATTAATACCGCGATCGTACGCGGTATCGAGAATCTTAAACGACTCTTTTTTGTCGCTCCAACTGCCGAAACTCATCGTGCCCATGCAGATTGGCGTGACACGAAGGCCACTCTTGCCGATATAACGGTATTCCATAATGTCGTCCTTATTCGTTTCTATAATTCTTTACGCGGCTGCTGCACGCTAATCGCATTGATCACCGAGATAGCCACCACCGCCGCAATAGCCGGCATCTTGTATTTGTATAGCAAGGCCGTCGGGGTCACTAAAATATACTTCAGGCGTCCCTCCTACTACGCCTCCTCGATTAGGTTGCCGCAGGCTTACCCAATGAGCCAGCGCTCGAGGTGGCCGCTGTCCATCACTCGGGGCTAAGCCATAAGACGTTAACCGCGTACGAATAGCCTCAACATCGAACTCAGCCACACTCAAACTGACATGATCGGTGCGGCCCGGCACGCTTGGAGACGAGTTATCGGTACCTCCGACATACATCAAAAATTGCAGGCCATCGCCAAGGCTAACAGTTGGGGAAGTTGGGCCTTGATAGGCAAGTATACCGAGGCCGAGGCCTTCGAAGAACAGGCGATTGCCACGCTCGTAGTCGGCCACAAAATTGGTAAAGTGGTTAATGCCCTGTGCCGAAAATAAACCCGCAGCACTTGCTGCGGGGGCACACGCCCCGCAATCGTCTGTGGACATAACCCTGTACACAATGCCCTCGGCATCGGCAAAAAACAGCGCGTCTTGGCCCCATTTTTCATCGCTCCAGAATCGCATTGCACGAGTTAACGGCCCTTGTTCTTGCGCCTCGATAGGCGAAAAACCAAGCTGCAACAATGCTTCGGTGACACTTTGCCTATCGAAATTACGCACACCTAAGCCAATCCAAGCAAAGCCAAGCGGCTCATCGCCCTCGGCTTCCGAAAGAATGAAATGCTGATTACTTGTACCAAGTGCATAGGTCGCACGTGTAGCATCGCGCACCGGCGCTGCGCCAAAAACATCACTGTAAAATCGCACAGATCTGTCTATGTCACTTACGTGCAGGGCGAACGCTTGGTAACCAACGAGCGCGAGTATGGGTGGGTTTTGCTGCGGCTGCGCATGCACAGAATTCAGACTGAAAAAACAAAGACCAAACAAGCAACCCAAACGCAGCGGCGCACAAACTAATTGCAAGAAATTACGCATCGGCCTGTCTCACTCTCTTGTGCGCGTTTGAAGGTCGCGCGATTGATTTTTGGCATCGGCTGCGAGGTTCTAGGAAGACACCTGTTCTAGCGCGCCACCTTCGGCCTTCCAGTTCTCCATGCCGCCTTGCATATGCGCAACGCCTTCGGCGCCCATTCGTTTCAGAGTCTGAGCGGCGAGCGCAGAGCGCCAACCCTTATTGCAGTAGAGTATCAGCCCGTCTACTTCGTCGAACTCGCGCCGATAGTAGGGGCTTTCGGGATCAATCCAAAATTCGAGCATACCTCGAGGAATATGAAGGGAACCCGCAATGCGTCCCTCTCTCTTAACCTCGCGCACATCCCTTAGGTCGACGAGCAGCAGGCCGCCAGTAGACGAATCAAGCGCTGCTCGAACCTGCGCAGGACTCAAGGTCTCAATTTCTTTCTCGGCTTCGGCAACTAGGTCGCGAAAGCTACTCGTTAGTTTATTCATTACGTGGTTATTCCTTCACTCTCGCGAGCGTTCGATTTTCATCATTGGACCGCCTCATAGAGCAGGTACATTCTGGTTGGCTATGTTCAGTCTCCTCAGCCCCAAGCCAAGCACAAGCGCACCGCCTGCTATCGCAAGCAGAAGCAGCTGGCTTATTCCAAACAATCCGCCCGCGGGAAGCGCGAGAGTAATACCCGCAATACCTACTAAGGCCCGCACAACCCAACTGAGCGCGCCGCGGCCCAAATCACCCAAGCCTATTAAGTAGCCCTGCAGTGCAGCGGAAACTAAGGCGACACCTACTAGCGCAGTTGATAATGCCTGAAGATTCTCGAACCACGAACCTTGCAAGAGAAGTGCAGGATTAAACACAAAGAAGAAAGGCACAAAATAGATAATTGCGCCAAGCCGCATCGCTTCGAACCCTACGCGCATGGGCGACACCTGTGCCACCGACGCTGCGGCAAACGCTGCCAGTGCAACAGGCGGCGTAATGAAACTCAACATACCCCAATACATCACAAACATGTGGCTCGCGAGAGGATCGAGCCCCGAGTTAGTCAATGCAGGAACCAGCACGATGGCGAGAAAGATGTAAGCGGCGGTTACCGTCATACCAATGCCCAAAATAAAACTGGTAAGCGCACCCATGAGCAGAAGGACAAGCACATTGTCGCCGGCTAAATAGACGAGATCGTTAGCAATTGTGCCAGCGATGCCTGTCACCGCGAGGCCACCAATGATGAGGCCGATGGCAGCGAGAATTCCCGCAAGCTCGGCAAGAAGCTTACCCATAGTCGCCACTAACTCGAGCAGTTTATTCACGTCGAGCCTGTGCTTGGTAAACTGATTGATAACGAGTAACAACGCAGTCGCATAGAACGGCGCAACAGCTTCACGCTGCATGAAGACAAGCATCCAAATTAAGGCAGCAAACACAGCAATGAAATACCAACCGTCGCGGAATACCTCGCCTATCTTAGGCAGCTCCTCTTTTGGCAAGCCCTGCAAATTATCGCGCGCAGCGTGGGCATCAATTTGCATAAACAGGCCAAAAAAATAAAGAAGCGATGGAACAACTGCGGCGATCGCAACGGTGACGTAACTGATGTTGAGAAAGCTCGCCATGACAAACGCAGTAGCGCCCATAATAGGCGGCATTAACACGCCGCCCGTCGACGCACAGGCTTCGACTCCCGCCGCATATTCGCGCGTAAACCCAATACGCTGCATCGCGGGAATCGACAGTGGCCCGGTGGTGAGCACGTTACTTATAGGCCCACCGCTCATTGAGCCCATGAGGCCGCTTGAAAAAATTGACACCTTCGCAGGCCCACCACGCTTATGCCCGAGCAGTGCGAAGGCGAGATTGATGAAAAAAGGACCACCGCCGGTGTATTGCAGCGAGACGCCGAAAACCAGAAAGCCAAAAACAAGCTGGGCGAACACCTGCATGGGTATGCCAAACAGACTTTCCTCGCCCATTACATGAAACATAGCGACGTCTTGAACGGGAATGCTAAGCGCAGCCATCACGTCGGGCAGTTTATCGGCGAAAGTTGGATAAAGTGAGAACACAGCAACGATGGCGAAAACTGGCCAACCGCCCGCGCGCCTGCCGGCCTCCATGACGATAACCCATGTCACCAAAGCCAGCCAAACGCCGATCGGCGGTGCTGCATACTCCCACGCTTCGAGCACAATACGCTCGGCATAAAAAGCAAAGTACGAGAAAACACAGGCTATGACGAGCATGATCACGATGTCATACCACGGCACGTGGGTTGGGCTGTGTTTAGTCGCCGGAAACGTCACAAACACCATGCTTAGCATGACCCCAGTGATGAGATACATGTAGCGACTGTCGAGCAAAACATAGCCAACGAAAAAGCCTAAATTAAATACCTGATTAATCGCGAGAAGAATCGACACCCCGGTGAGCATCGCCATTACTGTGCGCCATCGAGAGGACAGTGCGCGGTAACGAATACTTGGTACGGGTGCGTCCGCTTTGAGCCCTATGTCACCGCTAACCTTTGGTGATACCGAAGACTGAGTACTACTTTGCTGTTCGCTCATAATGTTTTTCACTTGTTGCTGACGCTATTCGTTTTACGACCCGACCCGAGGCCTGAGAGTTAGCCGCTAGAGGCTGTCTGCGAGGGTGACAAGACCCGCAGCTTCTAACGCAGTGAGACGGGCAACAAGCCACGCCTTCTCATAGTCTCGATAATCATTCAGAGCTGCGGGGACGAAAGCATCCCATGCTTGTTTTAGTATTGCTTGCCGGTGAAGGTTTTTCGCGTTTTGCGCAGCTGCTTCGGGCGTCCATTCACCGCTCTCTTTAAAGTAACGAATTGCCCCCTCATGGAAAGGTAAAAAGGCTTGTTCCAATTTCTGACGCGTAAACGTCCACCCCATCGCGCCAGGCGCGCTGTCTTTATACTCTTCATAGTGGCGATGCATAATTTTGACGGTGCTATACACCATCGCCTCCTCCGATGTATCGAGACCAACGAGCAGTGGATACGCCGACGTAAACACCTCTAATCCCTCAGCAGGCAATGTCGGACCTTCGAAGGCGATATGTGGAACATACCAAGGCAGACGTTGACGAACACGCGCAATAGCCTCGGCATCATCGTGCGGGAGAGCGGGAAATCTCAGGCCGCGAGGAGACGCATCGACACGTAAAAAAGGCGGTGAGTTGCACGCACCACCGGCCGCATCTGCACGATTATTAAGAATCGCATCGATCGATGCGTTGTAACCACCCACCTCGATCCTCGTGACGTCGTCCCATGTCAAATTTGCGTAAGACAGCAACGCGGCGGTCGCGTTATTAAGCGACGGCGCGCCCTGCACGAAGGTTACGCGCTTACCCTTGAGATCGGCGACGCCGAAAATATCTGCATCTGCAGCCGTCGCGAAGGTAAAAGAACAGCTGTCCGAAAAATTTGATAGGAGCGCACGCACTGGTTGGGGCCCCCAAATTTTTGAGGCGAAATTGAGAATCCCTTCTTGCGCGTAAACCGCCTCCGAACCGCCGGCGGAAAAATGCACGCGACCCGCCCGCAGCGTCGCTAGCCGAGAAACGTCATTACGCCCCGGGATCACCCGCAGGTTAACGCCATAGGTTCGCTGCAATATGTTGCCTAGCGCAACGGCCTGACTGTAGCCACCCGTGCCGGTCGGATAGGCAGACCATGCCATGGTGCGAGGGAGTTTGATACCCGACTGCGCAGGTACAGAGCCCACACTCGCGGCAAACGTACTCCCGATCGTAACAAAAGACGTGATTGCAAGTCGGAAAAGAAAAGCAGAACAGGGTAGGAAGGAAAAAATGCGAGCGGTCATTGGGCGACTCGTCTCCTTTTAAGAGGCATTAAATAAGAGGCATCAAAGTAACGGCTTAGAGGATCATTAAAGTGCGCCAAAACCGGCCGCGTTAAACTCGTTCGAGCATAACCTAGCACCTAGGACAATGCCACACGCTGCCTAATCTCTAACTGCCAATTAGTCCCATAGCCCCTCGCTGGCAGGGGGCAAACCTTCGCCGATGATTGCCCCAGACGTCTAGCAAGTTGTTCACCACCATGCATTGCGGTTGCGCTACAAATCCTTCTATACTCAAACACAATTCTTATAAAAAACCAAAGCCTAGCGCTCGCAGTCATATGCACCTCGGTGCGGGGTCACAGACCTAGGCTTTACTTTGCAACCGCTTCATCGGGGGAAAACACAATGCCATTTCGCAGCGCACTTCATTCGACAATTTGTCACAACACAAATAAATTTCAAGAGAGCAACGCGCCGGCTGGAATGAAATCAGTGCGCCCAATTGCAGCAGCACTCGCGATTGGCCTAATCGTAGCCAGTTGTGCACCCGACGAGCCCGCCCTGCCCGAACTCAGCTTCGAAGAAGCGCTTCAAGAGAAGCTCATCATGGCGCAGCCGGGCGATGTTATCGAAATCCCCGCCGGCGTCCATGAAATGACGCGCAGCCTGTCTCTGAATGCGCCAGGCGTTACTATCCGCGGACTAGGGATGGATGTCTCAATACTCTCTTTCAAAAACCAAGCGCAGGGCGCCGAGGGGCTACTCGTTAATGCCAACGATTTCGTCCTCGAGAACCTCGCGCTCGAAGACACCGTCGGCGACGCGCTCAAAATTAATCAGAGCGAGAATGTGGTCATTCGCAATGTCCGCACCGAATGGACCGGTGGCCCACTAACCACCAACGGCGCCTATGGCATATACCCTGTCCAATCTAAGAACATTCTTATTGACGGCGCCGTTGCGATCGGCGCCTCTGACGCTGGAATCTATGTGGGGCAGTCGAGCCAAATCATCGTGCGCAATTCACGCGCCGAATACAATGTGGCTGGCATCGAGATCGAAAACTCTACTTTTGCCGATGTTTACGACAACGTGGCGACTAATAATACAGGCGGAATACTGGTCTTCGATTTACCCAACCTGCCTGTTCAAGGAGGCCGCAATACGCGCGTATTTAATAACGAAATTGTGAGCAATAATGTCGACAATTTCGCGCCCGAAGGCAATATCGTTGGCACCGTTCCCGCAGGCACAGGCATGATGGTGCTCGCCAACGATAACATCGAGATATTTGGCAATCACTTCGCCGACAATCAAACGACTAACGTGATGGTCGTTAGCTATCTGATTAACGGCCTGCCGATCGGTGATCCCAACTATGACCCTTTCCCTGAGGCTATTTATATTCACAGCAATAGCTTCGAAGGCGGCGGCGAAAATCCCGATTCAGAGCCTTTGATCGCATTGCAAACCGCGACAGGTCAGCCCATTCCAGATGTTGTTTGGGGCGGGGCAATCATGCCCGACGCTAACGGCGAGCCTAGCAAAACTTTCGCCGAAATCTTATGCCTAGGAGAGGGCGGTATGAGCTTCGTGAATTTGGATGCAATGAACGGCTTTGCTGCGCCCTCTTTCGATCCCGCCCCGCACCTGTGCGAGCAACCCCGCCTGCGCAAGATAGTGCTGCCCGGCGATGCCGGCAGTGCTGAGTAATCGGTTTATAAGAGGAAAGAAAGTGACACACTCAACATTACGCGCTTTTCTGACCAAGGGGCTCGCCTCGACGCTTCTGCTCCTTGCAGGCTGCACCGAGGTGACGCCTAGCTTCGTTGCTGATGCCCGACCACAGAGGCTTTCGGAATGGAATCTTTTTGATCTAAACACGCAACGTTTACAACCCTTGCCCGTTGTCGAGGTAGTGAAACCAGCTAATCCACTTTTCACAGACTATGCGCATAAACTTCGCACGTTGTGGATGCCTGAAGGCGCGCAGGCAAAGCTTGTGAATGATGAGATCGACTACCCTGTCGGGACTGTGCTGAGCAAGACGTTTTACTATCCTGTCGATGACGCGGGCAATGTTATTCGCGTCGCCGATCAGGGCGCTCGTGTAATCAATCTCGCCGACTCTCGCCTCATTGAAACACGCGTCTTGGTGCGCCAAGACGCGGGCTGGGATGCCCTGCCTTATGTGTGGAACGAAGAGGAAACTGAAGCTTTTCTCCGTGTCGCTGGCGCGAGTCGCCCACTGACTATGGTAACCGCGGCCTCGCCCGAAACGCCCGCAACCCAGTTCGCTTATTTTGTACCCAATGAAAATCAATGCTCTGGCTGTCATACAACCGAACATCCAGACGGCGGTATGCATCCGCTGGGCGCTATCGCGAGCCAACTCACCGCCTCGTCGCATTCGGCGAGCGGCGAATTTCAGCCTCAAATAGAAATGCTCGTTACACGTGGCTTGCTCGACCGCGCACCACAGGGCCCCGCACTTGATTCCTATGAAGATACTTCCCTTCCGATCGGTCAGCGTGCGCTTGCCTACCTTAATATGCAATGCGGGCACTGCCACAATCCAGACGGTGCGGCAGACACCTCTGGCCTTGTCCTCACCGGACGGCATAAAACCGCGGTAAGCATGGGGGTTTGCAAGCCTCCTGTTGCGGCTGGCGGTGGCGCTGGCGATCTGCAGTACGGTATCGTGCCCGGCGATCCAGATAGCTCTATCCTTCATTACCGCGTCGCCTCTGCCAAACCGGACGAAATGATGCCCGAGTTGGGACGCTCGCTTGTGCACGAAGAGGGGGTCGCGCTGATACGTGAATGGATAGGCACACTGACTGGAAGCTGTGACGAGCAGAGCGACAGTCGAGTTGCAGGCGAGAGCGGCTTCGAGCCTAGTGTGGCGAAGAGAACGACAGGCTAATCGACCATCTAATCGACCACCTAATCAATTACCCAATCGAAATAAGTATCGGGGAACGGCTCGTCTGCAAGCGTAAAATGCCACCACTCTGTTTCCAAGGGTCTAAATTTTTGCGCCGCCATTACCGCGCGCAGCAGCGCGCGGTTCGCTCGTTGCTCAGCCGTCGGCAACTCGCTAGAGGGCCACGACATCAGGTCGAAAAAGTCCCAAGGGGAGCCCATGTGGAGCTCATCTCCTGTTTTTAGATCTACGAGCGTCAGATCAACCGTGCTGCCTCGAGAATGGCCCGAACGCGCAGCAATGTAGCCGTCGCTAAACAGATTAGCTTTGTCGACCTGCGGATAGAACTCGGCTTTCGTCGCGAGGTCATTCAGGTCACTCGCCCAGCGCACAAAATGATCCACTGCACGCTGGGGACGATAGCCATCGAACACCTTAATGCCCAGCCCGAATTCCACGAGGCCCGCCTGCACTGCGCCCAATGCCTCAACCGCTGGCTGTGTAAGCAATACTCTGGCGTCGAGATAACCCTCGATCGGCACCCCGACAAAATTATGTGAGCCGGCGTAGCGTGCTTCAACCACTACAGTAGGCAGCGCCGCCGCAAGATCGACAAGCGCTGCGTCGTCAGCATGCGCGCTGCCGCAAACCAACCCCAGCCAAAGTGCACTGATCCGGAGCCAACGACTTTGGCAAATGAGTAAATAGGCGCCTCTGAGCGGGGTTACCTTAATCATGTTTTCTCCAAATTCGACTGCTATTGATCGCCAATAGGGCGACAGCCGTATACTAACGAGCAGCAATAAACCCTATTAAAACTAGCTGTTTACTAAAAGTGACGCTGAGCATTATTACAGCGTAGAATGCCAAAGAGACATAGCCTCTTATCCTAATAGCGTCTAGAATACTTGACGAGAGCATCAGCATAATTCGAACACCATGCTCAATTGAAAATTGGGGGCGTACTCCCTGAGTCGAGAGCATGGTTCCTATTGAGAATAACTGGGAGTTTACCCTATGACCATGCGACAACGATCTATCCGACCCTTTGCGAGCCTTGCCCTCGC
>Ga0115001_10004252_pt1 | contig 10556 bp, 15 predicted proteins | sample ArcticOcean_MG_C_12_FD_89869 | JGI IMG/M metagenome (GOLD analysis project Ga0115001, IMG submission 89869) | Marine microbial communities from western Arctic Ocean - ArcticOcean_MG_CB8_130 | ecosystem: Environmental > Aquatic > Marine > Oceanic | place: Arctic Ocean: Canada Basin | collected... | reverse complement strand
GCGACGCCGGGGAACTTGCCGAAAAAACCGGGAGGACACTGCGATTTGAAAAGAAAAGGGTCAGTCCCTTCCGTCTTGTGCTGGGCGATTTTCGTACAGTGAACAGGCAGTCTTGTCCTCTGGTGCACGTATTGTAGTGGTAAGACTTGCGCAACTGCACTCCATACAGGGCATCAAACAGTGTTTGTAGTTGGGAAAGGCCCAACACGTACCTGTTCGCACTCGGTGGCGCCTGTTACCGGCGAGAACGACCCGGCGGGGCAGGTTTCGCACGCAGTGGCGCCCAGCGCGTCGCTGAAGTGACCGAGGCCGCACGCGACGCACCCGGCTTGCAAGCCAGTGGCGTTTGTCTGCTCGCCGAACGTCCCAGCAGGGCACTTGGCGCAAAAAGAGTTCCCCGTGCCGTTCGCGTACGTGCCTGGCGGGCATGGCTGGCAAATTTGTTGACCGGGGTTTTCCACGAAGAATCCCGCCGGGCAGGCGGCGCATTCACGCGACCCCTCCTCCGGCGCGAAGAAACCCGTGGGGCACCGCAAACACTGTGACACTGTGTTCGCCTTGTGCTTCGGTTGGTAACTCGCGGCGGGGCAGGGAAGACACGCGGTAGACCCTTGTGATGGCTGGTAATACCCGGGCGGACACCGCATACATTTTTCAAAACCCGTTCCGTTGGCGAACGTCCCGGACGCGCACGGCGCGCACATCTCCGCGGCGCTCCCTCCCCCGAACCCTAAGAACGTACCGGCGGGGCACAAGGTACATGTCGACGACCCTTCCTGAACCGCGAGTGACCCGGGCGCGCACGCGCGGCACGCGGACGACCCAGTTTTTTCCGCCACGGCGCCTGGCGGACACAAAACGCACTCCTCACTGGACGCGTCCTCCGTGAAGGACCCGCTTGGGCAAGAAAAACACGCCCCAGTCGTTCGGTCCAGCCGCGTGCCAGGGCGACACGCCCGGCGCACCGCGATCGTGAACCCGTCCCCCGCCGCGGTTTCGGATATTTGCGCCAAACGGTGTACCAGCTGCGGCAAGGCGATGCTCTCCACCACCCCCGCGCTGGAAGAGACCTGCCCAACCGTCCACCCCCAGCCGTACGCGCGGTTGCGAATGGAGTCCAAGTCGAAATCGCTCGCGGCGATCTCCGCGAACCGGTACGCTGATTGCGAAAGAAAAGGGTCAGTCTTTCGTGACGTGTATTACGTAATTATGGGCGGACAATCGGCAGAGGTAATGCGCCCTTCGCAGGACGAGTATGGGCAAGAAGTGTGTGGCGGATTTGGGAAACGCGCAAGGCCGTACCGTCTGACCACGGCGGCGGCGTGGTGGGTGTCACCCCAGCTATGAGCGCTCGGAACGTGGCGTGCGCGTGCGCCACGTCTCCGGTGAAGTCTTCGCTGTCCCGCAGGCGCTCGAAAATCAAATCGTGCGCCCCCGAAACGTCGTCCTCCGTGTCGATCCGCAGGATGTTGCGCCGGCGGGTGGCGGAACCACTGGAACCAACACCGCTGGAACTGGAACTAGAGCTAGAGTCCTGCGTCCACCCCCTTAGGGTTAGGTACGGCGGTCCTTTCGAAGCGTCCAGCGGCGGCGGCGGTTCCAACCCGAGTTCCCCGAACTCGTTGCTTCCCCAGACGTACACCTCGCCCATGTCGCAAACCGCCACGGTGTGCCGCGCCCCCACGGAAACGGACGTGACGTTGACCCCACGCAACGCCCGCACCAACCGCGGCGTCCACTGAGTTACCCGGTCGCCGTGCCCGAGCTGCCCGAAAACCCCGCCGCCCCACGTGAACACCCTGCCGTCGTTGCTCACCGCGGCGACGTGCGTCGGCCCAGCGCTTATTTGCACGATATCAACCCCTTGCAAGCCGCTAACCGGCGTCGGTACCGATGCGCGGTACGAATCACGCAAGTCGGGCGAGAAACCTGTGATTGTTACACGAAAAGGGGTTAACGTCCCGTATATCGCGATGTATGGACAACAGTCACCAGCGTTAGAGGTAAAACAGTGTGTCCCCGGATTTGGGAAACGCGAAAGGCCGTACCCACGCCGTGCCCGAGCTGCCCGACGTCACCCACCCCCCAGGTGTACACCACGCCGCCCATCGCATGCGATACTGAATCGAACTTGTTTTGACCCAGCGCCGACGCGTTTCCAGGAAAAGACGGGTCGAACGGGCGCTCGACGTACGGGGGGTGGTTTTTGTTGGGTGAGACTCGCGCGGTGAGTAATATTTGCTCTTCTTCTGAGCCGGGCGGCGGGACATCGGAAATCGCGACGGTGTACCGCGCACTCGCCGAAACCGCACGGAACTTAACCCCGGTGACTAAATCTGCGCTCCGCAAAACGCTCCCGGCGGTTTCAGCGCCCGGGCGGTGTTTACGGTTCTTCAAGACTAACCCCACCGCGCCCGGGGTTTCAACAACGCCGTACGCAGGGGCGCCCCAGGTTTCGCACCCACCCGCGCCGTCCGCCGGGTTTTGGATGAGACACTCAAGCCGCCCGAGCTGCCCTCCGCTGTTACTCCCGAAACTCCAAAGCGTGCCGTGTGCGTCTATCCCTACGGTGTGTGTGTCCCCCACGGCGACGTGTTTCATGACAACCCGGTCAAGCCCGCCCGCGGTGACTCGTATCGGCGCCGTCGGGTTGGCCGCCGCCGCGGCGACCGGGTCTACCGCGACGGCGGCCGGGCCCCTGAGCCTCCCGGCTCGCCGCGGCCGCCCGAGCTGCCCAAAAGAGTTGTCCCCCCATGTCCACAGCTGGCCGTCAGCCGTAACAAGAGCGGCGTGGCCTCCCTGCGCCGCTACTCGTGACACAGTCATGTTGCCCAATCCCTGAATCGCGGTGGGCGACGTTCGCGGAAACGCGTCCCCCGTGCCCAACCGCCCATTAGCGCCGTCGCCCCACGCGTACGCTTTGATTGTGAACGAAAAGTGTCAGTCTTGTATATCGCGATGTATGGACAAACAGTCACCATCTTCGGTAAAACAGTCGGAGGGACTTGGTGAAAGGCCCAAGGCCGTACCTTTGCCGTCGTTGGATGAAATGCCGACAACGCTGGCCGTACCAGCCGCGATGCGATGTAAATCAAGGCCCCGGTGCCTCGCGCCGTCGGCTATTTTGGGGAGTCGGTTGGGCCTCGCGGACCCGACGCCGAGTTGCCCGATGTCGTTCCTGCCGAACGAATACGCGAACGCGCCCATGTCGGCGTTTGCTATTTTCGGAACCAAAAAGTTGGTTGTTCGCAACTCGCCGGGGATCGAACCTGCGACGTCCGGAAGGTTGTGTAACCCCCCAACCACCGTGCGGCTGACGTTCCACCAATCCACCGTGTGTTCCGCTTTCGCGCCGAACCAATCGTCACCGGGTAAAATCGGCCGGAACCCCCAGAACGGGAACCGCGTGAACCGGGACGCGTTTGCGTTTAAAGCGTGGCGTACGAAAATGTCAGCCGTGCTTAAAGTCCGACTCGCCAACCCGGCTTCATCAACGACCCCGTATTTCAGCGAAAGAAACGGGAACCCAGCGCTGGTGGAAGGCGGCGTGTACGCGAGAAGCAACAGCGATCCTGTTGGAACCAGTTTCGCGATGCCGACGTCGTACCCGGCGTCGTCACTACTCATTTCGTCGCGCCAACCTTGCGGAATCGCCGGCCACTCATTGGCTGACGCGTCCCCGGCGCCCAGAAGCGGAGTGGTGCTCGCGACGCCGCGACGAACGCACTCGGCGACTATTCGGTGTAACTCCGATTGTGGAGACTCGTATGTACCATACAATGCGGGTTGTGCGACAGAGTTACCAAAACTTGTAGACTCATTAGCGTTACCAAAACTTGTGTTACTCTGTGAGGTCGAAAAAGCCGAAACATCGTCGGCGTCGAAGGTGACGAGTTCCGCGTACGCGGCGCCGGCGTCGCCGAAGATTTCTGTTACCGACGTTTCCAAATCGGCAGACGTAAAAACCAACGCCGAGAGTTGACCTTTGGTTTCATTACCACCACCGCCGCTGATTGGGGGGTTCATCACGACCGCCCGCATGGACTCGGAAACACACGCCACCCTCGGCGGTTCGTCCCCGTCCCCGACAAACTCGACGCACACCTTTTCGCCAAAGTTGCGCGCCGGTAACCGGAAATAAACCGTGGCGCCTTCATTGGCGAAGATCTTGGGCGGCGCCCATTCCCCAAGACCTAGGGTTTGCGAATACCCTGAACCTAAACCTAAAGACCCTGCGCCTAACCCCAAACCTGGCGGCACCTCAGGGTTCCGCGACCCCGGGGTTACGTACACGTCTATGTGTCCAATTTCGTTGGAAGTCGACCCGCGCGCGTCGACTGCGACGTACGAAAGTCGCCCGTAAAAGTGACGGGCGGGGCAACACGAACAGTCGTCATCCGGTTTCACGAGAGTCGGATCTGTCGTTGCGTCGTCGTAGCAGGGTTGGCACGTCGCGGGGACGTACGCTCCACCGCATGTTCTTGACGGGCAGCAGGTATCCGAGTCTCCGACGCCGGTCGGGGCGAACCAGATTTTTACCGACCCTTCAGGTAACGCCTTCGAGGTCCCGTCTGATTGTAAACCAGTCCCTTTCGTGTCACTTTCAGTCACCGAAAACCACTCCTCAGCCGGAGTCACAATTCGTGGGTCGTTGAGGCTTGACATTGCAGCACGCGTCCCCAGTGTTGTCTGGTACCGAGCCGGAAGAAATCCGACTGTTCGTATGGTTATTTCGTCACTGTCCGAATCGGTCGCTAAAAAAGATAAAGGTAACAATCCGGAGAAGTCGCTCGGCACGAACACTCGGCGCGAAGGCGAAGGCACGACCGGCTTGGCGTTAACACGGACCGCCACGACCACGGAGGGTGACTTTCCTTTGGTAACCGTGTCCACCACGGCGTACGCAACCGAGGCGTACGCATTGCTGGCGGCGTCTGATTGCCCATACAAATCCTTTCCGCCGATGTCCGGGAAAAACAGTACGCGGCCGAGCGGATCCGCCACGCCGCACGCGTTTTCCCAATCCGAATCGGCGTCGCAACTGTCAACCTCCAGCTCCACTCCTTGTTCGCCATCGGGCGTGACTTGAAACAGTTTGCCGCACGTAGTGACACCAGTGTCCCCGCACAGAATAGGGGACGTGATGACGGCGCGTAAGCGGTCTCTGTTTGTTGAGGTGGATGCATCAACTGATTCGTGTAAACTCCCTTCCAAGGAAATCACCACGCCCCGTGTCACGTCCGCGTCTTCCCGTAACGTTCGGACCGGTCGCGGCGTCGCGGTGGGCGCGTTGGGGGTTTGTAACACACGACGCCTTCCGCCGGGTGATGCGGTGTTAGGTGTCTCAGTCGTGTGGTCACCGGTCGTGGACGAGCCCTTGAAAGGCGTGTCGGTTTGGCCATTCCTAGGTGGTCGTTGTTGCCTTTCCGACGAACCCCACCCAGAGGTCTCACCTGGAGCCGCGGCGAGCGTTGTGACACACGCCAGGAACAGGCTCGCGACGAACGCAGCGCGAGCCGCGCGACGCATCCACAACACGAAACAGGGCCACACCCGACCGCGCAGCCCCCTCTGCACGTTCGAAGAGAGACGATGTGGCTTCGAGAGGTGAACCGAGTCGAGTTTTTCCCACCAGCGCTACACGCGGGTGTTGAGGTGCCGTCTGTGGATAGAATCGTCCCCGATCGCACTCGTCCTCCTTCACAACCTCCCGCACGTAGTGTGACCTCCCGCGTCCACTACCTTTTCCTCTACGATGGCGCACGCCGTTGCTTCGTTCACCTCAGTCACCGCGCGCGTCTCCGCCAAGACCTCTTCCCTTCGAGGCAAGACCTTGAGCAAAGCGAAGGTTACCCCAAACCGCGCGTCGAAGCGAATCGCCATGTCCGCCAGAGCGGAGATCAACCTGCTCGGCGACTCGGACAAGAAGCCGCTTGTGGATTCCGTGGAGACGTTCATCTTCGACTGCGACGGCGTGATTTGGAAAGGCGACTCGTTGATCGAAGGGGTCAAGGAGACGATTGCCATGCTACGCGGCATGGGCAAGCGCTTGATTTTCGTGCGTCCCCGAATTTCCCAAATCCCGCCTCCACGTTTTCCCACACAAAACGCAAAACTGACACTTTCTTTGTCACACGCAGGTCACGAACAACTCCACCAAGTCGCGGGCCGGGTACCTGAACAAGTTCCTAAGCCTGGGCCTGGAAATCACCGCGGAGGAGGTTTTCTCGAGCTCGTTCGCGGCGGCGGCGTATTTAGAATCGAAAAACTTTCCCAAAAACAAAAAAGTATACGTGATCGGCGAAACCGGAATCAGCGAGGAGCTGGACTTGGTCGGCGTTTCGCACATCGGCGGCGAAGCGGACGCGGATAAGAAAGTCACCCTCGCCTCGGGTGTCCTGATGGAGCACGACAAGGACGTCGCCGCCGTGATCGTGGGGTTCGACCGGAACGTTAACTACTACAAAATACAATACGCCACTTTATGTATCAGAAAAACCCGGGGTGCGAGTTCATCGCGACGAACATGGACGCGGTGACGCACTTAACGGACGCGCAGGAGTGGGCGGGGAACGGGAGCATGGTTGGTGCGATTAAAGGCAGCACCAAGCGCGAACCCACCGTGGTTGGGAAACCCGACCCGTTCATGCTGGATTACATCGCGAACAAATTCAAAATCAGGAAAGACCAGATCTGCATGGTCGGCGACCGGCTTGATACCGACATTTTGTTTGGCAAAGACGGGGGGTTGCGGACGTTGCTGGTGTTGTCGGGGGTAACCACGGAGGAAACCCTGAAGTCCCCGGACAACACCATTCACCCGGATTTCTACACCAGCAAACTCGGGGACTTGCTCAGCATCGAGAAGTAACTCACGGTTTGTTTGGGTTTGGTGTGGCGTGGTGAGGCGTATCTAGACGAGAGGGTCTACTGCCGTCGCTCGATTCGTAGTAATCTTATTCAGAGCCTCAGATTCATGGGGTTTACCGGCGTTCTCGTTCTAGTCTCATCACCCTGGGCAGCCGTTGGCGCGCGCCCAGTTCAGCAGCTCGAGATGCCCGGTCCGCGCCGCCGACGCGCACGTGTTTGCGTCCCATTGGCACCCGTTCGCCCGCAACCACTGTAGCATCTCGAGGTGCCCGCCCTCCGCCGCCTCCGAGCACGTAAACTCGTCCCCAGGGCAGCCGTTCGCGCGCAACCACTGCAGCACATCGAGGTGTCCGCCCTTCGACGCACCCTTGCACGTCCACTCGTTCCACGGGCAGCCGTTCGCGCACGCCCACTGAAGCACCTCGAGGTTTCCGGCCTGCGCCGCATGCGTGCACGTCCCCTCCTTCCACGGGCAGCCGTTTGAGGGCAACCACTGCATCACCTCGAGATGTCCGCCCATGGCCGCCCTCCAGCACGTTTCTGAGCCCCACGGGCAGCCGTTCGAGCGCGCCCACTGCAGCAACTCGAGGTGACCGCGGAATGCCGCCGAATGACACGTGCCAACGTCCCACGGTGCGCCGTTCGCGCGCGCCCACTGAAGCACCTCGAGGTGCCCGCGCTTCGCCGCCGAATGACACGTCTCCTCATCCCACGGTGCGCCGTTCGCGCGCGCCCACTGCAGCACCTCGAGGTGCCCTCCCCCTGCCGCATTCGCACACGTGGCTGTGTCCCACGGGCAGCTGTTCGCACGCGCCCATTGCACCACCTCGAGGTGACCGCCTCTTGCCGCGGCCGAGCACGTCATTCCATCCCATGGGCAGCCGTTCTCGCGCAACAGCTTCAACTCCTCGAGCTGTCCGCTCCTCGCCGCTGCCTCACAAAGGCGTTCTCGACACGACAGGTGACCTCCCCGGTGCAGGCGCTTCAACGCGCTTAAACATCCGAGCTTTGAGGCTTCCTTTTCACAAAGCTCCTCATACTCAAGCCCCGTCGCTGCCACCGCGTCGCGCATCGCGCGGCTCACCGCTGGGAGCCGAGCGAGATCGGCAGGGTCGTCGAAATGCTCAGATCTGAGAACGTGAGTGACGACGTTGTCGTTGAGAAGGCGGGGGATGGCCTCGCCCGCGTTAGCCGCGTGAGCATCGCGGCGCGAGCTCTTTTTTTTGCTTGCGCGAGTTTCCATACCAAGCATCACGTTGGAAGACAACGCGGACCGGGCGTGGTGTGGTGTGTGCGCGTCGTGGTGTGTCGAGGCTTCCGATGAATGAATTTGAAATTTCCACGACTACCTTTTCCTGTCCCTCGAATCACCCCGCCGCCGGTCGCGGCTGCGCGACCGTGATTTGCGTTCGTATTTGTCCCTCGATTTGTCCCTTCGAGGGCCAGGAGAGTTGTCCCTTCGGCCCGGGGAAGAATCACGTGTATCCCGGGACCGGCCATGATGAGTATCAGACCTATCTCTTCCCGTATCCGTCGGCGACCGAAGGCGTACGCGCTCCGCCGGCTCGGCGTTTCGTTCTCGCTCTTTTTCTTCTTTATTTTCGTTTTCCTTTTTCCCGTCCCCATCCCTACCGTCGCCCCCTTCGTTTTTACCATCACCCAAATACACAAACCGCGCCCGCCCCCCCCCGGAGGGCACATCACGTAAAGCGCCAACACGCTTTCGCACATTAGTTTCAAATCGAGGGAGGTGACGTCGAACAGGACGAACCAGTCCTTTGGCAGGTTCATCGAAGGTACTTTCGAGGACGAAGACCCTTTTTCACCTTTTCCGCCTTCGCCCCCGCGCTCCAAAAACCGGCTCGCCAGGTGCACGCACGCGCACGCGACTTGCGATGCTTTGAACCGTATACACAGGTTGGTGCGTAGTGAGTCGTTGGCGTAGGCCCACGCGCTTTGCACGAACTCTGTATCAGACGCAAAAGAAAACATCCGCAGGTAGTTCAAAACAAACGCGTGCGGGTGCTCCACGTTTACGCAAAACCCGACTGCGGTTGTTGGGGAAAAGGGTCAGTGTTTCGGACCGCGTTACGTGAGTAATTACGGGCGGACAATCGGCAAACAGTGTGTGTCGGATTTGGGAAAGCCCCAGTTTACGTACACTCCCGGAGTAAGTGTCGCTCGGTTCGTATCAAGTTTCGTTTCAGTTCGTCGTATTTATCGCTTTGCACGTCCAGCAGGTCAGTCGTGTATTTATCTCGTTGAGATAAAGCACCGTGCAAGTTACCGTCGTCTATTTTATCCAACACTAACCGCGCCCGCGCGCCGAAGTGAAACACGTTCAGGACGTCGCGTATTTTCCGCGGCTGCTCCTCGAGCTTGCACGCCAGAAACGTACAGGACGCGGCGACTTTCTCCACGTCGAAGTGTTTCAAGCTCCGCTTGGCGTAGAACCGGTGCAGCAACACCTGCCCGGTACACGCCACGGCTTGGCTCGCTTTTAAAAGAACCGCCCCTTCCTGGATTAACTCACACCCGAATACCTTGCTCGTGAACTCGGTGACGTCGTCCACGCCGTCGGCGCGGGACGGGGAGTTTTCGATCTGTTCATCGGTGAAGTAAAAGTTGTCGTGCACAAGATCCATCGAGATTGATGGTGAAGGTGAGGCCAGGTAATAACTCGCAGTTAACTCGTCAACCACGGATAAATATGTCACCGCAGCGCAGCCGTCGCCGTCGTTCCAGAGCCCGGTAACCCGGCAACCCTACTGCTCGCCCCGAAACTCGGAACCCACTTCCCGTGCGGCGCCGACGAGAGTGCGAGCGAATGCGGGCGATTTCGCGTTTGGCTTTTTTTTGGATCACGAGAAAGGGTGCCGAGGACGACGAAATTCGTTCGTGATCATAGTGAGTCAGACGTTGACGGGTGCGCCGGCCATTCACGAACCGCGCGGCACACCGTCGTCGGTCGTCATGCAGGCTCTCGGCTCCCGCACCGCGTTCGCGACCCCTTCCGCCAAGCTCACCGCTCGCCCCACCGCGCGCAAGGTACGTCCGTTTTACGGGACGGGTCTGGGTTAGACACCCACACCCAAATCACGACGGCAACAAATCCAACCCTCATCTGCTTCTTACGACCTGACGCGTTCCGTTGTCCGTCCCGCCCTTCCCCTCGTCGTCGTCTCCCCCTACCCTGAACCCTAATCCCTAAACCGCAGGCCTCTTTCCGCGCCACCGCGACCTCCGCCGGCATCCCGATTCACGTCGAGTTCTGCGAGAAGTGAAACTACTTGCCCCGGGTCAAGATGCTCATCGCGAAAGCGGACGCGGCGTATCCCGGGAAGTTTGTGTGGACCACGAACGTGACTGACGTTTTGAAAGCCACGGTCCCCGCCGGGAAGGGGTGGTATTTGGAGAACCAGGCGGACAAGCCGATTCCGGGTGGCGAGGACGCGCTTTGGCGAAAAGGCGCGTTCGAGCTGCTGCGCATGGACACGAACGAGCTTTTGTACTCCAAGATGGCCAATGGCGAACACCTGGTGGACGGGAAGGGCGGGCCGGAGGGGCGGCTCGGGAGCTTCGTGGACGACGTGCTGGGCAGAGCCGCGTAAAGCGCAAACTCGGTTTAAGGGTAGGGTTAGGGTTTGAGGTGCAGGGTTCATGAACAGTCCGCTGTCCCAAACCCT
>Ga0115001_10004247_pt1 | contig 10567 bp, 21 predicted proteins | sample ArcticOcean_MG_C_12_FD_89869 | JGI IMG/M metagenome (GOLD analysis project Ga0115001, IMG submission 89869) | Marine microbial communities from western Arctic Ocean - ArcticOcean_MG_CB8_130 | ecosystem: Environmental > Aquatic > Marine > Oceanic | place: Arctic Ocean: Canada Basin | collected... | reverse complement strand
CTTCAGCAAACTTCCTAGCTCTAACAACACCACCTGCATCAGGACTTACAAATACTGTGCCTTCTGTTACGTCAATGTTGGCTTGTATATCTTTTGCAAAATCTACACGGCTTGTTAAATCATCCACTGGAATATCAAAGAAGCCTTGTATCTGTCCTGCATGTAAGTCCATAGTTAGTATACGGTCTGCACCTGCTTCTGTCAACAAGTTTGCTACTAATTTTGCAGTAATAGGAGTTCTACTTGCTGATTTTCTATCTTGCCTAGCATATCCAAAGTATGGAATAACGGCTGTTATCCTATTTGCACTTGAACGCTTGGCTGCATCAATCATAATTAATAGTTCCATGAGATTATCGTTAACTGGTGAACTTGTAGACTGTATAATAAAAACATCTTCTCCTCTAATGTTTTCCATAAATTCCACACTTGATTCTCCATCAGCAAAACTGCTAATTTTCGAAGGAACTAACGTGGCAAAACAATGTTTAGCGATGGCTTCCGCAAGAGGTAAATTACTATTACCAGCGATAATTTTCATTTTCATGTGTCTCCTAAGTGTTAATGTAGTTTTATTATACTACGTCTTTAAGGAATGTCAACCTTTATATTGCTATATGGTTACTTTGGGAGTTGGAAACTATTGGCTTCTACTTTTTCCATATCAAAATTTATACTTTCACCACATCCACAACTTGATTGGGCGGCTGGTGTTGTAATTTCTAATACTGTGCCGAATACGTTCTTTTTTAGATCTACGGTTGAACCGAATAGGAACATCATACTCGTTCCATCTAAAACTAACTTTCCACCGTTGGGTAGATATATTGTTTCATCATCTTTTAGGACTTCTTCATCAGAAACTAGTCCCCAGTCATATGAGAATCCTGCACAACCACCACCCCTAACGCCCAGCTTGGGTGTTTTGGAATTTGTAGTTGCTATGTCTTTTAGATGCTCTGCGGCACCTTCTGTTACTGTAATCATTATACGACTCCACACATTGTAATATAAGGTATATTAAAACTATCTGGAATTAAATACTCTAGTGCAATTACTGTTGCTCCTCCAAGTACTTTGGCTTCAGTTTGTTCAACTAACCTTTTGGCAGCTAACATGCTACCACCTGTTGCTATAAGATCATCTGTAAGTATAACTCTACTTGTGTGACCCAATATACCTTCTTGAAGTGTTAACGAATCTTCACCATATTCAAGTTCGTATGTTTCTTCTAATAGCTTACCTGGGTATTTAGCACCTTTTTTACGGATCATTACAAATGGCAAACTCATTGCATGTGATAGAGCGGCTCCTACTACGAAGCCTCTGCTTTCAAGTCCTACTAGATGTGTGGGATTGTCGCCTGCTTCTATTAGTTGTTCTGCAAGTTCCTCCACTACATCACACCATATGTTACTTGCAAATAAACTGTTTAGATCATAAAAGTTTACGCCTTTAATTGGGTAGTCTGGTACTGTTCTTATATAGTCTTTAATTTCCAGCATTTAAAAAATCCCTAACAAACGGCATTGTATCCAACATCTCTTCTTTTGCTTCTTTTTCTTCTGCGTCTGTTAATACATTTGTATTATACTTTTGTGTAAACGTATAGCTCATTGAGCATAACCAATCATTGTTTTCTTTACTCATCTTTTTTCTCCATATGAACTTAATTACCTTCGCCTGGTTCTTCGCTTAGTAAGTGTAATTTAGATCCACCTTCCCATTTACCATTATTCTTTTTACTGGGATTATAGTCGTCTGCATCTGACAGTGGTGGTATCATTGAACTAATGTTTGGCCACTGCTCTGAAAACTTAGCATTTAGGGCCACCCAATCAGTTGGATCGTTTGGATCTAATTTGTTATCAGGAAGAATTGCCTCAGCAGGACATTCAGGTTCACATACACCACAATCAATACACTCATCTGGATTGATCACCAGCATATTTTCACCAACATAAAAACAATCTACAGGGCATACTTCTACACAGTCAGTAAACCTGCATTTAATGCACGAGTCATTAACAATAAATGTCATTTATTCCCAGACTCCTAATATCATTTTAACCTCGTCACTCATTTGATCTGGCCCAAAAGGCGGTTCAAATGTTACTTGTACATCACATGTTTCAACGCCTTCAGAGATACAAACTGCTCCGTTAACATCACTAATAATTTCGTCTGCATGTGGACAAAATGCACTAGTCAATGTCATAACAACATCTACATGAGTTTCTTTTATGTTTATTTCGTATATCAAACCTAGATCATATACATTGATACTTAAATCTGGATCGAATACTTGTCTTAAGTTTTCTACAATTTTTTCGTTTAGTTGTTCAGACAATTTTTTATCTCCTTATATAGTAAATCTGCAATGATCTCATTGCCCTCTGCATTAATATGTCTGCATTTACAAGTGAATCGTTCTTCACATATCTCACTTGTAAATGCTTTATTCATTAGTATTTTAACTCCTTGAAACTTATCGTCAGTAAAGCCGTCAAGTTCAAAGTTGCATCTGTCTTGCCATAAGTTGCTCCACTTTTTATAATAATCTATTACTGTAACCTTATTAGGACTATCACCAATACAATGTGGCGTATCTATATGGAACCATCTAAATTTTACACCCATCAGTCTGACTATACTTTGCATAGCTCTAACCTGATCAAGATCATCAATAAATGTATGGGTACTTGTGTGATAGAATTCTTCTCTAATCCTAATATACTCAGCTAATCTGTCTATAGCTGATTGTGGAGGATCGCCATCGAAATGTGATGATATTAATCCAGGCATATATTTTGAGTTATCCATCTTACCACCAGTCGCATAGTGTGATAACCATTCATCCCGTACTTGTTTATGCCATATATCACTACCTTTTGCAAGTAGGCTATTTTCTTGTTTATCGTCATGGACTGCAAAATCTCTATAGTTATCTGAACAGAATGTACCAGCTGGGTCACCAACTCTAACATCTGCTATAACTAACTTTAAGTTAGATATATCAATGCCATATTCATTTAGTTCACATAACTGTTGTAGCATTACTATATTATTATTCCCAGGTACTGCTAGATTAACAATTTCATGATCTGGAAATTTAGCTTTTAGCCTACCTGTATATCTCTCATGATCTTCAAGAATTTCTTCTCCTTCTATATCAGTCTCGCAACTACCATGTGTATGACTAGTTCCTAAAAATAGTATCCAGGGTTTGTCCTTGGGAAAATGTTTTTGAAGTTCATCTCTAGGAATCTCTTCCTTATTGAGTTTTGGTCTCATTTTCATATGTTGGATATTTTCTGTACAGTAAATGGAGTATAGATTGCACTATTGGAACCATGTTCAGCACACTCTGCCGACTCACACCAACAACGCCCACCTGACATTTCTTTAACAAGTTCGTCAGCAAACCGCCAAGCATGTTCTGCAAATTTCTCTGCACCAACACCATCTAGTATTGTTAGTTGTGCCAGACCTGCTTCTTCCAATACATGGAAGTAATGCAGTTTATCATCATTCTCATCAAGTACAACCTTGTGATCAAATGTATCCTCTAACCACTTCTTTAGAGGCTTTAGTCCGCCAAAGTCGACAGCCCAGTTTTTATTATCTAGTTCACTTGCTCCAAACGTAAATTTAAATTGTAAACTATATCCATGTAGAAATCTACAATGTGAATGGTCTGCATGTGGTTGACGGAACACCGCTGATAGTCCGATGTTGTGTCCGTATGTTTTTGTGCTATAGTAAGCCATGTGTCTCTCCTTAAGTTAAGACAGCAGAATATTTAAAGTGGGATGACGTCTTAGGCCACTGGTAGTAAAAGTCCAATAAGTGCCATTGCAAATAGTATGATGATTGTCCAACCTACTATACTCATTACACGATCAATTGCATTTCTAGTATTACTAGGCCAAAGTATAGCAAGGATAACGACAATTATAAGAAATGCAATCATTTAATGTACCTATTATTGTTAATTTACTCTCATAGTATAGTACATATATGTGATCTTGTCAAGAAGAAAATAACGAGCCTGAGCCCGTTATTCTAGTTTATTTTATTCAATTGCATCTTTGGAAATGTTTACTGTTTCCCAATTACGAGTACCAACTCGTGCCGCAACTTCTTCTTTAAAGGAAGTTATGTCTGCCGCCTCTGTAAAGTTTAATGTGCGAAGTGCAGTTGTTCCGCCTTCTTCAATTACTAGTGTTGCTGATTCAACTGCAGGACTTGCAGTTCCACATGAACCATGTTCTGCCATCCAATCAGATACGTTGGCGAAAGTTTCACCTGTTGTTGTAGTAAGTCTATCGACTTTTGTTAATGCCATGTCTTTTTCTCCGTATACGAATTTATTTAATTTATTTAGGTATAGCTATATTACCTGAGGGAATTCCACAAGTCTGTTGCATAACTCCTCCACTTGTATTTATGCTCTAAGAAGTTTCTGCCTTCACTCCAACGTATAAACTGCCAAGGAGTAAAATCTTTGAATGTTGGGTTCCATTCACTATCCATTGTTTTTGTTTTTTTCTGTTCATATTCTGTTATAGGAAAAGCCTCATAGGTTTCAAAATCAGGTTGTGCTGGAGTTTGAAATTTCATATGCCATAGTAAATCGCCTATAAATTCTATCGGTTCTGCTCCTGGCGGTATTGTAAAGTTTACATTTTGGAAGTGTATGTATATTCCAGTAAGTTTCTCATAGCCTTCTAGGTACATTGCACTAGCCCTGCCACTACCTGGGTGGGCTCTATAACGCTCATGCCAGGGTTCGTGTACTATCTGTGGTATAAACTGCATCTGATTATTTTGTAATACATCTCTTAACATATGTATTTTACTAGCATCTTCCATGATCTCTCTATTGGGCATTGTGTTATCAGTAACTTCACTCTCACTGAATGCTAATATATCATCGAAGTCTAAGTTGCGAAAACTATTAAACAGTTTATCAGTATACTCTCTTGGATGGGTTACATCTTCCCAGGGCATTTCAACTAGATATACTTCACCGCCATGACTTCTGTGATTATCCCACCACTCATTCAGTACTGAATTTGTCTGCAATGACGGCATGCCATTCTACTCCTGGGTGACTGTTGTCTATTGCTAATGGATAGTTAGTATGATCAGGTGTAAACATATTTGTTTCATGTAGTCTAACACCTTTAACCTCACATGCATACTGCAATAACAAACGATTCCGTGTATAATTGTATAAATCATTATGATGGTTTGATAGTTCTATGTGTGCTTCTTCCCACTTATATAACTCTTTTCTTGGATCATCTACTTTAAAACGTAGAGCTGAATTTGATTCATCAATCCATTCTCGTCTTGAACTAACAGTCCACATTACATATATGTTTATGGGTTTGTATGTATTAATATATTCTATTGCCAGTCTAGTAATTCTATCGTTAGAACTTCCTGACTGTCCACAGTTGTAAACACCCAATAGACAGGGCCAACTGTTCTCATGTTCTATACCGTACCCAAAGGTAAAACTACACCCAAAAGCGGCATCGCCTCCAGGTGTAGCTGAGTTTCGGTTTTCTTCTAACTCATTTAGGTTTATATTATCGAAATACAATTAGAGTAATTCCCACCTATAGAAAAGATGATCTCCCACCCTACTTACATACATCATTCCTCTGTCGTGTCTCCACTTGGGACTGACATAGTTTGCATGATAATGTGTTGAACCTTCAGTTATATCCACTAACATGAATTCACCTGTACTAGCACTCAGTACTAGCTTGGCAATATCAACACTATTAAAATAGGCTTCTTCATCATATATTTTATCTGCTTTGCCATCACAATACCAGCTGAACTGACATCTATGTTTAACAGGAAAATATATACGATCTTCTTCTGCCATGGTTTCTATTTTTCTTGTCTTCCAGCTTTCCCTAATAGGGCCTTGCTTGACGACATCACAAACTTTATTAGGATAACGTGGATCCATCACTCTATTGAGTGTCACCATTGCTACTGCATACATTCCAGCATATCCGTCTGATCGTGCCTCGTGATATAAATTATTCGCTAGGCATTCAAGACTTTCAGTATCCTTATCGAAATATGGAATACTTGCTTTAAATATATAGTCCTTATTTGTGATTTGTTTATAGTCTGGAATAATTCCAGTTGTATCAGATTTGGCTGGATATGTCCAAAAGCCGATAAGCAGTACACAAACTAAAAAGCAAAAGCCATTAAGTTTGGTTACTGTAGAATCATTAAAAGTATTCATTTAATGTCCTCCCCGATGTATTTAAGTGTTTTGGCCAGAAATGGAAGCTAATTTCTTAAGAATCATCTCAACATCTGACTCATTAAGGAAGCCTTTAACAGTATCGCCTGGTTCAGTAATACCAGGAAGTTCACACTGGTCACTGCCATCAAATACTGCAATTTCATATAGTCCTTGTTTACCACCATATGAAAATTCATTTTGAATGACACTAAGTTTATATTTTCCAAACTTTTCCATTGCTTGGATACCCTTAGGCATCTTAGTATCTTTAAATTTTAAACTTGAAAACGTCATGTCTGCTCCTATGTATCTAAAAATTGAAAAATCCAAACCAGCATTGCTCCTATAAAGATATAGGGAGCAAATCTCCAGCCAATTTTAATTGCACCAAATATAATAGCAAGTACTATACCAACGGTAAAGCCTCCTAAAATTAAAGGCTCTGCTACCTGCCAGGCATTATAACATGAACTGCAGGCATCATATAACGGATCATTAATAACCATATTACGTCCTTTCAAAAACACGAACTATGCCAAGGTCAATATCGTCGAAGACCTTTTGCATCGCTTGCATAAGCCAAGCCTGATTGTTCTTTTCAGCTTCTACATAAGCATTTTGCAATGCTTCTAGTTCCACCATTGAAATAGCTTTTACTTCAGCTTTAAGATAAGTGTACGTCATTAAGCAGCAACCTTTCCAGTAATTAAACTTTTATCTAATTTAACTTTCGTGCTACCAATTGAAGCACCAGTGTTTTGGAAACAAAGAACAGTTCTTGGATTTACCTTGTAAACCTTACCAAACTTTTTAATACCACCATAAGTCCATTCAATGTTATCACCTATAACAACACTAAATTGTCTTGCTTTCTGATTACCTAAGAAAGTAATGTGTCTGTTATATTCACTTGCTAATACATGCATATCTGCAGTATCAGTAATTGCTCTCATAGCCTCTAGGGCATTTTCTAACTTTGTATTTTGCATTTAAAACTCCTGTTTTCTTTAGCTTATATATAGATAGTAACACCATAACGTCTTACTGTCAACCTTTTTTTTAGTTTATTTTCACATATTCTGTAACTATTTCTGGAATAATCTTACTCTGTACTAATATAGCATGTGAACTGTGTATCATTGTTTTTAGTTTTTTAACAGTTTCATCTGCAAGTCCCTTATATACACATTTGTTTGTGGTTGCATTCCTACCTAGTGACAGTTCAATAGCAGTCAGTTTACCATTTTTTACTACAGTAAGGTTCTTATTACATTTTAGTATAACTGATTCATCTTTAATAACAAGTTTATCAGACTTTATTTTATATCTAACTTGTCTAAGATCGTCACCAATCCAGTCTACCATTACTTTTAGTCTAGTTGAATCTTCTAGTTTAATTCTGTACATAGTGAAGTCTGACTTTTCAACAATTTGCCTCTCGTATACAATGGGAGAAACATCTACTTCAACTGTCTTAACTGTTGCTGGATCATAAGTTAAACTACCATATATACAACCTAAACCAAATCCAATGTAAACATCCATAACTGCTTTACTTTCTCCACCTGCTAGTAATTCTGCGATTTCTGTACTAACTGGTGAGTCTGGGAATCTATACATAAATGTATACAACCAACTCTTACCAGTAACATTGTTTAAGTCGTCCTTAAAGATTATATCACCACTGCCTGAATACTGGCTGTTATACTTCTTCTTAGCCCACTGATGCATTGTGTGAGGGTCTTTGAACCCTTTAACAAACACACTAGCCGCTTTCTCAATCTTATTAAGTAAACTCTGTGGTATTTCAGCACCCACACTATTAGCAATTTCTAAAGCAATCATAGTATCAGCCATTGAAGCATGATGGTACCAAAGGCTTCTGTTACCCCTAGTTGTTCTGTTTTTAAATGAACCGTCATCTAGTATATTTTTATTAATAAAACTAAGGAACTCCACAATCTGATTTTTGTTAACTTTACCTTGCCTAGCATTGGCAAAGATTGCTGGAAGTCTCCAACCACTATCATTACCAAAATCGTTAAATACTTTCATTCTAGTTTTAACCCACTTGTTAATCCACTTTTTAATAGTTACATGTCTATCATCATTTGGGGAGTAATCTGCGAATGTAACACGGTATGCATATGCAATATGGAAAACGTACAATGCGGCCTGGTTATCATCATGTCCAGCAAAAGGATCCTGTCCATCTGAACGTGCCCAATATTTACCACAACTACCATTTAGATAACAACGAACAGTCTTACCCCAAGCATCTGCTTTAGCCCATTTATATAGAGTATTAAAAGCAAGTTCTTTGTTAACATCATCTTCCAATGCCCACAAACTAGTTAGCATTACTGAAGCACCTCTGGTAAATTCATCAGTTGCATCAGCACCAGTAACTGATTTCTGATTATCCATTCTACTATTCCAGCCTTTAATTCTATCTACTGGCTTGGTATTGTAGAATCTGCTTTTACTTTTACCACTAGCACTACAGAACTTCTTTTTCGTATCCATTGGAACATTTTTAAATTGAGATATTACATCTGCTGGTATCAAAAAGTTTTCTGGAGCAATAGTATTACTAATGGTGCTCCTATCAATTTTAATACTTGAACTGTTATTCCAATTACCTGCTTGTGCAGTATGGGATAAAGCAACTAAACTAACTGCTAGTAATATCTTATTCATTAAATATCTCCTAATTTCTAACTATATAAAGAGTATATAGTAAAACGTCTTACCTGTCAAGACTTTTCTTACAAAATAACCCCTTATAAAACAAGGGGTTATAAATTAATTTGACTATTTGCTATTCTAAATAACGGATGATCCTTAACTTTATCCATTACATCAAGCATTTGACTCTTCTCCTGCAGATATAACTTAGCAAAATTTGGATCATTTTGGACTATACTGCTGGTGTTATCTATAAAGTCAGCTAGTTTTATTAACTGTACATCAGCACTACTACTTGCTATCCTATCTCTATCCAGAGCTTTGCGAGTCTTACGATTTCCCATGGATAGATCAACATCAGTTAATCCAAATACTAAATCACTTACATTAGCACCAAACTTATCGAGGATCTCATCATGAGTAACTGGAGTATCTTCCACTACATCATGCAATAGAGCGGCCGCAATCATCTCATCACTTCCTTGATTGTGAGAAATAATTTCGCTAACACGAATAGGGTGTGTTATATATGGGTCATTAGAATATTTGCGAGTCTGACCTGAATGGGCCACCTCTGCAAAGATTTTTGCTTTATCTATTAGTCTCATTATCCCCAATCCTTATAATCACCTTCAGCTTCGTTGTCGTTAAAGCCAGTTCTATATTCCTCAATCTGTTGGTCTGTCATTTGATCCAATTCAAATTTAACAGTTCCACCATACAGACCACCTTGTTCTCCACCATAATAATGTGGACGTTGTCCTCGACCATAATAACTATCACAAGTACCACGATCGTATGGACCGCCAGGATCTTTATTAATTGTTAAATCCACTTGACTCTCAATATCAATCCCCAATTGCTTCATCACACATCACTTTCCATTTGTCTAATACTCCACGAGTATGCTTACACTTACCATGCATTGTCATTCCTATACAATCACATGTTATACCTTTTTCATGTATCTCTACACTATATTCATTACCATTGGAACCCGCAACAGGATAAGTTATACCTAGAGCCCAATGGTTTTTTAAGTTAACAAAGTCCACATTCAAATAACGTGGACCATACTTACTTTTCTTAGACATGTTTACTCCAAAAGTCGTTCCAGTATTCATTAACACATTCTTCAACTTCAGCAACAGTCCAATTGGCTACCTTGCTTCTATTTGCGACTGCGATTCTCATAGCATCAGTAATATCATCAGCTGATTTAACTGCATCAGAAACAATATCATAAAACTCTTCTTCACAATCCATAACGTAACTTGACATTCCCATTTTATTCTCCCTGTGTTTTTATTATATATAGATAATAACACCAAAACGTCTTACTGTCAAGCAAAAACACAAGAAAAGTTTCCTGTGTTTTCAATGACTTATAAAATAATTTGAAAAGAGTTTATTCAGATGGCATTGTAAAGAGGGCATTTATATCATTTGTTGTGGGTTTTCTTGCAAAAATCACCCATTGTATGATATGTTCGTCTTTATAGTGTTTTTCTTTGAACTCTCTGAAACTTGTACCTGTAGTATAAACATCGTCAACTACTAGTACAGGGTGTTGCGGTTCGCCTGTTGCATATTCGT
>Ga0115001_10004219_pt1 | contig 10611 bp, 7 predicted proteins | sample ArcticOcean_MG_C_12_FD_89869 | JGI IMG/M metagenome (GOLD analysis project Ga0115001, IMG submission 89869) | Marine microbial communities from western Arctic Ocean - ArcticOcean_MG_CB8_130 | ecosystem: Environmental > Aquatic > Marine > Oceanic | place: Arctic Ocean: Canada Basin | collected... | reverse complement strand
ATTAAATGTTACACTACTAGACCAGATACATTGTTTGGTTTTTCTTTTTTAGCAATTTCGCCTGATCACCCAATCTCAAAATTCTATGATGAAAATAATGAATTTTTAGAATTTAAAAAAAATTGTTCTAAAACTGGAACTACAGAAGAGTCCATAGCTCAAGCAGAAAAAATAGGTTTCAAAACTAATCTGATGGCAATAAATCCTCTAAATAAAAAAAAAGTTCCTGTTTATTTTGCTAACTTTGTATTGATAGATTATGGGTTTGGTGCAATTTTTGGCTGTCCAGCACATGACCAAAGAGATTTAGATTTTGCAAATAAATATGATTTAGAGATTTTGCCAGTTGTTAAACCAGAAAATGAAAATAACAAATTTAAAATTGAAAAAGAAGCCTATACAGGACCAGGAATAATTTTTAATTCTGAATTCTTAAATGGCTTAAAAGCACCCAATGAATCTATCCCTGAGACTATAAAAATATTAGAAGTTAAAAAAATTGGAAAGAAAAAAATTAATTTTAGATTAAAAGACTGGGGTATTTCCAGACAACGTTACTGGGGCTGTCCAATTCCAATTGCTTATAATAAGAACAATGATGCTATAAAAATACCAATAGAAAATTTACCAATAAAACTTCCAGTAGGAATTAATTTAAATTCAACTGGCAACCCTCTTGAACATCAGCATGATTGGAAAAAAATTAAAATCAACGGTGAGGATTGCACTATAGAAACTGATACTCTGGACACTTTTGTTGACTCTTCTTGGTATTTTTTAAGATTCTGTTCCCCAAATAATAAAGATTATGGTTTTAATAAAGATGAAGTTGATTACTGGATGCCTGTTGATCAATATATAGGTGGTGTTGAGCACGCCATACTTCACTTGCTTTACTCAAGATTTTTTACCCTAGCTCTAGGAAATAAAGATGAAAAATTTAATATTACTGAGCCCTTCTTGGGATTATTCACTCAAGGAATGGTTTGTCATGCGACTTATAAAGATGAAAATGGTCTCTGGCTCAATCCCAATGAAGTAGAAACCTCTAATGGGAAAGATTATTTTATGAGGGATAATCCTAAAAAAGTAATTAATGTTGGTGCCTCAGAATCAATGTCAAAATCAAAAAAAAATACAATTGACCCTGAGGAAATGATAAAAAATTATGGTGCTGATGCAGTAAGATTATTTATTCTTTCTGATAGTCCTCCAGAGAAAGATGTTCAATGGTCTGATCAGGGTATGCTTGCTGCATACAAATTTGTCCATAAATTTTGGCTAATACACCAGAATATAAAAAATGAAATTTTGTTTTCAAAAAAAATTAAAATTAAAGCCAAAAGTTTAAATGAAGTAGAGTTTCAAACATTTACAAACGAAATGATAGATAAAATAACAAAAAATTTAGATAATTTTCACTATAACGTAATTATTGCTAATTTTCATGAGACATACAACTTTTTATTAAAACTACAAATAAATAAAATAAATAATTCAGTATTACTAGATAATTATATGAAGATACTAACAATGATGAGTCCAGTTATTCCTCATTTTACATCTGAATGCATGAATGAGATTCTAAAAAAAAATGACTTTAATTGGCCAACTATCAATAAACAATTTTTAGAAAAAAAAATACTTAAAATAGTTATTCAATTAAATGGTAAAAAAAGAGGACTTGTATCATGTGATATAGATATTGATGAAAATAAATTAATAGAACTTATTAAATCAGATGATCAATACAAAAAATATTTTAAAGATAAGACGATTATAAAAACAATATATGTTAAAGGTAGATTAATTAATTTAATATTAAAATGAAAAAAATATTTATTTATCTTTGTTTTTTTTCACTATTTGGGTGTGCTGGATACGAACCATTATTCTCATCAAAAAATTTGTCTTTCTACGTAAAGAGTGTTGAAAATATAGACAACAATAAAATAGTAAAGAAAATATCTAGAAACCTTGGAAGTAATAAATTAAAGATAAGCGGTAAAAAGAGCTATACATTGAAAATTACTTCAAATGAAAGTAACAATATAACATCAAAAGATACCAGGGGAAACCCCTTGACCTATAACATGGTTTTAAATATTGAAGTAAAGGCTTTTAACGGTAGTTCAGGGTTATTGATAAATACTTTTAAATTAAATAAAAATTTTAATTACAACAACCAATTAAATAAATTTAACTTAAGTATGTATAAAAAAAATATCTTGGAAAATATGATTGATAAGATTTCAAAAGATATAGTTATTAAGCTGCAATCATTATAAATGATCATTAAAAGTTTTGAACTCAATAAAATTGATAATAAAAACAAATTTTTTTTATTTTATGGTGAGAATCAGGGTCATAAAAATCAAATAATACAAGAAAAATTCAAGAAAAAATATCCTGAGTGTAATTATAATTATGATGAGGGAGAAGTTCTTAATAATAAAGAAGCTTTTTTTAACCATATTTTATCTAAATCATTTTTTGAAAAAGAAAAATTAATCATAATAAATAGAGCGACTGATAAGATAAAAGATATAATTGAGGAAATAATTGAAAAAGAAATTACTGATTTAATTTTAGTTTTAAATTCAAATGCACTTGAAAAAAAATCTAAACTTAGAGTTCTATTTGAGAAGCACAAGAAAACAACTTGTGTACCATTTTATGAAGATAATGATCAAACGCTATCTGCTATAGTAAACTTATTTTTTAGAGAAAAGAAAATACCTATTTCCCAGCAATTAGTGAATTTAATAACCACCAGGGCAAGAGGTGATAGACAAAACTTAAAAAATGAGCTTGAAAAAATAGAAAGCTTTATCAAAAATAGGACCAAAATAGATTTGGAAGATGTTTTAAAACTTACTAATTTAGCAGAAAATTATAATGTTTCAGAATTGATTGACTCCTGTTTGTCTAAAAATAAAAAAAAAACTACCCGCATTCTTAATGAAAATAATTATTCAATGGATGATTGTGTTCTAATTATTAGGAGTTTTCTAATAAAATCTAAAAGACTTATAAAAATATGTAGAAAAATAAAAGAAACAAATAATATTGACACTGCAATCGCTAGTTTTAAACCACCAATCTTCTGGAAAGATAAAGAAATAGTAAAACAACAAGTGAGACTTTGGTCTTATGAAAATGCTGAAAATTTAATTTATAAGATTAATCAAATTGAACTTTTAATAAAAAAATATTCAAACAGTTCGGTTAATATTCTTTCTGATTTTATTATTGAACAATCTGCCTCGATTAGTAATTAGATTTTATAATTTCAATTATTCTATTTAGTTGGTCCATATCATTATATTCTAAAATTATAGAGCCCTTGTTGTTTTTTTTATTTTTAATTAAAACATTTAATCCAATCTTTTCTGTGATTGAGTTTTGCAAGCCTTGTATGTTAGGATCTTTTGATATTTTAGTAGAAAATTTTTTAATTTTAAAAATTTTAACAAAGTTTTCTGTTTGTCTGACAGACAGGTTTTTTTCTAATATTTTTTTTACAACAAGTTCAATATTATCTAGTCCAACTAAAATTTTGGCATGTCCTACTGATATTTTTTTTGTCTCTACCAATTTTAAAACTTCTACAGGTAAATTTAATAATCTTAAAAAATTTGCTATATGACTGCGGCTTTTTCCAATAAATTTAGCTACCTTTTCTTGATCATATGAAAATTCTTCGATTAGCCTTTGATAACCTCTGGCCTCTTCAATGGCACTTAAATCATGCCTTTGAACATTCTCTACAATAGCAAACTCTAAAGACTTTAGATCATCAGCATCTATAATCACTACTGGCACTTCATGTAGGCCTGCTTTTTGAGCCGCCAACCATCTTCTCTCACCTGCAATTATTTCATATCTTGAATTCTGGTCTGCAGATTTTCTGACTATAATGGGCTGTATAATTCCTCTTTCTTTTATTGAATTTGTTAAATCTTGTAGGTTGTCTTCATCAAATATTTTTCTTGGCTGAAATTTATTGCTTAGTAGATTGCTTATAGGTAATTTGTTTATATTTAACTCTTGTTTTGTTTCACCTATTAATGATGATAATCCACGACCTAAACCTTTTTTTATTTTATTGGAATCCATTACACCCTGCTCCCTATTTTTTGATCTTGATTAATAAATTCATCTGTAAAACTAAAATAAGATTTACTACCAAGACAAGATTTGTCATAAATTAAAACTGGCATTCCATGTGACGGTGCCTCTGACAATCTTACATTTCGCGGTATGACCGTCTCATACACTTTATCACTAAAATAATCTCTTGCTTCTTTTTCTACTTGTGCAGAAAGTTTATTTCTTTTGTCATACATCGTTAAAAGAATACCCCTTATTTGTAATTCAGGATTTAAACTTACTTTTATCCTTTCTATTGTTTTCATTAGTTGGGTTAGTCCCTCTAATGCAAAAAATTCTGTCTGTAACGGAACAACGAGTGAGTGTGATGACACTAGCGCCATAACTGTTATAAGACTTAACGAGGGAGGACAGTCTATGAGTATATAGTCATATGATCCTCTAGAATCATTTAAATAAGCGGCTAATTTACTCTTGAGTATAAAGGCCCTTTCACTATCTCCAGCTGTTTCAACCTCTAATCCAGATAAATCAACATTTGAGCTCACTATATCCAAGTTTTTATAATCCGTTTTCTTAATCACCTCTGAAATAGTTTTTATTCCACTTAACACTCCATAAATTGTTTCACTTGAATTTTCTAAATTTGATAAGCCAAGTCCTGTAGTTGCATTTCCTTGTGGATCTAGATCTATTACTAAAACTTTCTTTTCTTGTTGTACCAAACCTGCTGCCAGATTAATTACAGTAGTCGTTTTTCCTACCCCACCCTTTTGATTTATTACTGAAATAATCTGCATTTTAATTTATAATCTTTTTTTTAATATTTTTTATATTTAATAAAAATGAATCTTCGCTTGTGATACTTTTTTTCTTTTCGAAATCAAAATCCCAACTTTTTAAAGTTTCCTCTAAAATTTTTTCTCCATTTTTTCCCATAAATAAAATTAAATTTTTATAATTTTTAAAATTTTTAAAAACTAAATCTAAAACTATTGGTAAAGGCTTAAAAGCTCTTACCATTATTGTACCTGACTCTAAATTTTGTACCTCAAAAATATTTTGTTGCATGATTTCAGTATTTAATTTTAAGTCTCTAGAGACATTTCTTAAAAAAGCACTTTTATGGTGACTTTTTTCATATAAGTGAACTTTGGCAAAGTGTTTCATGTTTTTAAGCATAATTGCTATGATTATCCCTGGCATACCTCCACCTGAACCTATGTCTGTTATTATATTACTATTTAAATCAATAAATTCAATGATTTGAGCTGAATCAACTATATGGCGTTCTCTAATTACCTCATTTTTCCCTGTTTCTCTACTAATAATATTGATTTCCTCATTCCGCTTTTGAAGCATAGTAATGAAGATCTCAAATTCCATAAATGTTTCACGTGGAACATTATAATTTTTTAGTAGTGGATATTTTTTTAAAAATTCTTCCATTAAGCTATAAGCTTAATAGACTTTCTTTTTACATGTGACAACAAGATATATACAGCAGCTGGTGTAATTCCGTCTATTCTTAGCGCTTGTCCCATAGTTTTTGGTTTTATTTGCTTAAATTTAGCCTTTACTTCATTTGAAAGTCCAGGAAGATTATCATAATTAACTTTATCTGGTATAATTAAATTTTCATCTCTTTTAAATGCTAATATATCTGCCTTTTGTTTTTTTAGATATCCTTGGTAGTGAGCATTAATTTCGATTTGGTCATCAATTTTATTATCAAAAAAAGGGATATTTGGCCATATATCTCTTATTTTTTTCATATCAACACCTTTTTGAGCTAATATTTCCATCGGTTTCCTTAATACTCCATCTTTAGCTATTTTTATATTAAATTCCTTAATTTTTGTTGGAGATATTGATGATTCTAACATTATATTTGAAATAATTTTTAATTTAGATTCCTTATCTTTGAAAATATTTTCTCTGTCTTTAAAAATTAAACCAATATCTATACCCATATTTGTTAGTCTTTGGTCAGCATTATCAGCTCTTAAACTTAATCTGTATTCTGCTCTTGAGGTAAACATTCTGTAAGGCTCAGCAACTCCCTTGGTCACTAGATCGTCTATCATAACTCCAATATAGGCATCAGACCTGTCTAAAATGAATGGTTCTTCTTTCTTAAAAGATAAGGCAGCATTTATTCCTGCAATAAGACCTTGAGCCGCTGCTTCCTCATAACCTGTTGTTCCGTTTATCTGCCCTGCAAGGTAAAGATTTTGTATTTTTTTTGTTTCAAGAGTTAAAAATAGCTCTCTAGGGTCTATATAGTCATATTCTATTGCGTAACCTGGCCTAATAATCTTAACATTTTCTAAACCACTAATATTATTACATATTTCTTGTTGTACATCCGTTGGAAGTGATGTTGATATTCCATTAGGGTATATTGTGTTATCATTTAGACCCTCAGGCTCCAAATATATCTGATGTCGGTCCTTATCTGCAAATTTTACTATCTTGTCCTCTATTGATGGACAGTATCTCGGTCCAACACCCTGAATACTACCAGAGTACATGGCGCTTCTTTTTAAGTTTTTTTTAATTATCTTATGAACCTTTTCATTCGTATAGGTCATCCGACATGAAACTTGTTTGTTCAAGTTTTTTTTAGTTAAAAAGGAAAAAAAGCAAGGGTCGTCATCTGCAAACTGTTCTTCCAAATTTTCATAATTAATTGTTCTAGAATCTAACCTTGGGGGTGTACCTGTCTTTAATCTACCTACTTTGAAGTCATACTTTTCGAGCTGCTCACTTAAACCTGTTGAGGGCTTTTCATCATATCTTCCAGCAGGAGTTCTCATATCACCAATATGAATTAGACCATTTAAAAAAGTACCCGTTGTTAGGATTAACTTACCACATAGGATTTGTTTACCTGATTTTGTTTCAAAACCACTTATAGTGTTTTTATTAAAAATAAATCTTATAACTGGATCTGCAAAAACGTTTAAATTACAATAGTTTAAAAGTTTTTCTTGCATATATTTACGATATAGTGATCTATCTGATTGAGTTCTTGGTCCTTGAACAGCAGGACCTCTGCTTCTATTTAGTAGTCTAAATTGAATGCCTGACTTATCTGCAATCTCTCCCATCACACCATCTAAGGCATCTATTTCTCTAACAAGGTGACCTTTACCAAGACCTCCTATTGCAGGGTTACAAGACATCTCACCTATAGTTTCAATTTTATGTGTGAACAAAGCTGTATTAACTCCAAGACGTGCGGAAGCTGCTGCAGCTTCGCAACCTGCGTGACCACCTCCAATTATAACCACATCAAAAGACAAATTATTTTTCATAAGTTAAATTTATAACTGATCAAAATTATTACAAGCTGTGAGTGGAAATTTATAAATTTGTTTTTGATGTTGATTTATTGAAAAATACTAAAAGAGGGGAAAACAAGGTTAATTAAACGTGGTTTATCAATGAAAAACCTCCATAATAGGTCTAAAACTCCATTAAAAGTGGTCTTTCATATAAAAATTAAATTTGATGATAATATTGGCTTATTTAAGCAAAAACAGTCTTAAAGATAATATTATTTATTTTCCAATGCAAAAATCATTAAAAATACTGTCTAAAATTTCTTCGACATCAACTTTCCCAACTATCATTCCAAGATGTCTTGTAACTAATCGCAGGTCTTCTGCCGCTTTATCAAAATCTTCTGCTTGGTTTTTTTCTTCAAAATTTTTTAAATAAGCTAAACTTTGTTCAAGATGTTGTCTGTGTCTTTCACGGGTAATTAAAATATCGTTACTGGTAATAAATTTGTTTTTAAATTTATTTTTTATTTTTATAATTAAATCATCAATGTTAAGATTATCTTTCACTGAAATCAAAATGTGATTAAGTTTTTTAATTTCAGAATTTAAGTTTTTGGTTAAAAGATCTGATTTATTGATAACAAGAATTGCATTTTCGTCCATTAAATCCTTCAAAATTCCTTTAAAATTAAGGTTTTTGTCATCTATTAAGATAAGCTTTAAATCTGCATCTTCTGCTTTTTTGAGTGCTAATTTAATGCCTTTTTTTTCTATTTCATTTTTAGATTCTCTAATTCCTGCAGTATCAGAAACTACAACTGGAAAACCGTCAATATTTAAATGTGTTCCAATTACATCTCTAGTAGTTCCGGCTACTTCGGAAACAATTGCAACATCACGATTTGAAAGATGATTTAGCAAACTAGATTTCCCAACATTAGTTGGTCCTATGATTGCAATTTTAAATCCTTCTCTAATTCTTTCACCAACTCTCTGATCATTTAGAATTTTTTTTATATCTAAGATCGCCTCATTAGAAATTTTTTTTATATTTTTTAATATGTCTTCAGGTAAGTCTTCGTCAGGAAAATCTATTTTTGCTTCAACGTGTGATAAAATTTTTAAAGTTTTTTCTCTTAGTTCATTAAATTTATCAGCAGACTTTCCATTCATAATTTTTACTGCTTGCTGTCTTTGAATCTCAGTTTCTGCAGAAATTAAATCAGCTATACTTTCTGCTTTGAGTAAGTTTATTTTTCCATTTTGGAATGCCAGCTTTGTAAACTCACCTGGCTCAGCTAGTCGACAATTCTCGACTTCGGAAATAGAGGCATGTAGAGCATCAATTACTGCTTTGCTTCCATGTACATGGAACTCGGCCATATCTTCACCAGTGTAGCTCTCAGGGCAAGGAAACCACAATAATATACCCTCATCAATAACCTCAGAAGTATTGATTTTATTGAACTTTCTTAGTGTTGCCACTCTTGGTTTTGGAATTGTTGCGTTAGTTAACAATTTGATTACATTTTTCGTGTCTTCTCCTGAAACTCTAATAATTGCTACACCAGAAATTCCTGGCCCAGTAGAAAGAGCATATATGGTCATTAGATATTTTTCCTAAAATTAAATTTTTATTAAATACTATTTCATTTGTAAGTTTTTGTAATAAAATTATAAAGAATTGATGGAAAGTGATGAATACCTAAAAAAGCAATTATCAATAATGATAAACCTTTTTGAATCAAAAAGATTTGATATTTTAATTGATAAAGGCTCAATGTTAATAAAAAAATTTCCAGAGCAAAGTATTTTTTATAATATAACTTCTTTAGCGTACAATGCTATAGGCAAAAGTATTGAAGCAAAAAAGCTATTAACTAAAGTATTAAAAAAGGATCCAGAAAATATTAGTGTACTTAATAATTTGGGATTAATATCAGTGCAATGCGGTGATAACGATGAAGCTGAAGAATATTATAGTAAAGCATTAGATTTAAATCCAGGCTTCCTTGAAGTTTTGGTAAATTTAGGAAATTTGAAATTAGGTCAAGATAGAGGTGAAGAAGCTAAAGAGTTTTTTCTGAGAGCTCTAAAAATTGATAATCAATTAATACCAGCAAAAAAATCTCTTGCTGCATATTACGAACAATCAGGAAAATTTGAAGAAGCAAAAGGTATATATAGAGAGATTTTAAAAAAAGATCCTAGTTATACTATTGCAGACAAGTCTTTAAGTTTAATCCACAAATACAAGTTGGGCGATGACCATATAAAAGTAATGGAGGAAAAATTGTCAAATGATTCAGATGAGGAGGGCTTAAAGAGATTAAGTTTCGCACTTGGTAAAGCTTATGAGGATGTTGGAAACTATGAAAAATCTTTTAGGCTTTATGAGGCTGGTAACAAACTTTACAGTAAAGAGATTACATACGATCTAAAAGTGGAAGTTAATTATATCGAAAAAATAAAAAAAATTTTTGAAAAAAATAATATTGCTACATTAGATGATTATGGTCAAAAAATAATTTTTATCTTGGGTATGCCAAGATCTGGGACCACACTTGCTGAACAAATTCTTTCCTCACACAAAAACGTTTATGGAGCTGGTGAGCTTAATTATTTAAAAGAGGCTATTGAAAAAAATCTACTCATAGAAAATGGAGGGGCTGATTTAAGTGCTAAAAATTTAAAACCAGAAATATTAAAAAAGATAAAAGATTATTATTTAAAAAAAATTATGGTATATAAAAATGAAAAAGAATACCTAGTTGATAAGGCTCCATTAAACTTTAAGTGGATAGGCTTTATTTTGGGAATATTTCCAAATTCAAAAATCATTCATTGCTCTAGAAATCCAATGGATGTGTGTTGGTCAAATTATAAAAACACGTTTGCTTCGAGATCTATGAACTATACTTATGATTTTAATAATTTAGCTGGTTTTTATAAAACTTATGATGACTTAATGCAATTTTGGCTTAAAAAATTTGGAAAAAAAGTTTTTAATTTGGTTTATGAAAATTTAATTATAAATAAAGAGATAGAGACAAAAAAAATGTTAAACTTTTGTGATCTTGCTTGGGATGATAAATGTCTTGATTTTCACAAAAATAAAAAATCTGTATCGACTGCAAGCCTCGCTCAAGTGAGACTGCCTCTATACAGCTCTTCTGTTGAGAAGTGGAAGAATTATTCAAAAGAACTT
>Ga0115001_10004217_pt1 | contig 10614 bp, 9 predicted proteins | sample ArcticOcean_MG_C_12_FD_89869 | JGI IMG/M metagenome (GOLD analysis project Ga0115001, IMG submission 89869) | Marine microbial communities from western Arctic Ocean - ArcticOcean_MG_CB8_130 | ecosystem: Environmental > Aquatic > Marine > Oceanic | place: Arctic Ocean: Canada Basin | collected... | reverse complement strand
TTTTTAATTTATGGGAAAATTTTTTTATTAATTTTTTCAGGAATTTTTTTATTTACTAAAATTCTACCAATGAGCTTGAATGATTTTATTTTAAATTTTACTAGCGGTATAATAAGAGGAATAGCGTTAATTTTCATTATAAATTCTGCAAGGCACTTACCTTCTTCCTTATTTGCACCTACTCAATACATCCAAATTTTTGCTGGAGCTATACTTGGTTTTTTTATTTTTGGCGAAATACCAACTTTAAATAATTATCTAGGAAATATTTTAATTATAGGAGCAGGCTTATATATAATTATTAGAGAAATAACTCTTTCAAAAAAAATAGTGACTGTGGCAGCAAGACCTGCAACAGTTCCTGTTGGAGCTAAAGAATAATAATTTTTAATTTTTCAATTTTAAACGTTTTTTATGCTATTTAAATATTCTAAAACTATAATTTGCCTTATTTTATAAGTAAAAAATAATATAAATTAATAACAAAAAATTGTGAACACAAAAATAGAAAATAATAACCCGTCCGCATTAAGTATTTTAAAAAAAATATTTTTTCATCTTGATGACAAAAGAAAAAGTGATATTAAATTTTTGTTTTTTCTGTCTATTTTATCTTCTTTTGCCGAAACTATCTCTATTGCGATGTTAATTCCGTTTATAAGTTTTTTTGTAAATCCTGAAACCTATTTATTTAATAATTTGTTTAGTGTTTTTTTTGATTTTTTTAATATAAAAAGTGAACAAGATATTTTAGCAGCCATTACTTTTATTTTTGTCTTTATTGTTTTATTAAGTACTTACGTAAGAATAAAATTTTTAAAATTATCAAATGAAACTTCAGATTTAGTCAGCAGTGATTTTCAAATTAAAATATATAAATTTTTATTAAATCAAAACTTTAGTTATTACTTTAAACATGGATCCAATGAAATTATGAGTAATCTCGCTCAAAAATCTGGAGGGTTTACTGGAATAATTTTTGCCACATTAAACATAGTCAATTCATTCTTAATTTCTTTATCTATAATAGTTTTATTAGTTATCAGTGAACCTTTGTACTCGCCTATAATAATAATTACTGTCATTTCATTTTTTTTTATTATTTTTAAACTTAAGTCTGCAATTGTTTCAAAAAAAGGACGTATTTTACATTTAAGTCAAAATTCTTTAATTGATATTTTCCAAAATACTGTTGGTTATCTACCTGAAATAATTGTTTATAATTTAAAAAAATTTTTCCTTGTAGGCTTGAGCAAACTATCTATAGATATTGCTAAATCTGGATCTGATGTTAGAACAATAGGATCAACTCCTAAAATATATCTTGAAGCGTTTGTCATCACATTTGTTGTATTAATTATTTATTTTTCAGATATTAGCCAAAGGTCACTAGAAATAAATATATCTTTCTTTGCAATTTTAGCATTTGGTGCTCAAAAAATTTTACCTCAGATAAATACTATATACAATCTTTTGATTAATTTTAAAATGAACCTGCCCAGTGTTGAAAGTTTTTTAAAATTACTCGAAGGTGGAAATAAAAATGAAATTGTAGATCACGAATATGAACCTTTAAAATTTAAAAAAATAATTAAACTTGAAAATATTTCTTTTCAATATGATAAAAATTTACCAAATATTTTGAATAAATTTAGTTTTGATATTCTTAGAGGTGAAAAAGTTGCCATTAAAGGTCCGACCGGATCTGGAAAAACGACTTTAGCTAATATTATTTCAGGTCTTTTTGAACCATCTCAAGGAAAAATATTTATTGACGAAACATTACTCGCTTCTGAAAACATAAAAAATTGGCAAAGAAATATAGCAATAGTTCCCCAAACAGTTTTTTTAAATGACGCGACCGTATCAGAAAATATAGCAATTGCACTTGACGTAAATTCTATTGATTTAGATAAAGTAAAGAATTCAGCTAGACTTGCTCAAATTGATCTGTTTATTGAATCATTACCAAATAAATACAATGAAAAAGTTGGTGAAAGAGGGGTTAGGCTTTCAGGAGGTCAAAGACAAAGGATGGGTATTGCTAGAGCTCTATACAGAAATGCAAAAATAATAATACTAGATGAGCCAACTAATGCATTAGATTCAAAAACTGAAAAGCTCGTAATGGACTCTATTTCAAGTATTAACAAAGATACCACTCTTATTATGATTTCTCACAGTGACAATTCATTAAAATATTTTGATAAAATTATAGATTTAGCTAAGTTCAAATAATTATAAATTTATTTTATATCTATGAATAGGTTGAAAAAAAAAATAATTATTTCATTGATGGGTGTTGATGGCGCAGGAAAGACTACCCTTGCTAAGAAACTTAACAAGGTATTTAAAAATTCAAAATATTTACATCTTAAGCCTTACATTTTATTTAAAGATCGAAGAACTGTGATTAAAAACCCTCATAATCAAAAAAAAAGTTCATTTATATTAAGTTTGTTGAGGATATTTTCGTGGTTAATCTCTTATAAAATTTTTTTTTATCAAAATAGAACTTCGAGAATTTATTTTTTTGATAGATATGCTCACGATGTTCTTATTGATCCCCTACGCTACAGACACAACCTAACTGAGAGTTTAAGCAAATTAATTTTAAATTTTTTCCCAAAGCCTGATTTATGGATTTTTCTAAAACCTTCACTAAAAACTATAATATCTAGAAAAAATGAACTGCAAGTTAATGAAATAAGACGACAAATTGTAAGTTATACAAAGTTTTTTAAAAATAAAAAAAATGTATTGAATTTTGGAAATAATATTTCTCAAAAAAAATTAATCAATCAAATAAAAAAAAAACTAAAAATTTAGGAAATAAAAAACATTCTAATTATTAACAAGGTAGTAAAATTACAATTGATTACAATGAAGCAAAAAATCCTATTAAATGTCAGTTTAAACAAAAACAATTCAATCGTGGGTATAAAATATTTTATTCTGCAACTAAAAAACAACTAACAGGTAAATTTTGATATTTCTTGTAACACGTTGTTTAATAACTATTATTAAAAAATGCACAATATAGACGATATTAACAGTATACTTAATGCTGTTGATGAAATTAATCTAAAGCCTAAAAAGAAAAGTTTAAATGTTGATTCTGTAAAAAATTCTATACCCAACCTAAATCATGATTTAAAGATTGCCCCAGATATAGATAGACTTATTACTGAAGCTGAACAATTTAAAAAAAACTCTGTATCTAAACCTGCTCAAATAGTTGTGGCTCAAAGAGAAAATGATAAAATAAAATTAAAAAATTACAACAATACTCTCAAAGAAGTACAGGCTCTTGTTATCGAAGATCTGTATTCAAAATTTTCAAAAAAGATTAAAAAAAATACATTAAAAATTATTTTTAATCTGCACATGGAAATAAAAAATTTAGAAAACAAATTAAAAAATTTTCAATCCCACAAAGATAAAACTGTTGACGCAAAACAGACTATCGAAAAAAATACTACTTTTATTGATTTAAATAATAAAGATATTTTAAAAAAAGAAATAATTACATCTTTGTCAATCCAAGATGCATCTATTGAGATATTAAACACAAAAATACTAAATTTTAAAAAAACAGAAGAAGAGTTACGCTTACGGATAATAGATTTAGAGCAAGACAAAACTTTATTATTAAAAGAACAAAAAAAATCTAATGAACTACAAGATTATAAAAATAAGTTAAGTTATACAAAAATAAAATTACAATCTATTTATAAACAAATTGAGAAACAAAAAACAATTTTTATAAACCTAAATAATCGTTTAATAAAAATTGAGCAGAATTCATCTTTTTTTAAAGAAAATTATGAACGGTTAGTTGTTGAGAATACTGATATTAAAAAAAAACTAGTAATTTCTAAAGAACAGATAGTTGCTCACGAAAGCAATAAGCACGATCTTTTACAATCTATTAACCAATTAAACGAAATTTTATCTAAAACAAATGCATCAACAAAAATATCATCACTCAAACAGGCCTCAGAAGAAAATACTCTTATAAAAAAACAAAAAGAGTGAAGTTAAACATTATAATTTAGTTTAACTACCCGTAATAAATTGTCTTATCATTTTCTGAAATTTTAATTAAATTTTCCATTGTATTTTTTTGTTTTTCTGGCGCTTATTAAGGTGCGACAATCAGTGATATTGATAATCATTATCATTGCGAATAGTTATCATTATTAGTATAAATTATAAAAAATAAAAAAGGAAAAATGAAAAAATTGATATTTTTAAGCTTGTTTCTAACGGTCTATTTTAACAGTTTGTTTGCAAATGAAGTTAACGTGTTTAGTGCTAGGCATTATGATTCTGACATTCAGCTTTACGAGAAATTTACAACGCAAACTGGAATCAAAGTAAATGTTATTTCTGGTAAAGATAAAGCTCTTCAAAAAAGAATAAGTGAAGAGGGAGCTGATTCTAAAGCTGACTTATATATTACTGCAGACGCAGGAAGATTAGGTGCATTTGATGCAGCCGGAATGTTTCAGAATTCAATGTCCTCAAAAATAAAAGCTGCTGTTCCGTCTAATTTAAGATCTACCAATTGGACTGGGATAGCAAAAAGAGCAAGAATTATTTATTATTCACCTGAAAGGGTTAATGCAAATGAACTAAATGGAATGAGATACGAAGATCTTGCAGACCCAAGATGGAGAGGAAAAGTTGTTATTAGAAAATCTAATAATGTCTACAACCAATCACTTGTTGCCTCTTTAGTTACGAATAATGGAAAAAAAGCTACAGCGGCTTGGGCAAAGGGAGTAGTAGCTAATATGGCTAGAGACTCAAAAGGAAATGATAGAGCTCAAATACTAGCCGTTGCGGCAGGTGAAGCTGATTTAGCAGTAGCAAACACTTATTATTATGCATTGATGTTATCAGGCAGTAAAGGTGAAGAGCAAAAAGCTGCAGCAAAAAAAGTTTTACCTTTCTTTCCAAATCAAGGTGACAGAGGAACTCACATGAATATTAGTGGTGGAGGAGTCATAAAAACTGCTCCAAATAAAGCTAATGCTATTAAGCTACTTGAGTTTTTATTAACTAAAGAAGCACAAGAACATATAGTTAATAATACTTTTGAATATCCAATTATTGATGGTGTAGAACCACATGAACTGGTTCAAGCGATGGGTCTTGATTTTAAACAAGATCTTAAAACAAAAGTAGCCTCTTACGGAAAAAAACAAGCTGACGCATTAGAAGTAATGTTAGATGCAAAATGGAAATAAAAAGATATTCTTCCATTTATTTTTTAGTGAGAGAAATGAGAAAAAATTTATCCGGTGTTGATGCAAATAATTCAACTAATGAAGTAAGTTTATTGTCTCTAAAATTGACAAATTTTTATTCTTCATCAGAGTGTAAAAAAATTGATATCGATAAATGGAAGAAAATTAATTAATTTTTTTCCAAGTGCCCATAACTACTTTTAATGAATTACCCCGTTAAATGTGTTATGGGCATATTATAAATGTTTTTAAAAAAAATTAATATTTGGTATTTAAGCTCTTTCTTAATATCTCTAATAGTGGCAATTCCTATATTAACTGTTTTTAGTAGTTTTTTTGATACCACAGGAGACTACTCAATAATTTTAAAAAATACCTTTTTATACGAGTATATTTTTAACTCTTTAGTTCTTTTAGTAGGAGTCTTAATCTTAACTTTCTTAATCGGAGTAACTTGTGCATATCTAGTGTCTTTTTATAACTTTCCAGGAGTTAATTTTTTTAAGTGGGCTTTAATTTTGTCATTTGCAGTACCCGCATATATTTATGCTTACTCATTAACAGCTTTTTTTGAAAACTACGGTACTGCTTTTTCAATTTTAAAGAGTATATTTGGAGAAGCTAATTATAACTCATACATACCTAAATTTGACGGCATGATGGGAGCCATTTTATCTATTTCACTATCATTATTTGGGTATGTTTACGTTTTGACAAGAGCATCTTTTCATTACCAATCACAAAACCTAATTGAACTTGGTAAAAATTTAGGATTCTCAAAAAAAAAATCTTTTTTAAATATAATCTTGCCTTCTGCAAGACCTGCAATTGTTGCGGGTCTTTCTCTTGTGGCAATGGAAACTTTGTCTGATTTTGGTGCCGTTTCTTTTTTTGGCATCTCAACTTTAACAACAGCAATTTACAATGCATGGGTTTCATTTGATGATCTAGCTCTTGCAAACAGACTATCTTTTTATTTACTAATATTTATTCTTGGCTTGTTTATCCTAGAGAATTTTTCTAGAAAAAAAGCTCAATATCACACGCTTATTAAAAGTGGGTTTAAAAAAAAAATGCCTATAAATCTTACAGGTAAAAAATCGTTTTTAGCTTTCACTTTTTGTACATTAGTGTTTTTTGCAAGTTTTTTATTTCCTGTTTTACAAATGCTTTATTGGACTATTAGTTTTCCAAAACATCTAGCAGATTTAAATTTGATAAAGTTATTTTCAAATACAATGTTGTTAGTTTTTTTATCAAGCCTTTTATTAATTTCCTTAAGTTTTATTTCCAACTATGGAAACAGAGTAACTAGAAGCAAACTATTGAGTGTTTTAACTACTTTTTCTGTCTCAGGATATGCCATACCTGGAATAATTTTGGCTGTAGCTTTTATCACTTTTATCTCTTGGTTTGATAATAGCGTAGTTAATTTTTTTGAACTTAAAACTATTAAATCAATTTTTATTGGTTCCGTATCAGGTTTAATTTTAGTTTATTTCATTAGATTTTATTCATTAGCAAGTAATGGTCTTAAGTCTGGCTATTTAAAAATTAACTATTCAATTGACGAAAGTGCTTATCTTTTAGGTTACTCAAAATTTAAAACTTTTACAAACATCCATATACCTTATTTAAAAAATTCAATATTATTAATAGGTATTTTGATTGCTATTGAGATTATAAAGGAACTACCTATAACATTGATTATGAGACCTTTTAATTTTGAAACATTTGCAACCACTGCTTATATTTTTGCATCTCAAGATTTACTTGAAGCAGCAGCTGCGCCATCTTTATTCCTTATTATTATTGCAAGTTTCTTTATTTTGATTACATCTAGATACATTCTTAAAGATTAAAATTATGAACAAAAACTTTTTAGAAATAGACAATGTTACCTTTACCGCAAGTGCTAAAAATAAAGTAAACAATGTTTCTTTACGTATTGAAAACAAAGGAGATATTATTTGTTTATTAGGTCCTTCAGGAATAGGAAAAACTACAATACTGAGAACTATTGCTGGTTTAGAGAAAATACAATCTGGAAAAATTATTTTAAATAATAAAGTGATATCTTCAAAGGATACTCACGTTGAACCAGAAAATAGAAATATCTCTTTAGCCTTTCAAGACAATTCTTTATTTCCACACTATAATATAATCCAAAATATAAGATTTGGATCTGAAAGAAACAAGAATAAAAAAAAAATTTTAGAAATTAATGATGTCATCAAATTTTTACACTTAGAGCACGTGGTAAATAAATTTCCTCACCAAATAAGTTCTGGAGAAGCCCAAAGATCCACCTTAGCAAGATCTCTGCTATCTAATCCAGACTTATTGTTATTAGACGAACCTTTATCTAATATTGACCAAAGTTTTAAAGAAGAGATACAGGTAAAATTAAAACAAGTATTAACTGAACACAAAATTACCACCATAATCGTTACCCATGATTCTTATGAAGCTTTTTATTTAGGAACTAAGTGTGGAATTATTCTGGATGGCCAACTTAAACAATATGACGATCCTTATAACGTTTATCATTTTCCCAACTCAATAGAAGTTGTAAATTTTTTAAATAGAGGAACTTTAATTCCAGCTAAAGTTACAGGTGAAAATAGTTTAGAAAGTGCCGATCTTGGTACCATTAAAGGTAATTTTATTAAACATTATCCAAAGGGATCAGATGTAAGGTTATTAATACAGCCTGAAGATTTAGAACATGACGACGGAAGCAACCTAAAATTAGAAGTAGTGGATAGACAATTTAGAGGAACTAATTTTATATATACTCTTAAAACACCAAGTGATTTAATGATACCAGTATTTGTGCACTCGCATCATATCCACCAACATGAAGTTGATGAAAAATTTGGAATTAAGAGACCTATTAATATTGATCACATAGTATGTTTTTAGTTGAATGAGATAGTTGTGAAATCAATAAGTATCAAATTGATACTGTGTAATATAAATGTTAAATAATACTATAAAATGTCTAAGCGCCCCTAGCTCAGTTGGATAGAGCATCGGTTTTCTAAACCGAGGGTCGGAGGTTCGAATCCTCCGGGGCGCACCAAAAAAATAATTGTGAATTTAAAATAAACTTTTAATAGAGTCAGCGATACTAAAAGCAACAATACTAACAAGTTCAATTATCTCAAAGAAATATTGAATATAGGGTTCTGTTGTTGGATATTTTGTAATAATTAGACTTTTTGAAATATTCAAAGTACCATAAAGCACTAAAGTAGTAACAATAATTAAAATTAGATAGCTGTAGAAACCAAAAGAGCTTCTTTTATTTTTTTTATCATTTTCAGAAAAGATATCGGAATCTCCAAATGATAAAATATTTTTATCAATTTTATGCTCTTTATCTTCATTAATTGACTCGTCCTTCAATTCGTCAGCCAAAAAGATTGGCTCATTTAAATTTTGAGTATTTTTTTCTAAGTCTTCAATTCTTTTTATTAAATTATTATTTTTTATAAGATTATTTTCTTCTTTTACGATTTCATTTTTTGCAAGATGAATTTTTGATATTACAGTTTTTATTTCAGGTAAAACATCAAGTTTTTTTAATTGATTTTCTTCTATATTTGATTTTTGTTCTAGATTATTAAGGATATAATCAATTTCTTTTAATGTTTCATCGTACATAGATGTATCGATTGATACAAAATTTTGTTTACTTTTTTGATGTAAACTGTCGAAGTTTTTCTTATCTTCTCTAGATTTATTTATTTTTTTACTTATATCGTCCATGGCAGATTACTACAAACTATCCTATTTAGTTAAATTAATATATAGTTAGTTAAGTTTCATAATTAATTATTAATACTTAGCAATAGTCAATTGAAAAATAAATTTTTAGAATACTGTTCTCGCAACAAGTTCCAACAAAATGACCAACAGATTGTAGCTTTAGATTTAGTTGTTAATTTTTACAAACAAAATAATATTCTATCAAATAAATTTTTCAATTTTTTTATTAAAACTGAAAAAAAATTAGGCTTTTATTTACACGGTAGTGTGGGTGTGGGTAAAACTATGATATTTAATTTTTTTTTTGACTATTTAAAAATATCAAAACTACGAATGCACTTTAATGAGTTTATGATTACTTTTCATGATTTCAGACATGACCATAAGATTAAAGGGAAAAATAATTCCATTGAGGCTTTTGTTAAAAACTTAAAGGAAAAATCAAATTTAATTTACTTAGATGAATTTCAAGTAACTAATATTGTAGATGCAATGATTTTAGGTAAATTGTTTCAAACCATCTTTAGAGAGAATATAAAAATTTTAATAACATCTAATATAAAAATTGAAGATTTATATAAAGATGGTTTGCAAAGAGAACAATTTTTACCTTTTATTGATATTATAAAAAAATATTGCATTGAACATGAATTAATTATTGATCAAGATTATAGAAAATCTGGTGCATCTAGGCTCGAGCGTTTCTTTCATCCTGTAGATGAAAAAAATTCTTTTCAAATAAGTCAGATTTTTAGACAATTATCTAAAGGAAAAAATAATAATCCTGTACATCTAAATATTAAGGGTAGGATGTTTATAATTAAACATTTCTTCGAGGGATTTGCTAGATTCAACTTTAACGACTTGTGTGCAACGAATTTAGGAGCTGAAGATTATATGAATATTGCAGAGAAATGTAATTTTATAACTATAGATAGTGTTCCAAACTTTAATGACGATAATGCTGACAAGCAACAAAGATTCATTACTCTAATTGATATTTTTTATGAAAAAAAAATCCCAATTATGGTAAGCGCTCATTTTAATCTGCAGAATTTCACATCAGCGCGCAGACTTCGAAATCCTTATAAAAGAACTATAAGCCGATTATTTGAACTCACTTCGCCAAATTTTAATATTAATATGAACTAAATTTTTAATAAACATTAACTACATATAGTTAAGATTTTGCCATAAAATCTATATAGTGTAGTTGTGCATCTAATTACTTGATCCATTATTTTAATTTCTCTATTCTTTAATAATATTTTGATCGATCAAAATAAATTAATAAAAAAAAAGGATATAAAAACATGTTAAATAATTTTAAAAATTTGATTTTAATTGTTTCTGCATCATTACTACTTATTGCTTGTGGGCAACAAGGCGGTGGAGCTGGATCAAAAAAATCTAAAACATTACAAAACACTCAAAAAGCTGATGTTGTAAAATGTGGGGTTTCGCAAGGACTTCCTGGATTTTCAAATGCTGATACTGCCGGTAATTGGTCTGGCATCGATGTTGATGTGTGTAGAGCTGTTGCTGCCGCTGTATTAGGCGATGCAGACAAAGTTGAATACACGCC